>Ga0247820_10000699_pt1 | contig 18247 bp, 20 predicted proteins | sample 13C_Glucose_Day1_2_FD_192480 | JGI IMG/M metagenome (GOLD analysis project Ga0247820, IMG submission 192480) | Soil microbial communities from agricultural site in Penn Yan, New York, United States - 13C_Glucose_Day14 | ecosystem: Environmental > Terrestrial > Soil > Agricultural land | place...
CGGATCCGGACGAGCCACGGTCGTTTTCAGCTGGGCCGCGGTGCCGGCGGGAACGGTCACGACCACGGGCTGCGCACGGCCGAGCTTGACGGAGTTGGCGGTGCCCTTCCAGACCGCCGGCGTCACAACCGCCTGGTTGGCGTCGAACAACCGGATGCCTTCCCACGCCGTGAAGCCCCAGTTCAGCAGCTTCTGCGACTCGTTGGCGCGCACGGTCTCGCTGGTGGTGCCCAGCACGATGGACAGCAGGCGCCGGCCCGGCAGGTTCGGGAAGTCGCGCCTGGCGGTCGCCACCAGGCAGTAGCCGGCGGAGTCGGTGTGGCCGGCCTGCAGGCCGTCGACGGTCGGGTCGCGGAACAGCAGCATGTTCCGGCTGGTGTCATTGGCCGTCGGCGTGCCCTGGAAGCGGTACTTCTTGATCGCGTAGTAGGGCGTGTATTCCGGGAAGTCCTGCAGCAGGCGCGTGGCCAGGATGCCCAGGTCGCGGGCGGTGGTGACGTGGCCCGGCACCGCCAGGCCTTCCACGTTCATGTACGTGGTGGACTTCATGCCCAGCGCCTTGGCCTGGTCGTTCATCAGCTGCACGAAGCGCTCCACCGAGCCGGCGACACCCTCGGCCAGCGCCACGGTCGCATCGTTGCCGGACTGGACGACCATCCCCTTGACCAGGTCCTCCACCGGCACCTGCATGCCGGGATCGATGAACATGCGGGAGCCCGGCATCTTCCACGCGCGTTCGCTCACGGGCAGCGTCTGCTGCAGCGAGATCTTCCTGGCGCGCAGCGCGTCGAACACCAGGTACGCCGACATCAGCTTGGTCAGCGACGCGGGCTCCACCGGCGAGTCGACGTCGCGGCCGGCCAGCACCTGGTTGGCGCTGACGTCCATCAGCAGGTAGCTGCGGGCGGCGATCTCGGGAGGTTGCGGCGCCTGGGCGGCGGCGGCGAAGCAAAGCAGCGCAAGCAAGGGCGCGGCGAGCGCCTTGGCAAGTCGATTCATCGTCAGGGGGGATTCAGGAACGGAGGTGGCGCGCCACCAGGGCCTTCAGGAGCGGCAATTGTCCGTGAAAGAAGTGCCCGCCTCCCGGCACGACGGTGACCGGAAGTGACTGCGGCCGCGCCCAGTCCATGACGGATTGCAGCGGCACCGTGTCGTCTTCCTCGCCGTGGACCACCAGCGTGCGCTCGTGCGCCTCCGGCGGGATCGCCGACACCGGAAAGCGCGAGGCGGCCGTGCCCACCAGCACCACCTTGCGCACGTCGCGCGAGGTCCACAGCGACGCGAGCACCCCGCTCGTGACGAACGCGCCGAAGGAGAAGCCCGCCAGCGCGATCGGCCCTTCGGGCGCCAGCGACGCCACCAGCCCGCGCATGTCGTCGGCCTCGCCGCGGCCTTCGTCGTGCGTGCCGGCGCTGGCGCCCACGCCGCGGAAGTTGAAGCGAACCGCGCTCCAGCCGCTCTGCACGAACGCGCGCGCGAGCGTCTGCACCACCTTGTTTTCCATGGTGCCGCCGAACAGGGGATGAGGATGCGCGATGAAGGCGATGCCCTGGGTCGCGTGCTCCGGATCGTCGCGCAGCACTTCGATGGCGCCGGCCGCGCCGTGCGCCTGCAGCCGCTGGGTCCGCGAATTCATCGCGCGCGAACCGGTCAGCGACCCAGGTGCGGCGGGGTGAGCAGGCGCTCGACCACGCGGCCGTTCTTCAGGTGCGATTCGACGATCTCGTCGATGTCCTGCTGGTCCACGTACGTGTACCAGACGGCCTCGGGGTAGACCACCGCGACCGGGCCGGCCGCGCAGCGATCCAGGCAACCGGCCTTGTTCACCCGCACCTTGCCGGGGCCGGCCAGGCCCTGCGACTTGACCTGCGACTTGCAGCGATCGAAGGCGGCCTGCGCGTTGTAGTCGGCGCAGCAGTTCTCGCCGTTCTCGCGTTTGTTCAGGCAGAAGAAGATGTGTCGCTCGTAGTAGGAGCGTTCCGGCGAACTCATTGCGAAATTCTAGGCTGCGGCTCGCCGGTCGAGACCCGCACCAGCACATAAGCCAGCGCCGCGTAAGGCCACAGCCATCCCAGCCACTGCACCAGGCCGTGGAACTGGATGAAGCGGCCCTGCTCCCACGTCTGCAGCGTGTGCGCGAAATACGCGCTCTCGGGCGCCTGGTTGAGCAGGCTCAGGTGCACCACCAGCGCCAGCAGCACCAGCGCCGCGCAGCCGCGCCGCGGCAGCGGCAGCATCAGCAGGGCCAGCACCAGGCCGGTCAGCAGGCCCAGGCGCACCGGGAAGCTGAGCCACGACCAGGCGTGCACCGGCCCCCAGCTCAGGGCGGCCGACAGCGCCGTGGCACCCACGCCCATCGCCAGCACGAATGCCGCGAACACCGCGCGCCGCGGCACCGAGCGGATGACCGAATACGCCAGCAGGCAGGGCACCAGCACGCCCAGCGCCACGCAAACCAGTTCGGTGCCGGGCATCAGCGGCTGCAGTTCCACGTCGCGCACCGGCAGCCATTCGAGGAAGGGCGTGTCCATCAGCCATTCCGCGACCGCCGCCTCCATCCGCTCGAACACCTGGCCGAGCCCCAGCGGAACGGCCGCCGGGAACAGCAGCGCGATCGGCCACAACGCCAGCAGCACCAGCGCGCCGTGCGCTTCCTCCACGAACCATCGCAGGCGGAAGCGGCTCCAGTGGTCGATCGCGCCCAGCATCTCCAGCGCGCCGGCGAGCGCCGCGCCGAACAGCGTGCCCAGCACGTTGAGGCCGAAATCCAGATTGGAGGGCACGCGCCGCGGCAGGTAGGTCTGCAGCGCCTCCATGCAGAACGCGAGCACCAGGCCGGCCAGCGTCGCGAAAGCGATGGCCGACCCGTTGCTGGAAGTGCCCGGGTTTTCCGCGCGGCGCATCCTGGCCAGCGCCAGGAGGAAGCCGAAAGGCGCGTAGCCGGCGGTGTTGGCCGTGAGGTCGAAGCCGGTCCAGTAGAGCGGCCAGGGACTGGAGAGAAAAGCCCAGGGCGCGATGCCCTGATCGCGCCAGCCCTCGAACGGGTACAGGCTCGCGTAGACGATCAGCGCCGCGTAGGCCTGCGCCAGCGGCCATGCGGAGGTCTTGCGCACCGCCACCTTGGAGTCCCGTCCTTCAGAACGGCTTGACGACGACCAGCACCACGGCCGCCAACAGCAGCAGCACCGGCGCCTCGTTGAACCAGCGGTACCAGCGGTGGCTGCGCGTCGGTCCGCCCGCGACGAACTTGCGCAGCATCACCGCGCAGGCGTGGTGATAGCCGATGACCAGCAGCACCACCGTGAGCTTGGCGTGCATCCAGCCGCTTCCGCGCCCGATTCCGTAGCCGAGCCACAGCCACAGGCCCAACGCGAGCGCCGGCACCGCCAGCAAGGTCGTGAAGCGCAGGAGCTTGCGCGCCATCAGGAGCAGGCGATCGCGCTCGGCCACCGATCCCGGCGCCACCATGGCCAGGTTCACGTAGATGCGCGGCAGGTAGAACAACCCCGCGAACCAGCTGGCGACGAACACGATGTGGAACGCTTTGACCCAGAGCATGTCCCGAGTGTACGGAAGGGCTGATTCCCCGCGTGCGCATTGGATCGCGCAAAAAAAACCCCGGCCATCGGCCGGGGTAGGAAGCCTTTTTGCTGTCACACATTAAGGCGCCCGCTCAGGGAGGAAAAGCGGGGAGCGGCAAGCCGCCCGGGGCGTAATTTATCAAACCGCCCCGGGGGATACAAGCAGACGGTTATGTCGCTGCGGATGCGTTGGCGCTCGCTCCGCTCGTGGTCGAAGCGTGGCCGCGAGATCGCGACAGGACGATGCGGCACAATTTTCCCCATGGTCCTGCACGCATCCTTCCCCCACGGCCGCCCGCGGCGGCTTCGCCGCGACGAATTCACGCGCAACCTGGTGCGCGAGAACGCGCTCACGGCCCACGACCTCATCTACCCGGTGTTCGTGCTCGATGGCCAGAACCGCCGCGAGCCGGTCGCCTCCATGCCCGGCGTGGAGCGCCTCAGCCTCGACCTGCTGCTGCCGGTCGCCGAGGAATGCGTGAAGCTCGGAATCCCCGCGCTGGCGCTCTTCCCGGTCATCGACCCCTCGCTCAAGTCGCCCGACGGCCGCGAGGCCTGCAACCCGGAAGGCCTGGTGCCGCGCGTGGTGCAGGGGCTCAAGCAGCGCTTCCCGAGCCTGGGCGTGATGACCGACGTGGCGCTCGATCCCTACACCAGCCACGGCCAGGACGGCCTCCTGGACGACACCGGCTACATCCTGAACGACGAGACGGTGGAAGTGCTGGTGCGCCAGGCGCTGGCGCAGTCCGAGGCGGGCGTGGACATCGTCGCGCCCAGCGACATGATGGACGGCCGCATCGGCGCGATCCGGCAGGCGCTGGAAGCGAGCGGCGCCATCCACACGCGGATCATGGCCTACAGCGCCAAGTACGCGAGCGCTTTCTACGGGCCGTTCCGCGACGCGGTGGGCTCCGCCGGCAACCTGGGCAAGAGCGACAAGAAGGTCTACCAGATGGACCCGGCCAACAGCGACGAGGCCCTGCGCGAGGTCGCGATGGACATCGCCGAAGGCGCCGACATGGTGATGGTCAAGCCCGGCATGCCGTACCTGGACATCGTTCGCCGCGTGAAGGACGAATTCCGCATGCCCACCTTCGCCTACCAGGTGTCCGGCGAGTACGCGATGCTGCAGGCCGCCGCGCGCAACGGCTGGCTGGCCGGCGAGGCGGTGATGATGGAAAGCCTGCTCGCCTTCAAGCGCGCCGGAGCTGACGGCGTCCTGACCTACTTCGCCCTGGAGGCGGCGCGCAAGCTGCGCGCCTGACACCGCCCACGATGCACATCGTCGAATTCACCCCCGGCACGCTGCGCTTCCTCGAGGGGGTGCCGGCGCAGCCGCCGGCGGAGGGATTCGTCTGGATCTACCTGGATCGCGAGTCGCTCGCGGACAAGCTGCCGCGCCTGCAGGAAGCGGCGGCGCGCCTGGGCGGCTCGCCGATGCTGGACCTGCACGTGCAGGACCTGGCCAACCGCGCCCATCCGTCCGACTACGACTACACCTCGATCTACGACCTGGTGGTGTTCCGCCGCCTGGCCACCGGGGAGGAAGTCGATCGCGAGCTGCACGAGAACTCGGTGCAGCTGCCGGCCCAGCAGGCACTGGCCAGCTTCTATCGCATCCGCACTCGCGCGGTCGGCTTCGTGGTGTTCGACCGGCTGCTGATCTCGGTGCATCCCGAGGGTTGCTTCACCCCGCGCGCGTTCATCTCTCGCTACCTGTCGGACGCGGTGCAGAACGAGGGCTACACGGGCGGCCGCAGCCGGCTGCCGTTCAGCCCCGCCGACCTGATGCTGCGCATGGTCAACGTCATGGTCGACAGCTACCTGGAGCTGCGCAAGCAGCTCACCACGGAGCTGGACCACTGGCAGGTGGAACTGCTGCGGCCCGGCTCCGACTTCCGCGGCTGGCACGCGCTGATGGTGGCGCGGCGCGAGCTGCACGTGCTCGAGGACCTGTGCGAGGAGCAGAACGATGCGATGCAGGAATGGCTGGACACGGCGCGCGAGCAGCCGCCGGCGCACCTGACGCAGGCCGAGCGCGACGGCCTGGTGGCGCGGGCGCGCGACGTCATCGAGCACATCCAGCGCGTGGTGCAGCAGGTGCGCCGCATGGAGCAGGGCGCCGAGAGCGTGGTGCAGATCCACTTCTCGGCCCAGAGCAACCGCACCAACAACACCATGCGCGCGCTCACCGCGCTGACGGCCATCTTCCTGCCGCTGAACCTGATCACCGGGGTCTTCGGCATGAACTTCCACGAGATGCCGCTGCTGGCCGACCCGATCGGCTTCTGGATCGCCGTGGCGGCGATGGCGGGCATCGTGGCCCTGCTGGGCCTGGTGTTCTGGCGCCGTCGCTACCTCGAACGCAACGTGCGCTGAAGGCGTTGTCTCAGACGTAGGGAGGCTTCAGTTCTTCGCTGGCGAACACACGCTGCAGCGCGGGGCGTTCCAGCATCCGCTGCAGGTACGGCCCGAGATTCGCGCGCTCGCGGGCGCGGCCCGAGTCGAAGTTGCGCGTCCAGCGGCACAGCGTGAACAGGTACGGGTCCAACGCGCTGTACTCGCGGCCCAGGAACCACGGCCCGCCGGTGCTCGCCACATGGGCATCCAGCTGGTCGAGCATCGCCCCGACCTTGGCCTGCGCATGACGCCTGAGCTGCTTCGCTCCTTCCGCATTGCCCTCGTCCACCCAGCGCTCCGGATAGAAGTAGAGCCCGAGCGTCGCCTGCATCGTGTTGCTGAGCCAGGTGAGCCACTTGTAGAAATGCGCACGCTCGTTCGTGCCCATCGCCGGCGCCAGGCGCGCCTCGGGATGCGAATCGCACAGGTGCAGCGCGACGGCCGCGGTCTCGTAGAGCACGAGGTCGCCGTCCACCAGCACCGGGATCAGCCCGTTCGGATTGAGGCGCAGGTACTCGGGCGTCTTGTGCGCGTTGGCCATGCGGTCGACCAGCACGCGCTGGAAGGGAACGCCGATCTCCTCGAGGAGGATGTGCGGCACCATGGCCGCGGTGCTGGGGTAGTAGTGGAGCTGGATCATGGTGGGGGAAGTCCGAAGAGGCCGGCCGCGTTGGCCCAGGCCACCTTGCGCGCGAGGTCGGCGGGCAGGTCGCCCAGCCAGGTGCGATAGCCGGCCATGAGCTGGTCGTACGACGACCAGCGCTGGTTGACCCAGGTGTCCGAGCCGATCACGAAGCGGTCGGGGTATTTCTGGATGAGCTCGCGCCATTCGGGGCAGAGCTTGCCGCCTTCGCACGTGAGGCCCGGCCGGTACGACAGCTCGCCGACCAGCCGCGGGTAGCGTGTCATCAGCTGGTCCACGCGCGCGACGGGCACGCCGCCGATGCCGGTGTGGGCCCAGATCATCCGCAGCCGCTGGCCGCGAGAAGCGGTGTGCGCCATCAGCAGCTCGACCGCCTTGTCGTCGATGTGCGCCAGCACCGCCAGCTGCTTGTCCTCGGCCAGCTGCATCAGCTTGCGCGCGACCGGGCCGTCGGCGTTGGCGCTGTCGTAGAGGTGGAACTCGCCGATGCCGCGGAACGGCCCGGCGCCGGTGCCGCGCGCGAGCTCCGCCTGCACCATCGCGTAGATGCTCTCGTCGCGGAACCAGTTGGAGTAGTCGGCGCGATTGCGGTACAGGCGCACGAACGGAACGACCGTCACGCCCGCCGCGCGCGCCTGCGGCGACGAGGCCAGCGCATGCGTGCCGTCGTTCGGCCGCGAGTTGGCGATGATGGCCCGCACGCCGTTGCGCTGCATGCGCGCCAGCACGTCGGCGATCGGATGCGGGCCCTGCTTTCCGTCCCACGCTTCTTCGTTGTAGTGCAGGTGCGCGTCGAACAGCGGCCCGGAATAGTCGGCCGCGAGCGCGCCGGCCGAACACATGACAAGGGCGGCCAAGGCCGCCCCTTTCGCGATCAGGCGCACGCGTTCAGGCCAGGTGCCTGGCGAAGAACGCCACCGTGCGCTCGCGCGCCAGCTTGGCCGCGGTGGCGTCGTGGGAGGCGCGCTGGTCGCAGTTGAAGCCGTGGTCCGCCTTGTAGACGTGCACTTCCACTTCGGGATGCGCCTTGCGGAAGGCCTCGACGCTCTCCAGCGGGATCCAGTGGTCCTTCTCGCCGAAGTGCGCCATGGTCGGCACCTTGGGCTGGCGCGCGGCCTCGTCCGGAGTGGTCATGCCGCCGCCGTAGTAGCAGACCGCGGCCGACAGGCCATCGAGCGTGCAGGCCGAACGCCAGGTCAGGAGGCCACCCCAGCAGTAGCCGACGATGCCGACCTTGCCCGCTTGCGCGGCGTGGCGGATGGCGGCCTGGATGTCCTGCAGCACGCCGGGCGCGGGCAGCGCTTCCACGGCGGTCTTGAGCGCGAAGCCGGCCGACATGTCGTCCTGCGAGTAGCCCAGCTCGACGCCGGGCTTGACGCGGTGGAAGGTCGACGGCGCCACGGCCAGGTAGCCCTCGTTCGCGTAACCGTCGGCCACCGAGCGGATGTGCGAGTTCACGCCGAAGATCTCCTGCAGCACCACCACCGCGCCCTTGGCCGGGCCGGTGGGCTGGGCGACGTACGCCGGGAAGCTGAAGCCGTCGGTGGCCTGAAGGTCCACGAAAGATCCCATGGTGGGTCTCCTTGAAATCAGTTGAAAGATCGCAGCTTGCGTTCGAGGAAATCGAGGCGGTCCTGGCCCCAGAAGATCTCGCCGTTGACCACGTAGCTTGGCGCACCGAAGACGCCCGCGTCAATCGCGGCCTGGGTGTTCGCTTCGTAGGCTTGCTGGACCGCGGGCTCGCGGCTGCGCTCGAGCCGATCGGCGGGCAGCCCGCATTCGGCCAGCAGCTCGCCCAGCACGTCGGGGCTGGCGATGTCGCGCTCCTGCCGCCACACCGCCGCGAAGATGGCGCCGCTGATCGCGAGCGCCGCGCCCACGCCATCGTCGCGTTCGACCGCGATGATCAGCCGGCTCGCGTCGTCGGGGTTCACCGGGAAGTACCTGGGCTGCAGGTTCATCGGCATGCCCAGGAAGTCCGAGAAGCGCTTGAGCTCGACCAGGCGATAGGCCTGGCGCTGCGGCGCGCGCTTGGGCAGCGGCAGGCCGCCGCTCGATGGGAACACCTTGCCGTAGTCCGCCGGCCGCACACGCACCTGCGCACCGGTGTCGCGAACGATGCGCAGGAAGCGCTCGTGGCCCAGGTAAGTCCACGGACTCTGGGCGGCGAAGTAGTAGTCGATGGTGGCGGCCATGCGGTCTCCTGTCCTTTGTTCTAATCGCCCTATCGTAGTCGTCCTCGGAGGAGCGATGGTGGAACGAGTGGTCCTGGTCACGGGCGGCAGCCGCGGCATCGGCGCGGCCACCGCACGTCTCGCGGCGCAGCGCGGCTGGTCGGTCGCGGTGAACTACACATCCAACGAAGCGGCCGCGCAGCAGGTGGTGCAGGCCGTGCGCGAAGGCGGCCGCCGCGCCATCGCCGTGCAGGCCGACGTGGCCGACGAGGCGCAGGTCGTGCGCATGTTCGAGGAGGTGGACGCGAAGCTCGGTCGCCTCACCGACCTGGTGAACAACGCCGGCGTCGTCGACATGGCGGCCCGCGTCGACGAGATGAGCGGCGCGCGCCTGCAGCGCATGTTCGGCATCAACGTGATCGGCACCATCCTCTGCGCGCGCGAGGCGGTGCGACGGATGAGCACGCGCCACGGCGGAAGCGGCGGCGCCATCGTCAACGTCTCGAGCGCCGCGTCGCGGCTCGGCTCGCCCTCGCAGTACGTGGACTACGCGTCGGCCAAGGGCGCCGTCGACGCCTTCACGCTCGGTCTGGCCAAGGAAGTGGCCGCCGAAGGCATCCGCGTCAACGCGGTGCGACCCGGGCTGATCGAGACCGACATCCACGCGTCCGGCGGCATTCCCGATCGCGTGAAGCAGCTCGCGCACCAGGTGCCGATGCAACGCGGCGGCAGCGCGGAGGAAGTGGCCAACGCCATCGTCTGGCTGCTGTCCGAGGAAGCGAGCTACACCACCATGAGCCTGCTCGAAGTGTCGGGGGGCCGCTGATGGCGATCCGCTGGTACTGGGAAGACCTGGAGCCGGGCAGCGTGCGCGAGCTGGGCAGCGTGACGCCCACCGCGCGGGAGATCCGCGAGTTCGCGTCGAAGTTCGATCCGCAGCCCTTCCACCTGGATGAGGAAGCAGGCCGCCGGTCGGTGTTCGGCGCGCTGTGCGCAAGCGGCTGGCACACCTGTTCGATGGCGATGCGGCTGACGGTCGACAACTTCCTCAACGAGTCCAGCAGCATGGGATCGCCCGGCCTGGAGAACATCCGCTGGCTGAAGCCGGTCTACCCCGGCGACACGCTGAAGCTCACTCACCGTGTCATCGAATCGCGTCCGCTCAACAGCAAGCCCGACATCGGGCTGGTGCGCGCGATCTGGGAGATGCACAACCAGCGCGGCGAACAGGTGCTGCACATGGAAGGCTACGGCATGTTCCGTCGCCGCACGCCCGCGGCCTGAGATGGACTTCAAGCCGCTGATCACCCTGCTGGCGGTCGTCAACCCGCTGGCGATCGTTCCCTTCTTCATCCACTACACCGAAGGCTTCTCGCGGCTGCAGCGGCGCGAGACGGTGATCACGGCGGCATTCACCGCTTTCCTCGTGATCTCGATGAGCGCGCTGCTCGGCCTGCAGGTGCTGGAGTTCTTCGGCATCTCGCTCGCCAGCTTCCAGGTGGGCGGCGGCATGCTGCTGCTGACCAGTTCGCTGAACATGCTCAACGCGCGCCCCGCCGAAGCCAAGCCCGCCACGCAGGACCTGGAACAGGGCGCGGAGAAGGCCGCGATGGGCGCCAGCATCGCGGTGGTGCCGCTCACCATCCCGCTGCTCACCGGACCCGCGACGATTTCCACCGTGGTGATCTACGCCGAGCGCGCCCAGACCGTCTGGCAGATGGCCGCGCTGGTCGGTTACGGCGTGGTGATCGCGCTGGCCACCGCGATCGCCTTCGCGCTCGCCGAGCCGATCGCGCGCGTGCTGGGCAAGACCGGCATCAGCGTGATGACGCGCCTGATGGGCCTGATCCTCGCCGCGCTGGCGGTGGAGGTGATGGCGGTGGGGCTGGTGAAGCTGTTCCCCGCGCTGGCGGGTTGACGACTCAATTCTTCTGCAGCTGCCGCAGCAGCTGGTTGGCGGTGTTGCGCAACCGCTGCGCCAGCAGCTGCGTGATCTTCACCAGCACCTTGGCGCCGACCGCCGGCTGCTCGGTGATCAGCCCCGCGACGGCCGCGCGCGTCAGCACGCCGGCGTGCACCTCGCCGAGCGCCCGGCAACTCGCGTAGCGCGGTTCGCCATCGAGCATCGACATCTCACCCACCGTGGCGCCCGGTCGCAGCACGGCCACGCGCTCGAACTCGCCCTGCGAGGGATCGGTGCCGACCTTGCGCTTGAGCACGTCGAGCGTGCCGTCGAGGAGCAGCAGCATCCAGTCGCTGGGCTCGTCCTCGGCGATCAGCAGCTGGCCTTCCTGCGCCCGCACGCGCAGCATCGCCCGGCCCAGGATGTCCGCTTCGGGCGGCGTGAAGTCCTGCAGGAAGGGCGATTCACGCAACAGGTCGCGCCGCGCCGACAGCTGCTCGCACGGCCCCACCACCTCCAGCCCCGCGGCCTCCAGCGCCTCGCGCACCGGGCGGCGCGGTGCGACGCTGGTGACGAGCTCCGCGGCACCCGCGGTCTCGGAGGGCGGGCCTTCGCGTTGGTTCATCGCGCCGGCTGCGGCTGCGATTGCAGCAACCACTGCTGGATGTCGGCCGCCGCCGCGTCGGTGGCCTCGGTCAGCGCGCGAACGCCGCCCGAAGCGTTCGGCGTAGGCGCCACGCCCTGCACCGCGATGCTGCGCTGGCCCAGCATGCGCTCGCCGTTCTCCGTGCTGGAGAACAGCGTGGCGCGCAGGCGGATCACGCCGCGGCTGGACTGGGGCGAATCGAACACATGGGCGAACTCCTCCAGTTCCATGCGCAGCAGGAACAGCGGCTGGCCGCTCTCGCGCGTGAGGGTGGCGCTCTCGTCCAGGCCGAGCACCGGCCGCTCGCGTCCGAGCTGCTGGCGCAGGCGCTGGCGCACCAGCTGCGGCGGCGGCGCGCTCCAGCGCGATTGCGCATAGGCGCGCAGCTGGTGGTCGTCGGCGTAGCCGAGCCGGTACAGCACCGCCGATCCTTCGAGCGCGCCCGAAGCCTCGATCTCCGGCAGCACCAGCGCGATGCGCGGGCCGTTGCCGCGCATCGGCGTGGTGATCGGCGGAAGCGGGCCCATGTCGAACAGCACGGGCCGCACCGGCCGGTCGACGAAGCCGGCGCAGCCGGCCAGCAGGGCGATCGACAGGACGGCGGCGGCGCCGCGGGCGATGCGGTTCATGGCGTCTCTCCTCCCGGCGGCGCGAAGCCTTGTTCGCCCGGACCGGGCGCGACGCGTCCGGTACCGAAGATCAGCGACTGCGGGTTGTCGTTGATGGCGTTGACGGTGCGGCTGAGCTGGCGCACGGCGCGCGAGGTGTCCTCGCTGACCTTGTTCAGGCGCGGCAGCGTGGCGGCGTTGAACGAGTCGGCCGCGCGCGACAGCGCCTCGGTGCCCTCGGCCAGCCGGTCCATCGGGCCGTCCTTCGCGTTCAGGCGCCGCGCGGTGTCGCCGATCTCGGCGATGGTCGATCGCGTCTGGTCCGAGGTGGCGCGCAGCGAAGCCATCGCCTCGTCGGTGCGCTTGACCAGGCTCGGGATGTCGACGCGTTGCGGCCCGAACTGCGCGGTGAGCGTGGCGTTGAGGTTGTCGCTCAGCGCCGTGAGGCTGGTCGCCGCCTTGGTCACGCTGTCCAGCGTGCCGGCCACCTTCTGCTGGTTGGTGTCGGACACGAGCTGGTTGACGCGCGTGGTGATCTGCTCGACCTGGTCCAGGATGGCTTCTCCCCGCGACGCCAGCTTGGACAACAGGCCGGGCTTGAGCGGGATGCGTGGCGGTGCCTCGTCGTTGGGCGGCAGCGCCTGCGCGGGCTGGCCGCTGTCGTCCAGCTGCACGAAGGCCAGGCCGGTCACGCCCTGGAACGACAGCGTGGCGAACGTGTCCCGCGTGATCGGCGTGCCGTCCTCGATGGACAGGCGCACCAGCACGCTGCCCTGCGCCTTGGGATCGAAGCCGATTGCGGTGACCTTTCCGACGTCGACGCCGCGATAGCGCACGGGCGCCTGCTCCTGCAGGCCGGTGACCGACTCCCGCGTGGAGATCTCGTAGGCATGGCGCTCGCCCGTGTCGCGCGTGAGCCAGGCGCCCAGCAGCAGGAGCAGGACGGCCAGCGCGATCACGAACAGGCCGGCGGCCAGGGCATGGGCTTTGTTTTCCATAGCGATGCGCTCCTAGACGGCGAACGGGTATTCGCGCAGCAGTTCCATCGCGCGCTGGCCCCGCTGGCCGAGGAAGAAATCATGCACAAAGGGGTGCTGGAACGCGATCACCTCCTTGGGTGGTCCGGTCACGATCACCTTGCGGTCGGCCAGCACCGCGATGCGGGTGGAGAGCTCGAACAGCGTATCCAGGTCGTGCGTCACCATGATCACGGTGAGCGCCAGGTCGCGGTGCAGCGCGCGCAGCAGCGAGACGAAACCGTCGGAGCTGTCCGGGTCCAGGCCCGCGGTGGGCTCGTCCAGCAGCAAGAGCGGCGGATCCATGATGAGCGCGCGGGCCAGCGCCACCCGCTTGATCATGCCGCCCGACAGGTCGGCCGGCATCTTGGTCGCGTCCTCGGGCTTGAGGCCCACCATCTGCAGCTTCACCATCGCCGCCTCGATCACCAGCCTGCGCGGCAGGGTGCGCAACTCGAGCAGCGGGAAGGCGACGTTCTGCAGCACGTTGAAGGCGGAGAACAGCGCGCCGTGCTGGAACAGCATGCCCACGCGGCTCGCGGCGCCGCGGCGGCCCATCTCGGACACCGGCCGGCCGAGCACCTGGATCTCGCCGGCCACCGGCCGCTCCAGGCCCAGGATCTGCCGCAGCAGCACCGTCTTGCCGGTGCCCGAGCCGCCGACCAGCGACACCACCTCGCCGCGCTTCACGTCGAAGTCCAGGTTGTCGTGGACCACGAAGGTGCGGCCGGGCAGTTCGAACGCGGTTCGCAGTCCGCGGATGCCGACCATGGTGTCGTCCCGCATCAGAACCCCACGTCCTGGAACGCGATGGCGAACAGCGCATCGACCAGGATCACCACCGTGATCGCCGTAACCACCGAAGCGGTGGTGCCGCGGCCCAGGCTCTGCGTGTTGGGCTCGACCTGCAGGCCGTAGTGGCAGCCGATCAATGCGATCAGCAGGCCGAACACCACCGACTTGGACGTGGCCAGGATCAGGCTGCCGACCTGAACCGCCTCGGGCAGCGCGCGCAGGAAGTAGGTGGGCGTGATGCCCAGCGAGATGTCGGCGGCCAGCATGCCGCCGGCCAGCGCGCACAGCGTGGTCCACACGCTCACCAGCGGCATCGCGATGGCCAGCGCCATGGCGCGCGGCAGCACGAGCCGGAAGCTGTGCGAGATGCCCATCACGCTCATCGCGTCGAGCTCATCGGTGACGCGCATCACGCCGATCTGCGCGGTGATGGACGACCCTGATCGGCCCGCCACCAGGATGGCCGCGAGCATGGGACCGAGCTCGCGGATCAGCGCCACGCCCAGGATGTTGACGATGTACGCGTCGGCGCCGAACTGCCGCAGCTGCTTGGCGGTGAGGTAGGCCAGCACCACGCCGATCAGAAAGCCGACCAGCGCGGTGATCGGCAGCGCCGTGGCGCCTATGTGGTACAGGTGGCCGGAGAAGTCGCGCCACGGGCCCTCTTGCGGCGCTCGCGCCAGTCGCAGCGTGTTGATCGCCAGCTGGCCGGTGAGCCGCACGAACTCGCGCAGCTGCATGGCCGCGGACAGCACGCCTTCACCCAGGGCGAGGTAGCGGCCGCGCCAACCCAGCGGTGGACGGCGCGGCAGCTCGCTGCTGAACTGCTCGACCCGCTCCAGCACCGCGCTCTGCGCCGGGAGCACCTCCAGCCGCTGCGGACGCCGGCGGCCCCAGTGGTCCCACAGCAGCTGGGCGCCGACGTGATCGAGCTGCTCGGCGCCGCGCAGGTCCCAGGCGGCGCCCGCATCGAAGCGCGCGAGCGCCGCGCGCAGCTTGTCCAGCAGGCCGGGCCGGGCGAATTGCGCCGCGGTCCACTGGCCCAGCACCTGGGCGGCCTGCGCCCCGCCGGAGGCGGAGGTTTCCAGGCGGGGCGTCGAGGGTTCCTGCATGACCTTGTAAGAACTTGCAATGCTAATCGGGGTGCCGCCGTTGGCGGGTTCGTCGTAACTGAACGATTGGCGGCCCTTTGTGGCGCGGCTTAGACTGGCAGGTCCGAGACCCCGTCAGAACCGAGACCATGAACGCACCCGATTCCACCCGCACCGCCGGCGCCGTCAGCTCGATCGACCACTGGATCGACGGCCGCGTGGCGCCCGGCCAGAGCGGCCGCAGCGCCGACGTCTTCAATCCCGCGACCGGCGGCGTCACCGGCAAGGTGGCGCTGGCCAGCAGCGCCGAAGTGGCGAAGGCCGTGGCCAGCGCCAAGGCCGCCTTCCCGGCCTGGGCCGACACGCCGCCGATCCGCCGCGCACGGGTGATGTTCAAGTTCCTGGAGTTGCTCAACAAGCACCGCGACGAACTGGCCCACGCCATCACCGCCGAACACGGCAAGGTGTTCACCGACGCGCAGGGTGAAGTCACGCGCGGCATCGACATCGTCGAGTTCGCCTGCGGCATCCCGCAGCTGCTCAAGGGCCAGTACACCGACCAGGTCTCCACCGGCATCGACAACTGGACGATGCGCCAGCCGCTCGGCGTGGTGGCGGGCATCACGCCCTTCAACTTCCCGGTGATGGTGCCGATGTGGATGTACCCGGTGGCCATCGCCGCGGGCAACTGCTTCGTGCTCAAGCCCAGCCCGCTGGACCCGACGCCCTCGCTGCTGATGGCGCGCCTGCTGAAGGAAGCGGGCCTGCCGGACGGCGTGTTCAGCGTGGTCCAGGGCGACAAGGATGCGGTGGACGCGCTGCTGGAGCACCCCGACGTGAAGGCGATCTCCTTCGTCGGCTCCACCACCATCGCGCAGAAGATCTACGAGACCGGCGCGCGCCACGGCAAGCGCGTGCAGGCGCTGGGCGGCGCCAAGAACCACATGGTGGTGATGCCCGACGCCGACCTCGACCAGGCGGTGGACGCGCTGATCGGCTCGGCCTTCGGTTCGGCCGGCGAGCGCTGCATGGCGATCTCGCTGGGCGTGCTGGTGGGCGAAGCCGCCGACAGGATCCTGCCGATGCTGGCCGAGCGCACGAAGCAGCTGAAGATCAAGAACGGCGTCGAGCTCGACGCCGAGATGGGTCCCATCGTCAGCAAGGTGGCGCAGGAACGCATCGCCGGCTACATCGGCCACGGCGAAAGCGAAGGCGCCAAGCTGGTGGTGGACGGCCGCTCGTTCCAGGGCGCCAAGGCCGGCGCGGGCTGCGACAACGGCTTCTGGATCGGCGGCACGTTGTTCGACAACGTCACGCCGGAGATGAAGATCTACAAGGAAGAGATCTTCGGCCCGGTGCTGGGCTGCGTGCGCGTGAAGGACCTCGCGGGCGCGGTGGAACTGATCAACTCGCACGAGTACGGCAACGGTGTCTCGCTGTTCACCCGCGACGGCAATACCGCGCGCGAGTTCTCGCGCCGCGTGCAGGTCGGCATGGTGGGCGTGAACGTGCCGATCCCGGTGCCGATGGCGTGGCACGGGTTCGGCGGCTGGAAGAAGAGCCTGTTCGGCGATATGCACGCGTACGGCGAAGAGGGCGTGCGCTTCTATACGAAGCAGAAGTCGATCATGCAGCGCTGGCCTGAGAGCATCGGCAAGGGCGCCGAGTTCGCGATGCCGACCGCGAAATAACACGCGGCGACGGGGGCGGCGCCTCCCGCGCCGCGCGAGGAGGAGACAAGAAGCGGTGAACGAAACCGAGTTCGACTACATCATCATCGGCGCGGGCACGGCGGGCTGCCTGCTCGCCAACCGCCTTTCCGCCGACAAGAGCAAGCGGGTGCTGCTCATCGAAGCGGGGCGGCGCGACGACTACCACTGGATCCACATCCCGGTCGGCTACCTGTACTGCATAGGCAACCCGCGCACCGACTGGCTCTACAAGACCGAACCCGACGCCGGCCTCAACGGCCGGCAGCTGCGCTACCCGCGCGGCAAGACGCTGGGCGGCTGCTCCAGCATCAACGGGATGATCTACATGCGCGGCCAGGCGCGGGACTACGACCAGTGGGCCGACATCACCGGCGATGCCGGTTGGCGCTGGGACCAGAGCCTGCCGTTCTTCAAGAAGCACGAGGACTACTACAAGGGCGCCGACGCGGTGCATGGCGAGGGCGGCGAGTGGCGCGTGGAGCGCCAGCGCCTGCGCTGGGACGTGCTGGACGCTTTCGCGCAGGCCGCGCAGCAGGCCGGCATCCCGCACAGCGAGGACTTCAACCGCGGCGACAACGAAGGCGTGGGCTACTTCCAGGTCAACCAGAAGAACGGTTGGCGCTGGAACACGGCCAAGGCCTTCCTGCGGCCGATCTGCTACGGCCGCCCCAACTTCGAGATGTGGACCAACGCGCACGTGAAGCGGCTGCGCCTGGCGCGCGGCGCGGACGGGCAGCTGCGCTGCGAAGGCGCCGAGGTCTGGACCGGGAACGAGCTGGTGCAGGCGCGCGCCCGCAAGCAGGTGCTCGTTTGCGCGGGCAGCATCGGCTCGCCGCAACTGCTGCAGCTGTCGGGCATCGGGCCCGGATCGCTGCTGCGGCAGCATGGCATCGAGGTGCTGCACGACCTGCCCGGCGTCGGCGAGAACCTGCAGGACCACCTGCAGATCCGCGCGGTGTTCAAGGTGCAGGGCGTCACCACGCTCAACACGCTGGCGAACAGCTGGCACGGCAAGGCGCGCATCGGGCTGCAGTACCTGCTGATGCGCAGCGGGCCGATGAGCATGGCGCCTTCGCAGCTGGGGGCGTTCACGCGCAGCTCGCCGGACAAGCCGCACCCGGACCTGGAGTACCACGTGCAGCCGCTCAGCCTCGATGCGTTCGGCGAGCCGCTGCATCCCTTCCCCGCCTTCACGGCGAGCGTGTGCAACCTCAATCCCACCAGCCGCGGCTTCGTGCGCATCCGCAGCCCGCGGTTCGAGGACGCCCCCGCGATCGCGCCCAACTACCTCAGCACGCCCGAGGACCGGCAGGTGGCGGCCGACTCGCTGCGACTGACGCGCCGCATCTGCGCGCAGCCCGCGCTGGCGAAGTACAAGCCCGAGGAATGGAAGCCCGGCACGCAGTACCAGAGCGACGACGAGCTCGCGCGGCTGGCCGGCGACATCGCCACGACCATCTTCCATCCGGTGGGCACCACGCGCATGGGACGCGACGACGATCCGATGGCGGTGCTGGATTCGCGCATGCGCGTGCGCGGCGTGGCGGGATTGCGCGTGGTGGACGCGGGCGCCATGCCCACGATCACCAGCGGCAACACCAATTCACCGACGCTGATGATGGCCGAGCGCGCGGCCGAGTGGGTGCTGCAGGAAGCAGCGGCCCAGGCAGGCTAGAAG
>Ga0247820_10000700_pt1 | contig 18227 bp, 49 predicted proteins | sample 13C_Glucose_Day1_2_FD_192480 | JGI IMG/M metagenome (GOLD analysis project Ga0247820, IMG submission 192480) | Soil microbial communities from agricultural site in Penn Yan, New York, United States - 13C_Glucose_Day14 | ecosystem: Environmental > Terrestrial > Soil > Agricultural land | place...
CACTGGGCTACGAAGAAGTTTACAGCCCTGAAGGTGAACTGATTTGTTACAAGAATCCAAGTGCCCGTCGTCAAGGCCGTGAAAAGCTGACCGTCACAAAGATGATTGAGCTTCATAACAAGCTCCCGGGTCAAGCACTTCGCCTGATTCAAGACGGTCAGAAGCTTGGCTTCAAAGATTTCCTGTCAGCACGCTACCAAGATCCGAAATCTGGTGTTAAAATGCGTGGTGAAGACTTGCTGGTCTACGTGTTTGCTGGTCAGACTAAGATTGTAAACAAGGTGCATGCGACCTTCAGCAACAAGACTCGTATCTTCAAGTTCCATAATCACAAGGTTGAGTTTATGACCAAACGTGATTTTGAACGATACAGCGGTTTCATGGGCGTAACCAACCTGTAAGAGATTTGTTTGCCCACTGACTATATGCGGTGGGCATTCTCGTTTAAGGAGAGATGATGATCCAACACAAAATGATTCAACCCTACATGGAAACAGCACGGGCATTCGCAAAGCTATCCAAAGCCAAACGACTTCAGGTCGGAGCAATCGCAGTAACTCCTCAAGATGTTGTTCTGTATTCGTGGAACGGTAGACCGTCTGGTGATGACAACTGTTGTGAGATTGGTGACGTAACCCATCCCGAGGTTCTGCATGCGGAAGCTAACCTTGTTGCTAAAGCAGCAAAAGAGGGAATCTCCCTGAAAGGGAGTGCTGTGTTCACCACAGCGAGTCCATGCCTACCTTGTGCTTTACAACTGTTTCAGGCTGGTGTATCATCCGTAGTGTATGAGAACGAATACCGTATAATGGACGGTGTAGAGTTCCTTCGTCGCAAAAAGATTCATGTGGAGAAGTTTGATGATTGAAGAAGCACAGGCTCTAATTAAACAAAAACGGGATGCCTTAATCGCTCAGGCAGCAAAGGTTATTGACCAGAACCAAGAGTGTTATGTCGCACAATGGATTCTGCACAACCCAGATGAGAACCCAAAAGATTGGGTGTTGGCGATTAAACAGTTTGGTCCCGATGAAGGTTTCGGGTACAATTTCTTGATGGTTCCACGAGGAGATATTCAATGACCCAAGTAGTTAACGTGTTCAACACCAAAATGTATGGTCTCAACAAAGACAACTCGTACAAGACTTGGTATATTCAAGTGGACGGTACCGCCGATCACGCGGTTCTCATGATTGAGTCTGGTAAAGAAGGCGGTAAACAGAAACGTCAAGTTGAGGAGTTCACAGAAGGTAAGCAAGGTCGAAATGCTGTCCAGCAAGCAGAATTCGAAGCTAACGCCCGGGTGAAGAAGAACCTCGACAAGAACTACCGGCTCACCAAGGAACAGCTTCAAGATCTTCCAATACTGGCAATGCTGGCACAGGACGCAAGCGGTGAACTGGAAAAACGAATCACCCAAGCTATGCTTGATGAAGGTGTAATCGTTTCCGACAAGTTTGACGGTCTTCGGATGATGGCAAAGTGTGTAGCTACTGATCATGGTAAGTCTGTCGATCTATTCTCCCGCACCAATCAGCTGATGGATATCCCACACATCAAAGCTGCACTGCTTGAGATAATGCAGCCGGGTGAGATTCTGGACGGGGAGCTTTACGTCCACAATGAAGCTTTGCAAGACATCAAGTCCGCTGCTGATCGAACCGATACAATGGGAGAGATCCAGAAAGTCACCAAGAAGCTTCAGAAGCACATGAGTATCGAACACGATAAACGTGCTGATGACTGGGTTAGCAAGGGTGCCGAATTGAGCATTGAGTTGGAAGACGCTCTTCACATCCATGAGCTTCGACCAAAACTTCAGTTCCACGTGTTTGATCTGGTTCAACTGAATGTTCCTTTCGAGGAACGTCTGGTTCGACTGCAAGAATATGCAAAAGAACGTTTTGCAAACCAGTTCCTGCAAGTGGTAGAATATCGCGTAGCTCACTCCTATGAAGAGTTGTACGCAGGCCACAAAGATGCAATTGATCGCGGATACGAAGGTTTGATGATCCGTGTGAAAGGATTCGTGTACGAATCTGGCAAACGTTCGAATGGTATCTGGAAGTTCAAGTCCTTCATTGATGGAGAGTTCATGATCTTGGACATCATTCCCGATAAACAGGACGGTTGTCGATTTGTCCTGCGGAACAACAAGCCTAACCGTAAAGGTGAGTTTGAAGAGTTCCGTTGTGTGATGGGAACCGTTGAGGAACGGATGCGATTCCTTGAGAACAAGGATAAATACATCATGAGTTGGATGACTGTGCAGTTCCAATCTCGATACAAGAAAACTATGTTGCCACAATTCCCGATAGGCAAGGCGTTCCGAGAAGGCCAAGTCATCGATGGTGAATTTGTACCAACTTACTAAGGAGAAACAAAGATGAATCGTGAAGAAGCACTGAAATACCTGCCGCCAGTTGGCGAAGCTCGTGAAATCCTGTTCACTGGGGACACCAAACCAAAGTGGTACCCATTCGAACTGATTGGTGTTGGTGACCGAAAATTCTTTGCTAAAGTAGAAGGAACTGAAGATACTTGGTTCCTGTCAGATCTACATGAGTTTAAGTTCCGTAAGACTCGAACTGAGATCAACACTAGTGCGTTCAATCTGATCGTATCCACGCTCACACTGGACGGCGTGCCTGGCCAGCGTGCTGCTGAAATTGCTGAAGATTTGGTGGCTGTTGGATTGGTAAACAGGCTTGACTTCGAGGGATATGAATGATTTACCTACATCAGCATACTAGCAAGGATTATGGTCCCAGAACCAAGCACAATGCTGATCAAGGTGTAACTCTTGCCTTTGCCGTGGACCACACCACGGCAGGGGAACGCCTCACTCAGCGTCATGCTGCTGGTAGGATTGTTAAGGTTTCACCAACCAGCTTGGCTTCATCCCGGGCAAATATTATCGACAAGATCGTTCAGATGATGGAAAAGACCGGATCAACAGTTCTGAACATCGCTGGTAACGGGATCTACACATGGGAAGCGAACGGGTTTGATCAGCAATACGTTAACGACTCTGTCTACGACATGGTTTACCGTGTAAGCTTTGCCACAGACCTCACAAAGATTGTATCTGGTGGACAGTCGGGTACTGACATTGCTGGAGCCATTGCTGGTCACCGCCTAGGTATTGACACTCATGTCACTTGGCCAAAAGGATACAAGATGCGGTTTGCTGACGGTGTTGATCGATATCACACCCGTGAACAGATCTTCGAAATCTTACGGAACAAAGGAGAACCGTGTGACTAAAATCGGATCAATGAACCATATAGTTCAATACGATCTACGTGGATACAAAGGTAGGCTACTGTACTGCTCCGATGTACATGGTCACTTCGACCTACTTGGTACCGAGTTGAGGAACATGGCCTTTAGCCCGGGTAACGGAGACCTTCTGTTCAGTGGAGGAGACTGGATCGACCGTGGTCCACAAAGTGGTGATGTCCTAAAATGGTTGAACAAGACTTGGGTCCATTCGGTTCAGGGAAACCATGAGGACATGCACATTCAGGCTTTCCAGAGTAACTACAACTATCAGGTTTGTTACAACGCTGCCACGTTAGCCCAACATGGTGGACTGTGGGCATTCACGATGCTTGATGAAGAACCAGAGAAGCTTGGTCAGATCATCAATCGTTTTGAGGAGCTTCCCATCGCCATGGAGTTGTTGACAGACTGGGGTACCGTTGGTATCATCCATGCTGACGTACCTTATTCATCATGGGAGAGTTTCAAGAATGTCACAAGAACAGAGTTTGAAAACCACATCCTCGGTGAGGCTCAGTGGTCAAGACGACGTTACAAAGGTCGAGATGTTCGGGGCGTTGATTCTGTTGATCTTGTTCTTGTTGGACATACTCCCACAAGGTCAACTAAAGTGGAGCAGCTGGGCAATGTTGTCTATACTGATGCTGGCACCATTCGCTCTGGTAATATCAACATCGTTGAAATCAACAAAGACCTATTCAAGAAAGTAAAGGAGAATGAGTTTGAAACTGGAGAAACCAGACTCGCAAGATCGTAATGTTTTTAACAACTACAAACGTACTATCCGGGATCTTCCCAAGTTGACACCAGAACAACTTGGTCGGCTTCACTTTGAGATTTTTCATGAAGCCCGAGCACGAGGCTTGCACATGGCTATGGCTGAATTGCAGAAATGAAAGTGTCCCCGCTTCGGCGGGGATTCTTGCTTGGAGGATGAATGAGGATTCTATATGCAAAGACGCTCACACGAAATTTGTGTGGTAGGTATCCAGATTACACCTTCGTATTTGGAGATAACCTAAAACGAAAGGGGTGTGGTGGACAGGCTGTTATTCGATACGAGCCCAATTCATTCGGGATACCCACAAAACGTGAACCCGCCACCTATGATGTGTCATTCTTTTCTGACGCTGGTGAAGAACGTGCAGCAGTTTTGCAAGCACTACGAGACTTGTACGTGAAAGCAAAGCATGGTACCATCGTTTTCCCAGCAGATGGGATAGGCACAGGTCTTGCCAGAATGAGGACCAGAAGCCCAAAATTGTACAAGGAAATGTGTGAGATCCTTGAAACCCATTTCGGGATAATCAACGGACAATCTGGAGAGATGATTGATGAAGAGACATGCGTCTAAACACGGAGTGAAACCAATCAAGACATGGTTTAGCTGGTTGAAGTGTCACTACTGTGAAATGGAGTTTCGACGGGAGTATGGATTCAAATGGACTCACACCCATAATTCAGCATACTATTGCTTTGCGGAACAGCGATATGGCTGTCAGTCGTGTTGTGGAAATAATGTTGAATCGTGTGACCACAGGATCGATATCGAATACAAAGCAATCCGAGAAAGTAGACCGAAAGCTCCACCTGCACCACCACCAATGAGGCGTGGGGATGGTCGATATGAACCTCTACCAATGCCACCCGTAAAACCACCAAAGGGGAGATGACATGAGAATCAGCAAACATCACAATGAGAGCTACACCGGTCCAAAACTCTACATTGTTATGTGCATTGATCCATGCGGCTACGACTCATATGAGGTTGGGTACCACTTGACAAAGAAAGGTGCTTATAGAGCAATCATGGGTCATATGTATCATGACTGGGAACAACACCGGTATATTCCACAGGATGGGAGTCCTTACTTTTACACAACTGAAAGCTACTATATCAGGGAGGCTGCGTTAGAAGAATGAAATGGGGACCAAAAGGAGATGGTGTTGATCACATCAATATCTACAGCAAGGCTAAAACCGAACTTGGGCGTTGGCTTACCAACTTTGCTTACGCTCCATTCACGCTATCAGACCATGGTCGCTTCACTTCAGTTGAAGGCTATTGGTATTGGCTATCCACCGGTTGCCAGCACGAAGAGTTACGCGATCTGTTCGGTGCTGAAGCTAAACGACGAGGTAAGTCCTTTGAACGGGTTGAGTTCGACGGCAACTTCGAGGAAGCAATCTGTAAGGCCATTCGATCTAAGCTTCTGTCCAATAAGGCAATGCTCAGCAGCCTCATTGATTCAAATCTTCCATTGACACACTACTATGTCTATGGGTATAGTGACGACAACTGCAAGGTGATCAATGCTGGATACGAATGGATCACTGAGTATATTGACAGTGTGCGCAAATCATGCCAACAGAGAGAATGGAAACCATGAATTACAAAGAAGAACTTCGACTTTTCTCAAGCCGTTTAGATATGACAAACGATATCGATAACACAATCCACGAGTTGCAACGTAGGGAGGCCCCTTTCCAATACAAGTATCGTGAAGAAGTGGTGATTGTTGGAAACAAACGGATTCAATGGAGATACGACCATGAACCCTGTGGTAAGAAAGTCACTCAACAGATTCAAGGACTGTGTTTCACATCAGCCTACATCGATATGTTCTTTGACAAGAGCGTCGTTCGGTATGTGGCATCTCGTATGCGTAGTGCTGACTACCCACTATCCGACATTCGAGTGTTCATCGGGAGGATCCGTGACGAAGTTCTACTCTGAGGACGGAACACCACTGAAGTGTTGTCATTGTGGTGGCACCCATTTCAAACAGGATGTGATAGACTCTGTTGCAAACATCGTATGCGAGTACACCGAGGCTTGTACACTCTGTAACAGTGTGGTATCATACTGGGCTTACGGGACGTATGATCCCTCTTACAAACAGGAGATTGAAGAATGTACGAAGTTGGACAAGGTGTGTATCTTAATTCGCACATCGAAGCTGGTGATGGGATTGAGATCCTTGCACCGAAGGGTAGCTACGTGGAAATCATCGAAGACGAAGGCTGCAAATGCTTCATCGTCCAATGGTGTACTCGACATCATAACCGATATCTTCGAGTGAACAGCCGTCAATTCAGCGAGGTGAAAGTATGATCCCGGGATTCAAGCAAGTAGATGAAATGCCACTCAGCGGTCATTTTATGATGGTTTGGACCCACGATGGGTACCTATGGTCTCAAACATTCAAGTATCGGGACAACATGCTGTACCAGTATGAACAATTCAATGACGAGTGGACTACTGAAATTGGTCTTCCTCGTAAAGAACTCAAACGATACTACTTCGTGGAGGATAAATGAGTACTGTAGACAAGAATGCTCAACGTAAAGCTGGGTTTGCAGTCTTCGGAGGGATATTCGGTGTCTTTGCACTGTTCTTCCTCATGGTAAACTTCCCTGAGTTCTCAACTGTAGTCTTCCTTGTAGCAATGGGGGTTGGTTTCGCCTACTACACCTACAAGCAAGTGTACAACCACTTCGAAAAAGAGAATCGACGGAAAGGTCGAGGTTAAAACGATGCCCCGCGACCGAAGAAAATGGTTGACGGGGCATTTTCACATCTGTATGATAGTCAGAAATCAATCAAGGAGAATCGAATGAACGTATTTTTACCTCTGGCCCTCACAGCGAACACGATGCTTTGTGTTGGATTTGCATACGCAATCCACCGATGCTGGAAACGTGCTGCTAACGCAAGCTGGGATGAAGATTGGAAACAGATGTCTGGCGGATTTGGTGTTGCTTTGTTCGCGTGTGCTGAAATTTGCAGCTTCATAGCTCTTGGTGGTGGTATCACTCATGTTCTTCAGGCGGGCTGAATGGACTTCTTCTATGTTCTAGCATGGGTGGCGTTCATCATGGCACTGCTCTTCTTGGGCGTGGGTATGTATGCATACGATCTCAGGAAAGACCCAACAGTTGACCAAAAGACCAAGGACTGGATGCTTCTCTTTAGCATCACATGCGATGTAACATGGGTAATCTGGGTATGGGTATCCGTTGAAGCAATTCTGCGAATCTCGTAAGGGACCGCGAAAATTTACACGCCCTTGCAGGTGCAAGGCGTTAAAGGAGACAATATGAACTGGTGGCAAAGACTCGTGAAGTGGAGTACTGAAAACCCTCCTGCAAAACCACAACCCGAATCAACAACCTCTGATGAAATGAGAGCAGCTGAAAAGAAGAAACCATCGTATAGTGAATACAAATTCCGTAACTGGAGAGACCGTTTGGAAAATGATCAAATTGATGAGCCCGTAAAGGCTATCGTGAGACTGTACTCAGAGAGACCCGGTCGGTTTAAAATCACCAAAGTGGATCGTCAACCAAGAACTGTACTTGCACCTATTGATTACGAGATGACAGATAAGGTGACTGGTAATTCATGGAAAATTACAATGCACCCGGGCTACGGTGTGGGTGTAAATGACCTTCCGGATTGGATGACTTATGAAGAAGCTCGTTGGGCATACCGGATGATGTACATAATCTGGACTGAGCGCAAAGAACGCATCGACGAGCGTAAGCAAAGAGAACGAGATCGGGCTAAATTAGCAGAACGCCAACGCCTCATTAAGGAGTATTGCAAGTGAAAGGCTATACAGAAGTGCGCAAGGAAGTTGCTTCTCTGGCAGTAGACAACTTCCGAACAATGTGCAAGACAGGTGAACTCGTTCGAGATTGTGCAATCTATGAGTATCACAACAAACACTACAAAGGTGGCTCCAAATTCCATCAATGGTGGTACCGGAAAGACACCCCTAAAGAGTATGTCCTGCGAAAAGTTGGAGCTTGGGGAGAGTGGAGTAACGTACTGTACAATGTGATGGATGAGAAACAGCTTAACCTGTTAGAACGTTGGGAGAACCGCATGTGGCGTCGTGAAGAAGCCCGAGAAGTCGACGCTCTTGTGAAAGCTTCAAACTCAGATCGAATTTATGTCGGTGAGGAACTGGCACGGTTTATCAACAGCTATAAAGATTGGAGGTATGAGGAGTGAAACGAGACCAATTTGTAGAAACCTTCATGGAGGGTTTGAATACTGGCACCAGCGACTACGAGAAAACCACAACCGTCTTAGTGGGAATGCTATTCGAAGCACGGGCAAAGAATGCACTTCTCACAGAAAAGATTGAAGGAATGGACGACATCGCCCGGGATAACACCATTGAAGTGAGGTGCAGAAGCTGTCAGAAGGACTATGTACCAGATTGTGAACTCTCCGAACTGGAAGGGTCGGAGTTCTACTGTGGTGGAAGTGAGTGGTGTTGCCCTTGATAGGGCCGCAACGCCTCTATCTGATGCAGAATTCAGCAAACCTGTCAAAGATCGGCATAGCAAAGAACCCATTGAAGCGAAAGCGTCAGTTGGAGCTGACATCTGGCTTGCAGATTGACATAATCAGGTGCTGGTCTAGCACCGAACAGGTGACAGCCAAAAAGGTTGAGGCTTATATGCACCAACACTTTGCTAGGAAACGCCTCCAAGGGGAGTGGTTCACTCAAATAACACCGAAAGAGGTTGAAATGGCAGGATACGACCTGCTAGAATGTAATTCAGATGGTACAGATCGAAGGAGAATAGAATGAGCGCAGTAGTGAAAGTTACAGCTGTTAAGAAATTTAATCGAGAGACGCTGAAAACCAAATGGATTCTAGATGCTGTTCAGTACATGGGTGAATTGAAGTTGTTCAACTTGATCAAACAACAGCAGTATCACGATGCCACTGATCTGGCAGAAACAATATTCGACAATTTAAACGACGGTTGTGAACCAGACAACTGGACCACACCAAAAGATGCTGTTGACGAAGAACTGACATACTGGGGTGACTAATGAGCGAAATTCGAGTGTCGAAACGTGTTAAGCTCAAGCTTAACGACAATGGAGGCATCAACTACTACGAAGTGTACGTCAAACCACGCTGGCACCTGTTCTGGAAGCGAGTGGGAGCACATATCTGGTATGGTCAAGCCTTCAAACAGTATTCGGAAATGGTGGAGAAGCACAAGTGATTGGTGAAGGCATCGGCGCCTTCCTTATTTGTGCAATGTTGCTCAGTCTAGTAATCGTTGCAGGAGAAGTAAAATGAAAGTGCGTACATATACAGAATTCGAGATCGCTTTCTGCAAGAGAACAATGACAGGGTGTTATCTAGACTTCTATGAAACCATTCTGAACTGGAACGAGAAGAATCTTGATCACACCACTTTGCAAATCCTTCAAGGTAGGGTTAAAGTGGTAGTCAACGACTTGGATTGCTATGGTGCTCATAAATTAGTGCGTGATCTGTTGGAAATCCTAGAAGAGAAACCTTGGTGGTGGGAGATTGTCAAATGAAAGAGTTCGCTAAAAACTTCGTACTGGACTTCCGAGTCCGTGACTTTATCGTACCAGTAGTAACTGTTGCTGTGATTATTGCGATTGTGCTATCATGAAGCCGAAATACATTCCGGGAGGCTGGATGGACTGGATCAACAACGTCAAGGTGAACAACCCTGATCGTCCATTCTGCTATCGAGAAATGATGGGTAAATATATCAAAGGCGTGAAATGGGAGAATGCTTTCAATGAATAACAAGTATAAGCATCCGAGTGTGACTGGTGCGAAAGTGGTTCAGAACCGATTGGGTCAGTGGATGTTGATAGACCGCTACGGTTGGTCAATTGTTGTAAACAAGAAACCTTCTGAGCTACGACGCCACAAGCGAGGATGGTTCCTTTACCTGACAGTAGATTGTGATGAACGAGCGGCACAAATCCTAGAAGGAGATTACAAGTGAATAAATACACCTGCATGGTGAGTGACAAAGACAAACTGACAGTCTATAGCACAACCGAGATCAGCCAACCCGTGGTCGCTCTGGTGATGGAACATTCACCATACGGTAACGAAGATGGATCCAAGATTTCAGTCTGTCTGACTATGGCTGACACTCGAAAACTGCGTGACCAACTCGATACACTATTGGGAGATTTAGCATGAGTGCTGTATTTACGTGCAACGAAGTGCCTGACGACGAACTTGCTGTCTATGACGCTGGTGATGATGAGTTGCAATTAGAGATCCGAAATAAGTACGACGGTTATTTGGGTTCTGTGTTCCTGATTCCAGAAGAAATCGAACGCCTTTACGTTTATCTTGGTAAGCACTTGGGGATGCAAGAATGAAGTATTACATCTACCAGCAACACGAAAGCTGCGGTGACACTCGGTTCACGCTGATGGGTACAGCTTTGGACCAACCGACTGCTGAAAATATAGTAGACCAGCTGGATAAACAAGACCCAACAGGTACTTACTTCTGGGAGATTGGCTACGATGCGTAAGGTCAAACAACGAATCGACAAGAGTGAACCTTACTTTGTCCATGTTGGGTATGCCTTCGTGAATGAGCTTCGCCTGCGACATCCTCAGCGTAGGCTGAAAGGTAAGTACTCCAACACGAAGGTTAGAACAGTTGTGCAAGCCCGGTTGGCTAAGCTGAAGAAGTACTGGGGGTTAGCGTGCATGTAAATGAGGATCCATACACAAAAGCTGTTCGTGAACTTAACGACGCCTATGACAGGCAAACCATCAAGATTTGGCTGTCATTGTTCACGTTTTTAGCAGTCGAAATTGCGATCCTACAGTACTACTTAGGGTAAGAGGAGTGATCAAGTGACAATCTCAGTAATTATCATGTTGGCAGCTATTGCTGCAATCAGTTTTGCATGCGCCCCTCTTGCACAGAATCATTGCCTTGACGAGGGTAGAAAGATTCAAGGAATTATCCTGAAATGGGCATTCAACCTGTATGGGATGGGTCAACTAGCACTTATTGGAGTCATCATATATGAAGCCGTCACAGGTGAAAGACTCCCAATTTGATGACAAATGCCCGGAATGCAATGTGCACCCGGGCTATATCAATTGGCGTGAGCTTCCAATGAACGAAGAGATTCGCAAGAACCTCACAATCCAACCACCAAAAAGGTTTTACCCATCGTTCACGGCTGCTGCCGAAGCATGGGGAACCCACATTACAGAAGGATTGACGAATGATTAGACATGAGATCGGAGACGTTGTTGAGGTTGTAGACCACGATTCGTTTTGGTATGAAAGCATTGGTATAGTCGAGAAGTTTAACGAAGACCTGTACTACAATGTGTTTGTGAGATTCGATGATGGATCAATTTGCAACTACCTACACAAGGAGCTACGAGCCGTATGATCAAGTACACAATTGAGATTGACGATAACACAGACCATTTCCACCTGTACCGAAATGGCCAACACCTCGAAACTCGCGAGTGGGTAGGAGAGCTTCTGCAAGTGATCGCTGGAATCCACCATGTTGACAACTTTCTCTCCGACTGCTTGACAGAGAGTCAAGAAAAGTATAAGCTTGAACTGTTCTCGATGGGTGACTACTCAATAAAGGTGATCGAATGATCAAGCAAACCAGCAGCACCATTTACACATGTGATGTACATTTCGACTGGGAGCACTTCGTATGTGACGACGGTAAAGGTTTCACCGACCTCATCAAGTGGTCCAACCGGGTTAGAGAAATGGAGGATGAAATCAGTCTCCTAAAAGAGGCTTGTCCTTCTGCTCACGTTCAGGTCACTCGGGAAAAGAAACAAGGTGGTGGAAATGGTATCGTCCGAATCCAATACACCAACATCTCTCGTGGTGCCGATGTTTGTCGAGAAGCTGCTGAACAGTTCAACCACAATGTACGCCGACACTCATGGTGGAAAGATGTATGATAGCGATGAACCACGAACAGACAATGAAGTACATCAAACCTCAGTATAGCCAGATGTTCATGGACGTACTCAGCCCAGTTCCACGGATAGTAGCATTCAACCTGTACTACGGAGAGGAGATAGACAAACAATGAGTCAATGGCAATCAATCTACTCAGTACCAGACGACAATGAAACACACTGGGCTTGGATCCGTGTAGGACATGACAACGGGCGAGTAATGGCACCACGAGAAATCTCATGGGATCCAGAAGATGAACGGGTAGTCATCCTACCATGCTGGCTACAACTAGACCCCAACATCCACTCAATCATACTTATCGAGAAACCAACACCATGACCATCAAAGAATTCAAGGAATGGCTTAACCAATTCCCTGACCATACAATCGTCGAAGTGGTATACCACACCCAAGGACGAGGATACTACGACCAAGGTGGAAATGCAACAACCGTAGAATTCTGCCCAGATGCAGACGACTTCTCATTCTCCAAGAATGGACACTTCTACTTTTCAGGATCAGCAACACAACCAATACTGACACTAGGAGGGATCAACGAATGAACATCGGTGACCGAGCAATGATCACAGATAGAGACTCAGCTTGGTATAAAGACATGGGATTCATCGAAGACCTGAAATACCACGAATATTACCCAGTGTATGTCCGCTTCGATGACGGAGACTGGTGTATGTTCAAAGAGAGTGAAGTAGGAGTATTCGTACAACACAGGAGCCAACAATGAACATCAAAGAGAAACAACTAGCACTCAAAGCAATCATCGACGAAGCAACCAAAATGCTGGGTCACCTCAAACAAGAATGTCCACATCCAATCGGAACCTACAAATACGACGGTGACTCAGGAAACTGGTCATCCTCAGATGACTCATACTGGAAAACACTCATATGCTCAGACTGCGGAAAGATATGGACGGAAGACCATGAGATCAACGGCGTCAGAAACCCAGCATACCACAACAGCCCAGAAGGACAATGGGTAAAAGAGAAGTGAAACCAAAGAAAGAACGAAAGACACCAGAAGAACGTGAACGATGGTTTGCCATGATGCGAAAGATTGAACAACTCATGTGCAAGAAATGTCACAGCATTCCATGCCTATGCACCCAAGCCTCGGACTAACCACCCGGGGCTTTACCACGTAAGGAGAAAATTTTATGAGACTAGCACATGGAGTTGGAATCAATGACGCAGACTACCCAATCTATACAACCATTAATGGAACTACTATCAAGTGCCCATATAACACAATCTGGTCAGTGATGATACAACGATGCTATAGTGAACGGTTCCAAGACAAATACCCAACATATAAAGGGTGTACAGTCGATGACAGATGGATCAGATTCATGCAGTTTAGGGATTGGATGATGACCCAAGACTGGGAAGGTAAATCATTGGATAAAGACATCATCGTCCCCGGAAACAAGGTCTATGGTCCAGACACAGCCACATTCGTTACACGAGACACAAACCAATTCATTGTTGATAGGTCTAGAAGTAGAGGTCAATACCCAATTGGTGCATGTTGGCATTCTAGACAAAAGAAGTTCGCAGCACAGATCGGGAATGGGTCAGGTAAACCAATAACCCTCGGATACTTTGATACCGCTCAGGATGCACACCTCGCTTGGAAAGCAGAGAAACATCGTCAAGCGTTGGTCCTTGCTGATAAACAGACCGATAGTCGAGTAGCCGAAGCACTAAGGATTCGGTACCTATGAAAACAGCCCCTCATCGAAGGGGCTTTTCTTCGTCCCCAAAATCCATAACCCCAAATTCCACAAATTTCCCAAACCCCCTATTTTTGGAAAGCCCTTTTCCACCAATGACATATTTTCCCATACTCGAAAATCCCCGTCAACACATATTTTGGTCCCATGGTCCAACTTCCCTGAGATATTGATCCGATGGGCTGACTTCGATAAGAGTTTGGTCCCATGGGCTTAACGCCCCGGAGCCTGAGCATAGAGGGAGGCTATAGGAATATCAAAATCCCTAGAGAGAGCCTATCGACAAAGAATCGCTCAAGAATGGCACGTGACTTGCTAGAGTCATGCTGAGTTGCGGCTAATCGTTATTATGTTAAATGCGTAACACCTTCCCACCCTATCAGGGTCAAAGGGTCTTGGAGGAGACACTGGGAGGCCTGAGAGTAGCCACATTGCATGGCTGCCTTCCCACTGAGACCACAGTATGGCAGAGCCACATGATTTCTTCTAATTGATTGCTTCTATGCCCTTGAAGTGGTCAATAGGGAAAGTTTATCGTCTGTTCCACGTGGAACAATAGTATTCTGTAACTATAGTTACAATTATTTGCTTGACGAACGCGATAGCGGGCGGCTTAGCACATCACTGTGTGAGTGCCAGCCATGCCCTTGAATATGTAGCTTGGGGAAAGAGTACTATTTGTGTCGTAGACGACACAGGATGGTATGTATATGTGGCTCAAAGCCACGAGTTGTAAGGCTTTGCTTATGCGTATAAGAAGAGTTGTATTCTACCCATAGGGTAGGGTGGGGGGTGCTGATATAACGCTTGTATGAGCCTCACAGAGGCTAGGATGGGTATGTTTATGAGTAGTATTTGACCTGTTTACAGGTCTGTATATGTACCCTGTTATAACAGGGGAAAGAGCAAAGAGCGGATGGTCTGAATGGACCATCTATTGGCCTTTCTCTAAGAGTGTTCCACGTGGAACGTGGGAGAGTTGTGCACTGTCAGCCATGCTGACAAAGAAGTGTCCTGTCACAGAGTTTCCCAGGGAATGGGTGTTCCTGGCTAAATGTGTGACATACGAAAAAGCCCCTCACTAGGAGGGGCCTTCTGTGGATGGGTTATGGTAATCGACTCACCTCAGACTAAAACAGCTTTCCAGTCTTCACCTTCGCCGGCTGTAACTTCTGCAAATGACTGGTATTCATCCCAAGTCATTAACAGCGGTTTGGCGTGGTAGTGGCGTGCTTTCAAGCTTACAATCATTACCTTGGACATTTGCTTCACCTCGGTAGTCACTTTGTGTCAGTGTAGGGGTATTCTATCAAGTGTGAATACCCCGTGCAACATTATTTAGAATTTCTTTTCGTCTGGATATTGTTCAACCTTCCATTCGAGTTGCTATATCGTAATAGCCCTTATCCCAGTCTTTCCACTCATGTGAACCTACGGGATAAGGGTTGTCGCTGCGATGCTTGCCATCTTCAAAGGCACAGCGACCTTGCACGTATGGTTGGTCAAGATAAGGGAGGTCTGTGTATTTCATTATTACAGGTCCGTCCAGTTGCGGATGTCACCACTTGTCAACACACGGATGGCTTGGGCTTTGGTCATGCGAATATTGCTTACCACGCCTTTGACTTGTACACCATCCTCAGTCAGGCCGGTTTCAACTTCTTTAGCTGCATCTTGGGCAGTCGCGGCTTTAACCAGAATGCTTTCTACCGAACCGCTAACCAGAGCCATACGAACGTTGAAAATTGCCATTTTGTGTCACCTCGGGGAGTTACTTTGTGTTGGTGTATTTGGTGGGTTGCTTGTGCTTCCCTCTTGACGCCAATTCTACAGGAACGACAAAGCCCGTCAACACTTATTTTCAGTGTTAACGTAAAATTTTTCATCTATTTATCACAGCACAAAGCATGCCAACACGATATGGCCCTACAAGCCCCTATAACGCGATTTAAGCGATTTTACCTCTACCCTTAGTCTTGGTATTGGTTAGGGCTGAAAACGCATAGGAAAAATGCGTGCCAACTTCTGTGCACTCTTCCTATGCTATTATCATGCCAATTATTTAAACTTGGCCACTATATCCGCTATCGCATCTGCATCATTGATGCAAAGCTTTTGCCAGTCATCATTTGCTATTGCCTTGTAGAGTTCCCTGATTAGCTTTTCTGCCTTATCTGCCCTTTCCGTCTCTTTGTCGCAAATGCGAACCAGTTCGGAATTGCGGGCTTCAAGTTGTTGTTTAGTCATTTATTCATCCCTCAGAGAGTCACGGCTGAAAACCACTGCCGACCCGATAGGTTAGGCTGTGTAATGAGGTTTGGTTAGGTCAACGTTCCAGACACAACCAACGCTAATCACTTGACCGTTTAGTTGTTTGACATGCCAGCGGGCAAAACCTTTGGAATGCTTGACTAGGTAAGTTTTCTTGCGAAGATGTCCCCGATCATCTTCCCACTCTTTGTCAGTTTCGATTGTCTGATAGAGGTTTAGGTCTTTAGCCACTTCCTCGGTATAGCCTTTGTTGAAGGCTGCCTTCAGATCACGTTGATTCAGTAGTGGTTTCATTTTACATTACCTTGTCTGGTTGGGTTTTGCACGGTCAATGCTCACGCATTGGAGGGATAATCTTTAGGTTTTGTTGGGCAAGCGTAGCTTGTTGTTTCCCAACTCTACAGTTCCCCAGTGTCTACAAAGCGTTGAAGGAAAGGCAGAAGCTCAGCCACTTGCTTGCGTGTAAGGTGCATCCGCGTACTGATAAGCACTTCCTTTGGGATTGGATACTCCACCCAGCCAACAGTTGTATCTGTATCTACACCGTGCAAAGAAGCTTGCGATGCCATGATCTTAGGGCTTGGGTCATCAATGCCCAGCCAGATAGCATCCTCAGATGCAAGGCTACTCTTCTGGAGTGAACATCCTTCACCATATTGGTCTGTGAAGGTGATAATGTCAAAGCCTCGATTTGTTTTTCCTTTGTTCACAGGATGTCTCTCCATTTATTATTTACGCATGCCAGCAACATATGGTTGCATCATTTTGATGACTACGCTGCGGGCTTCCAGTTCTGGCATGCCTTTTGCCATCAGCTGATTCTTGATACCGTCGATGATCTTGCTCAGGCGGTGACCGTTGATTTTACCATTCTTGATCTTTGGAGCGTTTTCCAGAGTCTGATGGCCAGCTTCGATGATAGTGGCAACTTCGTCAGCAACTTCCCAAGAAACCATATAAGAGCCATCTTTGCAGGAAGCAACAGAGGCGAACGATGCTGTTTCTTCAATGGTGGCGTAGAAAGCTTGGGCTTCGGGCAGGGTTTTGAAGGTTTGCTTGTTCATTTCGTTGCGTCCTGTGTGGTGTTTCGTTCTGATGGGTTCATTATACGCCCGTGGATACACCATGCAAGCATTATTTTGTTATATTAATCGACTTTCTCATGCATAAGCAATTGTCGTGCCAACTCTGAATAACGCCCACCCTTCCCGTTTGTCCCGTGCACGACTTCGCACCGTAGACAAGCCTCCCGGCTAGTGAGACCATTATACACAAATTGCAGGAAAAGAAAAGCCCAGCGTTTGGCTGGGCACACTCTGGTTAAGGGGCGTGTGGGTGGCGGGTTTGGTTAGGCTGCGTTGATAATCATGCGGTCGGTGCCGTCGGCGTTGAAGCCTTTCAGAATTTCGATGGTGAACAGGTCGGCGTAATCTTCTTCCAGAACGCCAGTCGTGTAGGCTTTAGCGAATACCGATTCCAAAATGCGGATGTCGGTGCCGGTGTTGTTGACGTAGTGGACTGGGTTCATCGTCTTGCCCTCCGGGGCGTTGTTTGTTTCGATATGGTTGATTATACGCGAATTGGTCACCCTGTAAAGCGATATTTTCAGATTATTTGAACTATTTTCACATACAAATAGCGTGCCAACTACCTATAGCCCTAGAACGCTCTATTTTGCGTTTTAAGCGATTTTGAGGCTACCCCTAGCATTGGTATTGGTTAGGTGAGAAAACGCATAGGAAATAAGCGTACCAACTCCGCACATGCTATTTCCATGCCAACTATTTATTTTAGGCTACTTCCGTGTTTGTCTCCAGTGCTCACCCATCCGGGGCTGCTTTGCCTGCTGATTCCATTGTAGCCGAATTGCAGAAAAGTAAAGCCCCAATCAAGGGGCTTTTTATTATTCCTTATCGGGTCTTTTGGGGTCGGGGTATCCCGTGCTAACTTGAGGACAATGGATGCCAAAGAAAGAGCATTCGGCATCAACACTAATACGCTTCCCACTCTCGCAAGTGAAGTGGACAACGTTGATCGAACTGGTATCAACCGATACGATCTTTTCATTAAGAAAAGCTTCAAAGCCGCGTTCAATTTTCATTTCATATCACCAGATTATTCTTCGTGTTGATCAGCAGCAC
>Ga0247820_10000701_pt1 | contig 18224 bp, 19 predicted proteins | sample 13C_Glucose_Day1_2_FD_192480 | JGI IMG/M metagenome (GOLD analysis project Ga0247820, IMG submission 192480) | Soil microbial communities from agricultural site in Penn Yan, New York, United States - 13C_Glucose_Day14 | ecosystem: Environmental > Terrestrial > Soil > Agricultural land | place...
GTCCAGGGCATCGACAAGCAGCTGGTTGGCGAGGTTGCCGCGAACATCCGCAAGCTCCGCAAGCCCGACCCGTACAAGGGCAAGGGCGTGCGGTACGCGGGCGAGCAGATCCGCCGCAAGGTCGGAAAGGCTGGTAAGTAAGCCATGGCAATGATCGTCAAGCGCGCCAAGAGCAAGTCGGCGGCCCGCGGCCGTCGTCACCTGCGCGTCCGCAAGAAGGTGTCCGGCACGGCCCTGCGTCCCCGCCTGGTCGTGTCCCGGTCCTCGCGTCACGTGTTCGTCCAGATCGTCGACGACACCGTGGGCAAGACCGTCGCCTCGGCCTCCACCATGGAGGCGGACCTGCGCTCGTTCGAGGGCGACAAGACCGCCAAGGCCCGCAAGGTCGGCGAGCTGCTCGCCGAGCGTGCCAAGAGCGCCGGCGTCGAGGCTGTCGTCTTCGACCGTGGTGGCAACAAGTACCACGGCCGCGTCGCCGCCATCGCCGAGGGCGCCCGCGAGGGTGGGCTGTCCCTGTGAACCAGATCGCAACCGTTGAGATGAGGAACATCTGATGCCCGGACCCCAGCGTCGAGGCACTGGAGCCGCTGGCGACACCGCCCGTGGCGAGCGCGGCGACCGCCGCGACCGTCGCGACAACCGTCGTGACGGCGGCCGCGACCAGGCCGAGAAGAACGCCTACGTCGAGCGCGTGGTGACCATCAACCGCGTCGCCAAGGTCGTCAAGGGTGGCCGCCGCTTCAGCTTCACCGCTCTCGTGGTGGTGGGCGACGGCGACGGCACCGTTGGTGTCGGCTACGGCAAGGCCAAGGAGGTCCCCGCCGCGATCGCCAAGGGTGTCGAGGAGGCCAAGAAGCAGTTCTTCAAGGTCCCCCGCATCCAGGGCACCATCCCGCACCCCGTCCAGGGTGAGGCCGCTGCTGGTGTCGTCATGCTGCGCCCGGCTGCTCCCGGTACCGGTGTCATCGCCGGTGGTCCGGTGCGCGCCGTGCTCGAGTGCGCCGGCATCCACGACGTGCTGAGCAAGTCGCTCGGCTCGAGCAACGCGATCAACATCGTCCACGCGACGGTCGAGGCCCTCAAGGGCCTCGAGCGTCCGGAGGCTGTCGCGGCCCGCCGCGGCCTGCCGCTGGACGCGGTTGCCCCGGCCGCCATGCTGCGTGCCCAGGCGGCCGGTCGCGAGGCCGCGAAGGCTGGTGCGTGATGGCTCGTCTGAAGGTGACCCAGACCCGTTCCGAGATCGGTGGCAAGCAGAACCAGCGTGACACGCTGCGCAGCCTCGGTCTGAAGCGCATTGGCGACGTCGTCGTCAAGGAGGACCGTCCCGAGATCCGCGGGATGGTTCGCACGGTGACCCACCTGGTCTCCGTCGAGGAGGTTGACTGACCATGGCCGAGAAGAAGAAGGCCACTGAGGCCGCTGCCGTGGGGAGCGCCCTGAAGGTGCACCACCTGCGTCCTGCTCCTGGGGCCAAGACCGCCAAGACCCGCGTGGGTCGAGGCGAGGGCTCCAAGGGCAAGACCGCCGGTCGTGGCACCAAGGGCACGAAGGCCCGCTACCAGGTGCCGGAGCGCTTCGAGGGCGGCGCCATGCCGCTCCACATGCGCCTCCCCAAGCTGCGCGGCTTCAAGAACCCGTTCAAGGTCCAGTTCCAGGTGGTCAACCTCGACCGCATCTCGGCGCTGTACCCCGAGGGCGGCGACGTGACCGTGGACGACCTGGTCAGCAAGGGCGCGGTGCGCTCGGGCTACCCGGTGAAGGTCCTCGGCACCGGCGAGATCTCCGTCAAGGTGAACATCACCGCGGACAAGTTCTCGGCCACCGCCAAGGAGAAGATCGAGGCCGCCGGCGGCTCGGTCGCCTCCGCCTGACCCAGGTTCAACACCAGAGAGCACGCGTGGGAACCCTGAGCGGTCCCGCACGTTCATGACGCAGTAACCAGCGCCCCGGGCGCCGGGCCGATGCGGCCCGGTTGCCCGGGGCTACTCGCAGGAGCGGTAGAGTCCCCGGCGACGGGGCGGGGTATCGTTCCTTGGATTGTTCAGCCACACCTGCGGAGATCCCGCGCCACCAGGAGGACCAGTGCTTACCGCTTTCACCCGCGCGTTCAAGACGCCGGACCTGCGCAAGAAGCTGCTGTTCACCCTCGGGATCATTGTGCTGTTCCGTCTCGGCAGTCTCGTGCCCGTGCCGGGCGTGAGCTACACAGCGGTCCAGAAGTGCCTCGAGGACGCCCCGAAGAACACCGGCGTCCTCGGCCTCGCCAATCTCTTCAGCGGCGGTGCGCTGCTCCAGCTGTCGATCTTCGCGCTCGGCATCATGCCGTACATCACCGCGAGCATCATCGTGCAGCTGCTGACCGTGGTCATCCCACGGTTCGAGGCCCTCAAGAAGGAGGGCCAGCAGGGCCAGTCCAAGATGACGCAGTACACCCGCTACCTGACCATCGGTCTGGCCGTGCTGCAGTCCTCCACGCTGATCACCTTCGCCCAGAACCCGCAGAGCCTCTTCGGCGCAACCTGCACGAACATCTTGGCGGACGACTCCATCCCCACGCTCGTGATCATGGTGCTGACCATGACAGCCGGGACCGGTCTGGTCATGTGGCTGGGAGAGCTGGTCACCGACAAGGGCATCGGCAACGGCATGTCCCTGCTGATCTTCACGTCCATCGCGGCCACGTTCCCGAGCTCGCTGTGGGCGATCCAGCAGCAGGAGGGCCGCTGGGACATCTTCCTCGGCGTCATCCTGCTCGGCTTCCTCATCATCGCGCTCGTCGTCTTCGTCGAGCAGAGCCAGCGCCGCATCCCGGTGCAGTACGCCAAGCGCCAGGTGGGCCGCCAGATGTACGGCGGCACCTCCACCTACATTCCGCTGAAGGTCAACATGGCCGGCGTCATCCCGGTCATCTTCGCCTCGTCGCTGCTCGCGCTCCCGACCCTGGTCGCGCAGTTCAACCGGTCGACCACCGGCGACCAGCCGGGCTGGGTCACCTGGATCGACCAGAACCTCGTCACCGGCGACAAGCCCGTCTACATGCTCGTCTACATCGGGCTGATCCTGTTCTTCACGTTCTTCTACGTGTCGATCACGTTCAACCCCACTGAGGTCGCCGACAACATGAAGAAGTACGGCGGCTTCATCCCAGGAATCCGCGCCGGGCGACCCACGGCCGAGTACCTGGACTACGTGATCACCCGCATCACCGTCCCTGGGGCCATCTACCTCGGCCTCGTCTCGCTGATCCCGCTGATTGCCCTGGTCCTCGTCGGCGCCAACCAGAACTTCCCGTTCGGTGGCACCTCGATCCTCATCATCGTCGGTGTGGGTCTGGAGACCGTGAAGCAGATCGAGTCCCAGCTGCAGCAGCGCCACTACGAAGGGTTCCTCCGCTGATGCGTCTGATCATCGTGGGTCCGCCGGGTGCCGGGAAGGGCACCCAGGCTGCCCGCGTCGCCGCGAGCTTCGGCATCCCCGCCATCTCCACCGGCGACATCTTCCGCTCCAACATCAAGAACGAGACCGAGCTCGGCCTCAAGGTCAAGGACATCCTCGCCTCCGGCGGCTACGTCACCGACGAGATCACCAACGCCATCGTCCGGGACCGCCTCCGCGAGGACGACGCCGCGCCGGGATTCCTGCTCGACGGCTACCCGCGCACCCTGGCCCAGGTCGGGGCGCTCGACGCCATGCTGGCCGAGGACGGGCACGCCCTCGACGCGGTGCTCGAGCTGACCGTCGACGAGGACGCCGTCGTCCAGCGGCTGCTCAAGCGCGCCGAGATCGAGGGCCGAGCCGACGACACGGAGGAGGTCATCCGCGAGCGCCAGGCGATCTACCGCAAGGAGACCGCCCCGCTCGCCGAGCTCTACGCCCAGCGCGGGCTCCTCGTCCAGGTCGACGGCATGGGCGAGGTCGACGAGGTCACCGCACGCATCGACGAGGCCCTGAGGGGAGCTCAGCGCTCCTGATGTTCGGCCGGTCCCGCATCGAGACCAAGACGCCCGACCAGGTCGCGCGCATGCGCCGTGCCGGTCTGGTGGTCGGGCAGACCCTGCAGCTCATGGCCCAGACCGTCCGCCCGGGCATCACGACCAAGGCGCTCGACGAGCTCGCGGAGGAGCACATCCGCGGCTGCGGGGCGACCCCGTCGTTCCTCGGCTACCACGGCTTCACGGGCAGCCTGTGCACCTCGGTCAACGACGAGGTCGTCCACGGCATCCCTGGCTCCCGGGTGCTGCAGGAGGGCGACCTGCTCTCGATCGACTGCGGCGCCATCGTCGACGGCTGGCACGGCGATGCGGCGATCTCGCTCATCGTGGGCGGACGCGAAGCCGGCCGCCCCGAGGACCTCGCGCTCATCGATGCGACCGAGGACTCCATGTGGGCCGGCATCGCCGCCCTCGCGGTCGGCAGGCCGCTGTATGCCGTCGGCGCGGCCGTCGAGGACAGCCTCACCCTCGCCGCGGAGCGGGACGGCCGGGAGTACGGCATCGTCGAGGACTACGTCGGACACGGGATCGGCACCGAGATGCACCAGGACCCCCAGGTGCCCAACTACCGGGTTCGCGACAAGGGCCCGACGGTCCGTGCGGGCGTCACCGTCGCCATCGAGCCGATGGTGACGCTGGGCACCGCGGAGACGCGGGTGCTCGGCGACGACTGGACCGTGGTGACCACCGACGGCTCCCGCGCGGCCCACTGGGAGAACTCCGTGGCCGTGACCGACGACGGGATCTGGGTCCTGACCGCCCTCGACGGCGGCCAGTCGCGCCTCGAAGCCGCGGGCGCGGCATACGCACCGCTGGACTGACCGCAGCCCGCCCCGGGGCTCAGGCCGTGACGGGGACGATGTTGTGGTTGTGCCGGAAGACGTTGTCCGGATCCCAGGCGCGCTTCACCTCGGTCAACCTCGCGTAGCTCGCCTCGCCGAGCCCGGCCCTGACCCGGTCGGCGCCCTCGTCCCCGATGAAGTTGAGGTACACCGCGCCCGTGGCCCACGGCCGCACCGCGGCCCGGAGGTCTCGGGTCCAGCCGACCACGCGCTCGTCGTCGGCCGGGTCGGCCCACAGGCCGAAGGGGTGCACGGTCCACGAGTCCTTCCGCCACGGGATCGGGTAGTCCGTGGTGGCCCGGCCGGCTGCCCCTCCGCCGGCGAACAGCGCCGACTGCGCGGGCGCCGGGCTGATGAGCTGCCCGGACACGCGGCAGAAGGCTGCCACCGCCTCGTCGGGCAGCGCCGAAAGGTGCTCGGCGGACCAGTAGTTGCGGTAGCCCGGCGGGTCGTCGAGCGAGGACTGCAGGTCGGCATACGGCATCTCCGCGATGAGCTGCGCGGCGGGACGCAGCGCCAGCAGTGGCGCCACGACGTCGCGGGCCTCGTCCTCCGGGCCGACGAAGGTCACCACCGCCGAGCACACGAGCCGCCCCACCAGCTCCCGAGGCACGAACTCCTCGTCGGGTGCGGTCATCCACAGGACGCCCCCGCCGATCTCGTCCGGTCCGCCCTCGAAGAGGTCGCGCACGGCGCGGACAGCCTGCTCGGCCTCGGCCGGTGACCACATCAGCAGGGTGAGGGTCATCGTCGGCACGCGGTGCAGGCGGAAGGTCAGCGCGGTCGCCACGCCGAAGTTGCCGCCGCCGCCGTGCAGCCCCCAGAACAGGTCGGCGTTCTCGGTGTCGCTGGCGACCACGACCTCGCCCGCCGCGGTGACGAGCTCGACCGACAGGAGGTTGTCGCAGGCCAGACCGAACGTGCGGTCGAGCCACCCGGTCCCGCCGCCCAGGGTGAACCCGCCGACCCCCGTGGTGGAGACCCGCCCGCCGGTGGTTGCCAGGTCGTAGGGCTGGCCGGCCCGGTCGAGATGGCTCATCGTGGCGCCGCCCCCGACCCGGGCGGTGCGCACGTCGGGGTCGACGGTGACCTCGCACATCCGGCGCAGGTCGACCACCAGGCCACCCTCGGCCAGCGCGGTGCCGGCCACGCCGTGCCCGCCGCCGCGCACGGCGACGTCGAGCCCCTCCTGCCGGGCCAGTCCGAGCGCCCGGGCCACGTCGTCAGGGGAGGCGCACTGGGCGATGACGGCGGGGCGCCGGTCGACCATGGCGTTGAAGAGCACCCGCGCCTCGTCGTAGCCCGGGTCACCGGGCAGCAGCACGGCTCCGTCGAAGCCGGCGCGGAGGCCGGCGAACCGGGCGGAAGCGGCATCCTCGGGGATACCCATGGCAGACTCCTCACAGTGGCCTGCGCCGCAGTCTCCTGCTCCGCCACGCCGACGGCATCGTGCATCTGGAGCAGTCCACCGGATTTCGTGTAGTGCGGCCCTCTCCCGTAGACTGGTGCGTCGGTATGCGTGTAGGCGCGTGCCGTGTAGTTGTGCCTATCCCAACCAGGGGTGGGCCGAGTCACGGATTGTGGAGGATATGGCGAAGAAGGACGGTGTCATCGAGATCGAGGGCACGATCGTCGAGGCTCTGCCGAACGCGATGTTCCGCGTGGAGCTGACCAACGGTCACAAGGTTCTCGCTCACATCTCGGGCAAGATGCGCCAGCACTACATCCGGATCCTCCCTGAGGACCGGGTCGTTGTTGAGCTCAGCCCCTATGACCTGACCCGCGGCCGCATCGTCTTCCGCTACCGCTGACGAGCAAGACCCGCCGCCCCGCCGGGGCGGTGGTGCCAGATCGACATAGACAGCAGAGGCAATGAAGGTTCAGCCGAGCGTCAAGAAGATCTGCGACAAGTGCAAGGTGATCCGCCGTCACGGCCGGGTCATGGTGATCTGCGAGAACCTGCGCCACAAGCAGCGCCAGGGCTGAGCACCACTGAGCTTCCGCTCATTGCACGAGCCGCATCTCTTCGAGAAGCGCGACACAAGTGAATGACAGCAGTACCCGGCCCCTGCAGGCCTGACCGTCGCGTCAGCCCAGGACGTCACCCCCGGCTCGGAGGCCGGGGACCGGAACCCGAGGAAAGCATCGGGAGGACATCCGGATCGGTACTGCTCCAGACCTCCGGACATACAGAAGGAAACTGAACAAGATGGCACGTCTTGTTGGTGTCGACCTGCCGCGCGAGAAGCGCGTCGAGGTCGCTCTCACCTACATTTTCGGAGTGGGTCGCACCCGCTCCAAGGAAGCGCTGGTTGCTACGGGCGTCGACCCGAACACCCGCGTCCGTGACCTCGGCGACGAGGAGCTGGTGAAGCTCCGCGACTACCTCGAGGCCAACGTCAAGATGGAGGGTGACCTCCGGCGCGAGATCCAGGCGGACATCCGCCGCAAGGTCGAGATCGGCTCCTACGAGGGCCTGCGGCACCGTCGCGGTCTCCCGGTGCGCGGTCAGCGCACCAAGACCAACGCGCGTACTCGCAAGGGCCCGAAGCGCACTGTGGCCGGCAAGAAGAAGGTTGGTAAGTAATGCCCCCCAAGAGCCGTACGGCTGCCGGCGCCAAGAAGGTGCGCCGCAAGGAGAAGAAGAACGTCGCCCACGGGCACGCTCACATCAAGAGCACGTTCAACAACACCATCATCTCGATCACGGACCCCAGCGGTGCGGTGATCTCGTGGGCGTCCGCCGGCCAGGTCGGCTTCAAGGGCTCCCGCAAGTCCACTCCGTTCGCCGCGCAGATGGCCGCTGAGGCTGCTGCCCGCCGCGCGATGGAGCACGGCATGCGCAAGGTCGACGTCTTCGTCAAGGGCCCGGGTTCCGGTCGCGAGACCGCCATCCGCTCCCTGACCGCCACCGGCCTCGAGGTCGGCGCGATCAGCGACGTCACCCCCTCGCCGCACAACGGTGTCCGTCCGCCCAAGCGCCGCCGCGTCTGATTAACGGGAAAGGTAGATAACAACTCATGGCCCGTTACACCGGACCGATCACCAAGAAGTCGCGTCGCCTCAAGGTCGACCTCGTCGGCGGCGACAAGAACTTCGAGCTCCGTCCCTTCCCGCCCGGCCAGCACGGCCGTCGCCGGATGCAGGAGAAGGAGTACCTCACCCAGCTGCAGGAGAAGCAGAAGGCCCGCTTCACCTACGGCGTCATGGAGAAGCAGTTCCGTGGCTACTACGAGGAGGCCTCGCGCCGCTCGGGCAAGACCGGTGAGAACCTGCTGCAGATCCTGGAGTCCCGCCTGGACAACGTGGTCTACCGCGCCGGCCTGGCCCGCACCCGTCGTGCGGCCCGCCAGCTCGTGACCCACGGGCACTTCGAGGTCAACGGCCGCCGGGTGGACGTCCCGTCCTACCGCGTCGAGCAGTACGACATCATCACCGTGCGCAAGCAGTCGGTCGAGACCTTCCCGTTCGAGCTGGCCCGCCAGACGTACGGCGAGCGTCCCGTCCCGGCCTGGATGCAGGTCGTCCCCGGCTCGCTGCAGATCCTGATCCACCAGCTGCCCGTCCGTGAGCAGATCGACACGATCCTCACCGAGCAGCTGATCGTCGAGCTCTACTCGAAGAACTGACCCACGCCGTATGCCGCGTGCGCACCTCGCGCACGCGGCATACGGATGGATCACGGCCGTGCCTGCGGACAGAGGCAGGCATCGGCAGCCGGCACACACCGGCGCATTCATCGGCGTCATATAGCGGTCGCCGACGGAAAGGACACCACCAGTGCTCATCGCACAGCGCCCCTCTCTGAGCGAAGAGGTCGTTGCGGACAACCGCAGCCGCTTCGTCATCGAGCCCCTCGAGCCCGGCTTCGGCTACACGCTCGGCAACTCCCTGCGTCGCACCCTGCTCTCGAGCATCCCCGGCGCGTCGGTCACCAGCATCCGCGTCGACGGCGTGCTGCACGAGTTCTCCACGATCCCCGGGGTCAAGGAGGACGTCACCGAGATCATCCTCAACATCAAGGGCCTCGTCGTCTCCTCCGAGCACGACGAGCCGGTCGTGATGTACCTGCGCAAGCAGGGCCCCGGCGTGATCACCGCTGCCGACATCGCCCCGCCCGCAGGCGTCGAGGTGCACAACCCCGACCTGCACATCGCCACGCTGAACGGCAAGGGCAAGGTCGAGATGGAGCTGACCGTCGAGCGCGGCCGCGGGTACGTCTCGGCCACGCAGAACAAGGCCGGCGACCAGGAGATCGGCCGCATTCCGGTCGACTCCATCTACAGCCCGGTCCTCGCCGTGACCTACAAGGTCGAGGCGACCCGTGTCGAGCAGCGCACCGACTTCGACAAGCTCATCGTCGACGTCGAGACCAAGAACTCGATGGCTCCCCGTGACGCGATGGCCTCCGCCGGCAAGACCCTGGTCGAGCTGTTCGGCCTGGCCCGTGAGCTCAACGTCGAGGCCGAGGGCATCGACATGGGCCCGTCGCCGACCGACGCGGCCCTGGCCGCCGACCTGGCGCTGCCCATCGAGGACCTCGACCTGACCGTCCGGTCCTACAACTGCCTCAAGCGCGAGGGCATCCACACCGTGGGTGAGCTCGTGGGCCGCAGCGAGGCCGACCTGCTCGACATCCGCAACTTCGGTGCGAAGTCGATCGACGAGGTCAAGGCGAAGCTGGTCGGCATGGGCCTGGCGCTCAAGGACAGCCCGCCCGGGTTCGACCCGAGCGCGATCGCTGACTCCTACGGCGACGACTACGACGAGACGGCCGACGACGACCAGTCGTTCGCCGAGGACGAGCAGCTCTGACCGACCCCCGCGGTCCCCATCCAAGGAGAACCTGAACCATGCCCACCCCCACCAAGGGTCCCCGTCTCGGCGGCGGTCCGGCTCACGAGCGGCTGATCCTGGCCAACCTGGCCACCTCGCTGTTCGAGCACGACTCGATCACCACCACCGAGGCCAAGGCCAAGCGCCTGCGCCCGCTCGCCGAGCGCCTGGTCACCTTCGCCAAGCGCGGTGACCTGCACGCCCGTCGCCGCGTCATGACCGTCGTCCGCGACAAGGGTGTCGTGCACCGTCTCTTCACCGAGATCGCGCCCGACATGGCCGAGCGCCCTGGCGGCTACACCCGCATCACCAAGATCGGTGCGCGCAAGGGTGACAACGCCCCCATGGCCGTGATCGAGCTCGTCCGCGAGCCCGTCGCGAAGAAGGCGACCGTCAAGGAGGCCGAGGCTGCGACCAAGCGCGCCGCCAAGGACGCCAAGAAGGCGGAGAAGCCGGCCAAGGAGGAGGAGCTCGTCGAGGTCGAGGTCGAGAAGACCGACGAGACCGCAGCCGTCGAGGTTCCCGAGGGCGCAGTCGCCGCGAACGAGGACGGCTCGTCCCCGGACGAGGCGTACACGATCAAGGGCAACCTCAACTCGATGAAGTACCACGAGCCGGATGGCCAGTGGTTCGAGCAGACGGTCGCCGAGGTCTGGTTCCAGACCGCGGAGGCTGCCGAGGCCGCTGGCTTCACCAAGGCCGGCTCCTGACGCCTGCTGACTGCTGACGAAGGCCGCTCCCCCTCGGGGTGGGCGGCCTTCGTGCTGTCCCGCGCCGTTAGGCTTCCGCGCATGGAGGAGCACCGGTCACGGGCACCGGCACCGGCACCGGCAGAGGCGTCGGAGGGGTCGGCGGCGCTGCGGGTACGTCTCGACTTCGCCTATGACGGCACCGACTTCTCGGGGTGGGCCGCTCAGCCGGGGCGGCGCACCGTGGAGGCTGAGCTGTCGGCTGCCCTGACCACCATCCTGCGGGCGGGCGACCCCGTCCGGCTCACCGTTGCCGGACGCACCGATGCGGGGGTGCACGCCCGAGGCCAGGTGGCGCACGCCGACATCGACCCTGAGGCCTGGTCACGCGTTCCCGGTCGATCGGACCGCCGTCCCGCAGAGGCGGCGGTCACCAGGCTGAACGGCGTCCTGCCTGCGGACATCGTGGTGCGCGGCGTGCGGGAGGCGCCCGCTGGCTTCGATGCGCGGTTCTCAGCCGTTCGCCGGCGCTACCTCTACCGGCTCTGCGACCGTCCCGCCAGCCTCGACCCGCTGCGCCGCTGGGACACCGTCGTCAGCAGGCACCGTCTCGATGCGCCGGCCATGGACACCGCTGCGCGAACGCTGGTGGGCCTGCACGACTTCGCGGCGTTCTGCAGGCGACGAGAGGGCGCGACCACGGTCCGGACCCTGCTCGAGTACTCGTGGGAGCGCCTCGATGACGGCACGCTGGCGGCGACCGTCGTCGCGGACGCCTTCTGCCACTCCATGGTGCGCGCCCTCGTCGGCGCTGTGGTGCCGGTGGGGGAGCGCCGTCGGCCGGCGGAGTGGCCGGCGCAGGTCCTGGCCCGCGCGCAGCGGGACCCGGCCGTCGCGGTCATGCCAGCGCACGGGCTGTCGCTGGAGGAGGTCGTCTACCCAGCGGACGACGACCTGGCATCGCGGGCTGAGCAGGCGCGCGCGGTGCGGACCCTGGCGGACTGAGGGCCACCCGCCACTCGCCACCCGCCAGCCGTGAGCCGTGAGCGGGCTACGGCGCCATCGCGGCATACCCGGTGGCGTCGTGGAGCGCGACGCCGGCGTAGCCCGCGAGGCCCGAGAACGCCGCGTCCACCTCGGCCAGCTCGGCTTCCATCGACGAGCGGGTCCACCCGTGGAAGGTCTGTCTGGCCTGGGCCGGGTCGGAGCCAAGGCGGGTCGTCTCCTGCCCGACGCGGGCTGGCTTGCCCAGCTCGGTGGCGGCCATCAGGGCCGGCGTGGCCAGCGCGATGGTGCCGTCCGCACCGGCGGCGGTGTTGCGGTAGGCCATCACCGAGACACCGGCGGCGCGGGTGATGACCTCGCGGTCGAGTGTGGAACGGCCTGCGGGCACCTCGTGGAACCAGAACGGGATGTCGGCCTCGACCTGCGCGGGCTTCGCCGCCTCCACCAGGACGCTCAGCGTGTCCAGGCAACGGTGGACCACCCCGGCGCGGTCTGTGCGCCAGTCCGGGGTCGTGTAGGGCTCCAGGTCGACGTGCACCCCGGTGAACAGCCCGGTCCCCATGGCCGGCCGCAGCCAGTCGGCCACCACCCAGCGGAGGCTGTGGAGCCAGCCGGGGTCGCCGCCGAGGGCGTCAACCCGGATGCCCGCCGCGCGAGCACGCTGGGAGAGCTCCTGGAGGCGGGGGAGCAGCGGCGACTCGGGCAGCCGCGGGGGGACAGCCACGAAGAGCGAGACGATGCCGTTCGCGGCGGCGAGCTCGACGGTTGCGGCGGGCGTGGAGACGTCCCAGACCCACAGGGCGCGCGTCGACGTCGAGGTCGAGGATGGCGCAAGGCCGTCGCGGACGGACATGGGTTTCTCCTTCCACACGGAGGGGGCGGTGGTGGGGAGCCAACGGGTGAGCCCGTTGTCGGCGCCCTGCGCGTGCTGGTAGGACAGCCTCATCCCCGCAGGGGTGTTTCCGGCTGGCGTCGGCTGAGAGGGTTGAGCATGCCATCGAACCAGGACAGCTCGCGGTCGGGTTCCGGTCCAGTGCGGGTGGCACGCCACACCGAGGAGGCCACGGCCTCCGGGATCTACGGCGTCATCGTGAGCGCGGCGGTGATGGCGGCGGCCCACCAGGAAACGGTGGCCGCCGTGGAGGTCGCGGTGCTGGTCACGCTGGTCATCTACTGGGCCGCCGAGCGCTACTCGAGAGTGGTCGCGGAGCGCATCCACCAGGGCCACCGCCCGAACTGGCAGCAGGTGCGCGGCCAGCTCACCACCGGGTGGGAGATCGTCAGCGCCTCCGTGCTGCCCCTGGCGGTGCTCGCCGCCGCCGGGCTGCTCGGCGCCGAGGTCTTCGCCGCGGTGCTGTGGGCCCTGACCTGCAGCACCGTGCTGCTGTGTGTGGCCGGCTGGGAGATGGGCCGCAACGGCCAGCTGACGACGCGCGAACGCCTGGCGTCGGCCGCGACCGCGGGGATGTTCGGGGTCGTGCTCATCGGGCTGAAGGCGATCCTGCACTGACGCGGTCGAGACCACCCCGGCGCTGTCGGGGTCGGTGACGTATGCCGCGGGGTGAGCGCCGCGGCATACGTCACCGAAACCCGCTGGAAGACCGGGGCGCCTGTGCGCGAGAGTGGACCCTCGTGGGCCATGTCGACATCAACGCCGTCAGTTTCGTCCTGCCGGACGGGAGACCCCTGCTGAACGAGGTCAGCCTCCGCGTGGGCGAGGGCGCCAAGGTCGCGCTCATCGGGCCCAACGGGACGGGCAAGACGACCCTGGGCCGGATCGTCGCCGGCGACATCGCATCCCACGAGGGCGCGGTGACCCGCTCGGGCGGCCTCGGCATCATGCGCCAGTTCGTCGGCAAGGTCCGCGACGACTCGACGGTGCGAGACCTGCTCGTGTCCGTCGCGCCCGCGCCGGTGCGGCGGGCCGCCTCGGAGATCGACCGCACCGAGCTGCTGATGATGGAGCACGACACCGAGCGTGACCAGCTGGCGTACGCGCAGGCCCTGGTGGACTGGGCCGACGCCGGCGGCTACGACTACGAGACCCTCTGGGACGTCTGCACGGTGGCGGCGCTCGGTGTGCCCTTCGAGAAGGCGCAGTGGCGCAAGGTCACCACCCTCTCGGGCGGGGAGCAGAAGCGACTGGTCCTCGAGGCACTGCTTCGCGGCCCTGAAGAGGTCCTGCTGCTCGACGAGCCCGACAACTACCTCGACGTCCCGACCAAGCGGTGGCTGGAGGACCAGCTCATCGAGTCGCCCAAGACGGTGCTGTTCGTCAGCCACGACCGCGAGCTGCTCGAGCGGGTGGCGACGCGGATCGCGACCCTGGAGCCGGGAGCGGCCGGCAGCACGCTGTGGGTGCACCCGGGGCGCTTCTCCACCTACCACCAGGCACGGGTCGACCGGTTCGAGAAGCTCGACGAGATGCGCCGTCGCTGGGACGAGGAGCACGCCAAGCTCAAGGCCCTCGTCGTGATGTACCGCCAGAAGGCCGCCTACAACTCCGACATGGCCGCGCGGCTGCAGGCGGCCAAGACCCGGCTGTCCAAGTTCGAGGAGGCCGGGCCGCCGGAGGCCCTGCCGCTGAAGCAGAACGTGCGGATGCGGCTCGCCGGCGGGAGGACCGCCAAGCGCGCCGTGATGGCCGAGGGCCTCGAGCTCACCGGGCTGATGAAGCCCTTCGACCTCGAGGTCTGGTACGGCGAACGGGTTGCGGTCCTCGGCAGCAACGGGTCGGGCAAGTCGCACTTCCTGCGGCTCCTCGCCAGTGGCGGGAGCGACCCCGAGCCCGAGCACCGGCCGGTGGGCGACGTCCGTCCCATGCCGGTAGCCCACGAGGGGCGGCTCCGGCTCGGGTCGCGGGTGCGTCCGGGCTGGTTCGCCCAGACGCACGAGCACCCGGCCCTCATGGGCCGCACGCTGCTCGAGATCCTCCACCGGGGCGACGAGCACCGGGCGGGCAAGCCGAGGGACGAGGCGGCTCGCGCGCTGGACCGCTATGGCCTGGCCAGGGCGAGCGAGCAGACGTTCGACTCGCTGTCGGGCGGACAGCAGGCGCGGTTCCAGATCCTGCTGCTCGAGCTCAGCGGGGCCACCTGCCTCCTCCTCGACGAGCCCACCGACAACCTCGACCTGCACTCGGCCGAGGCGCTGGAGGAGGGGTTGGCCGCGTTCGAGGGCACCGTGCTGGCGGTCACCCACGACCGCTGGTTCGCCCGCGGGTTCGACCGGTTCCTCGTCTTCGGCGCCGACGGCCGGGTCTACGAGGCGGACGAGCCGGTGTGGGACGAGGGGCGCGTCGAGCGCGCCCGCTGAGACGTGGCGGGCGCCCGCTCCACCCGACAACCTCGCGCTGCACCCGAGAAACCTTCTCGGGTGCAGCGCGTCTTTCTCGGGTGGCCCGATAAAGCCCCAGGTCGGGTGACCCGATAAAGCCGCAGGTCGGGGTTGGTCAAGAGACTGCAAATTCTTGCTGCAATTTGCGGACCGGGAGCCTCGGAGCAGTGCTCGCGGCCATAGGGTGACCCGGCATCCCTCGCAGGCCGGCTCCTCCGGAGCTCGGCCCTGCCTCCAGCAAAGGAGCTGTCCGTGGCCCTCCGCCCCGCCCTTGTCGCTCTCCTCAGCGGCTGCGCCGTCGTCGCCTCGGGGCTGACCGTCCCGCTCGTCGCGGCGGCCCCGGCCTCGGCCGCGGAGCGCACCGCCACCATCGTCGGCTCGCTGCAGGACGAGCTCGGGTGCCCGGGCGACTGGCAGCCCGACTGTGCGGACACCCGGCTGACCCGTGACGGTGACTCCACGGCATACCGCGCGGTGTTCGACGTGCCGGCGGGCACCTACGAGTTCAAGGTGGCCATCAACGGCTCCTGGGACGAGAACTACGGCAAGGACGGAGCCAGGAACGGCGCGAACCTCCCGCTGGTGCTGGAGGGACCGGCGAAGCTCGAGCTCTCCTACGACGACGAGACCCACCGCATCGGCATCGCCCCGGTCGAGCTCTCCGGCCCGGCCACCAAGGCCGACCGCGCGCTCGCCGGCGACTCGCTGCGCGCGCCGCTGACCAAGGAGCGGTTCTACTTCCTCATGGCCGACCGGTTCGCCAACGGCGACACCGGCAACGACCAGGGCGGCCTGACGGGCGGCCGCCTCGACACCGGCTTCGACCCGGCTGACAAGGGCTTCTACCACGGCGGCGACCTCAAGGGTGTGACCCAGAAGCTCGACTACATCAAGGGCCTGGGCACCAGCGCGATCTGGCTGACCCCGTCGTTCAAGAACCGCCCGGTGCAGGGCGAGGGCGAGAATGCCAGCGCCGGCTACCACGGGTACTGGATCACCGACTTCACCCAGATCGACCCGCACCTCGGCAGCAACGAGGACATGAAGGCCCTCATCGACGCGGCGCACGCCAAGGGCATGAAGGTCTTCTTCGACATCATCACCAACCACACCGCCGACGTCATCGCCTACGAGGGCGGGGAGTACACCTACGTCTCCAAGGAGGCCCGTCCCTACCGGGACGACGAGGGCACGGACTTCGACGACCGCGACTACGCCGGCACGGACGCCTTCCCGCCGCTCGACGCCGACACGTTCGCGCCGTACAAGCCGACGTTCCGCAACGACGCCGACCGCACGGCGAAGACGCCCTCGTGGCTGAACGACCCGACGATGTACCACAGCCGGGGCGACTCGACCTTCGCCGGCGAGTCCAGCGAGTACGGCGACTTCGTCGGGCTCGACGACCTCTTCACCGAGCGGCCCGAGGTCGTCGAGGGGATGGGGAAGATCTACAAGGCCTGGGTCGACCTCGGCATCGACGGCTTCCGCATCGACACGGTCAAGCACGTCAACATGGAGTTCTGGAAGAAGTTCAGCCCGGACGTCATGGCCCACGCCAAGGCCGTCGGCAACGACGACTTCTTCATGTTCGGCGAGGTCTACGACGCGCGTGCCGAGGTCATGAGCCAGTACACGACTGCCGGACGGCTGCCGGCCACGCTCGACTTCGGCTTCCAGGCCAGCGCCGTCGACTTCGCCAAGGGGTCGGCCACCACGAAGCTTCGCGACTTCTTCGCCAGCGACGACTGGTACACCGACACGGACTCCAACGTCTACGAGACCCCGACCTTCCTCGGCAACCACGACATGGGCCGCGTCGCCATGATGCTGGGCAGGAACGCGAGTGGGGACGAGCTGATGAAGCGCACCCAGCTCGCCAACAGCCTGATGTACCTCACCCGCGGCCAGCCGGTCGTCTACTACGGCGACGAGCAGGGCTTCATGGGCACCGGCGGCGACAAGGACGCCCGCCAGGACATGTTCGCGACCAAGACCGACCAGTATGCCGGTGAGCCGGTGCTCGGCGGATCCTCCGGTTCGCGGGACCGCTACGACACGAGCGCCCCCCTCTACCAGCAGATCTCGGACCTTGCGACACTGCGCGCTGCGCACCCCGCGCTGACCGACGGTGCCCAGGTGCACCGCTACGCGAGCGACGGTGCGGGCGTCTACGCCTTCTCCCGCGTGGACCGTGCGAGCGGCACCGAGTACCTCGTCGTCGCCAACAACGCGACGACCGAGAAGCGGGCCACCTTCTCGACCTACAGCGCCAAGGAGCGGTTCCAGCCGGTCTTCGGGGCGGCCGAGGGTGTGACGTCGAGCAAGGACAGCCGGGTCTCGGTGAGCGTCCCCGCCCTCTCCGTGCAGGTGTTCAAGGCCGCCTCCCGGTTCGCCAAGCGCTCCTCGGCGCCGACGGCCTACCTGACCTCTCCGCAGCCCGGGGCGGTGGTGGGTGGTCGCGCAGAGATCGGCGCCGCCATCACCGAGAACACCTTCGCGCAGACCACGTTCCTCTACCGCCCCGTCGGGACCACGGAGTGGAAGACGGTCGGCACCGACGACAGCGCGCCCTACCGCGTCTTCCACGACGTGGCGGGCATCGCCAAGGGCACGCTGCTCGAGTACCGCGCCCTGGTGAAGGACAGCAGCGGCAACGTCTCGGCGACCTCCTCCTACGGCATCGTCGGCGACCCGGCCGCGGCCGGGAGCGGCGGTGGCGGCGGAGGCGTGGGCCCGGTGGTGCAGCCGCAGGCGGTCAGCGTGCCCGGCGACCACAACTCCGAGATGGGGTGCCCCGGTGACTGGGCGCCCGACTGCGACAAGGCCCAGCTGACGCTGGACGCCAAGGACCAGGTCTGGAAGGGCACCTACACGCTCCCGGCCGCGCCGCACGCCTACAAGGCGGCGATCAACAAGAGCTGGGACGAGAACTACGGCGCGAAGGGTGTTCCCAACGGCGGCAACATCGAGTACACCGCTCCCGGCGCCCCGGTCACCTTCTACTACGACCACGCCACGCACTGGGTCACCTCCGACGCCCAGGGGCCCGTCATCACCGCGCCCGGGTCGTTCCAGAGCGAGCTGGGCTGCCCCGGCGACTGGAGCCCGGACTGCATGCGGCCCTGGATGCAGGACCCGGACGGCGACGGCACCTACACCTGGTCGAGCGACCAGATCCCTGCCGGCTCCTACGAGTTCAAGATCGCGCACGGCCTGAAGTGGGACGAGAACTACGGCGACGGCGGGGCTGCCGGTGGGTCGAACGTCTCGCTGTCGGTGCCCTCCGACGGGGTCGTGGTGACGCTCTCCTACGTCCTGGCGACGCACCAGATCAGCGCAAGGGTCTCCAAGCCGGGTGCGGCGCCGGACCTGAAGAAGGCCAAGGCGTTCTGGGCCGAGCCTGGCCTCCTGGCGTGGCCCGCGAACGGCGTGCCGGCCGGGGCGAACCCTGCGCTGCTCGACTGGCGCCTGCACTGGTCGCCCGACGGCGGGCTCGCCGTGGACGCCGAGGCGGTGACCGG
>Ga0247820_10000703_pt1 | contig 18216 bp, 16 predicted proteins | sample 13C_Glucose_Day1_2_FD_192480 | JGI IMG/M metagenome (GOLD analysis project Ga0247820, IMG submission 192480) | Soil microbial communities from agricultural site in Penn Yan, New York, United States - 13C_Glucose_Day14 | ecosystem: Environmental > Terrestrial > Soil > Agricultural land | place...
CCCCGGCCGATACTCCCGACACCGCTCCCGCAATATCTGCGCCAGCAACCGCACCTCGGGACTGTGCCGGTACTCCTCGGGATACCCCATGTACATCGGCACCTCCCGCTCCCGCTGATGCTGCAGGTTGACCCGCACCAGCCGCCCTTGCGCCAACCCCTGCTGCACCCGATGCTCCGGCAACCAGGCAAAGCCCATCCCCCGTTCGACGAAGCTCTCGGCCGCCGCCAGGCTGCTCACCGTCCAGCGCTGCGAGGTCCCCAGCCAGCCACTGTTCTGCGAATTGCGCGTGCCGGAATCGCGGATCACCACCTGCCGGTGGTTCTTCATGTCGTCCAGGCTCAACTCCCCCTGCGCCTCGCTCAGCGGGTGGCTGGCCCCCACCACGCAGACCAGCGAGACATTGAGCAGGAACTCCTGCAGGTAGCCGGAAGGCAGGCTGCTGGCGATACCCAGCTCGACCTTGCCGTCTTCGAGCAGCTCGCGGGCCCCGGACAACGCCGTTTCGTACAGGCGGATACGGTGATCCTTGTACTCCAGGGCAAACTCCTGCAACGCCTGCTGCAGCAATTCGATGGGGAACAGCACATCCACCGCCAGCGCCTGCTCGGTGAACAGCCCGGGCTGGTACTGGTTGGCCAGGTGCTCGAGCTTCTGCGCCGCCCCCAGCAGGTGCTTGGCCTGGGGCAGCAGGGCCTTGCCCAGGGAGGTGAGCACGGCCTTGCGGCCTTCGATGATGAACAGCTCCTGGCCCAGGAGCATTTCCATGCGGTTGACCGAGTGGCTGATGGCCGACTGCGACTTGTACATGTGCTCGCCGGCCTGCTGGAAACCGCCGCACTCGACCGTGCAGACGAACGCGCGCCACTGATCGAGACTGATCTTGGAAAACACCACTACCTCCTTGTGTACCCGAAAGCCGGGCGACGAATCCTTTGTCCTGCGGCGTTGTACCACAGCTGCGCCCGACACATGAAGACCATGCCGCGATGCACGCACTTTTTGTCACTATTCGCCCGGCGCGGTTCGTGCGACAACAACCTCCCTCACGGTGCCCGGCACTAATGGATGAATAATGGACAAGGAAGTCCCGACCATGCAGATATGCACAAGCGATACGGCATAAATATATAGCCGAAACAACAGGTCAGTACGGCGACAACACCGCCATAAAATTTTCATATTAAAACTATTGAAAATTTTAATTGCCCTATTGTTAGACAATTCGCTCATCACCCCTTTGCGCAAGCCTCGTGGAATCACGGGGCGCACGCCTGCGCGCGATAAATAAACGCCGAACTTTCCACACTCAAAAAACCATGAACTGGCGTCATCAATCCCATCGGAATTATTCGCTTTTTTTGCCAAAAGCTTCAGCCGCAATAATTAAATGGCCAGCAGGGCCTGGCACCGGAACAACAAGACCGGTTGTGTATTTTGGGATTTTTTCAACAGTGAAAAATAATTGGGCATACACATGAAAATCGGCATTGATGATATTGGGCTGTCTGTACCGCAACACTTTTTCGCACTGGAAGAACTTGCCGAACGGCATGGTATCGATCCGCAGAAATACCTGGTCGGCATCGGCCAGGAGTTCATGGCCGTACCGGCCCCGGACGAAGACATCGTGACCCTGGCGGCCAACGCCGCCCTGCCACTGCTCGATGACGCCACCCGCGCCTCGATCGCCACGGTGATCCTGGCCACCGAGAGCGGCATCGACCAGTCCAAGGCCGCCGGCCTGTTCGTCCACAGCCTGCTCGGCCTGCGTGCCGACTGCCGCGTGGTGGAGTTCAAGCAGGCCTGCTACGGCGCCACCGCCGGCTTGCAGATGGCCCGCGCACTGGTCGCCCAGCGTCCTCACGAGAAGGTGCTGGTGATCGCCACCGACATCGCCCGTTACGAGCAGAACTCCGAAGGCGAATGCACCCAGGGCGCCGGCGCCGTGGCCATGATCGTGGCCGAGAACCCGCGCCTGCTGGAACTGCACCCGCACCAGGGCCGCTACAGCCTGGACGTCTCGGACTTCTGGCGGCCGAACCTGCGCAGCACCGCGCTGGTCGACGGCAAGCTGTCGATCGAGGTCTACCTGGAGTCGCTGCGCAACGCCTGGCAGAGCTACCGCGCCGACGGCGGCCTGGGCCTGGAAGACATGAGCTTCCTGTGCTTCCACCAGCCGTTCACCAAGATGGCGAAGAAAGCCTTCTCGGTGTTCGAGGCGATCGAGCCTGAAGCAGCCAAGGCCCTGGGCGAGAAGGCCTATTCCACCAGCCAGCTGTACGGCAAGGCCATCGGCAACTGCTACACCGCCTCGCTGTACATCGCCCTGCTGTCGCTGCTGGACAACAGCGACGAGGACCTGACCGGGCGCAACATCGGCCTGTTCAGCTACGGTTCGGGCAGCGTCGGCGAGTTCTTCAGCGCCACCGTGGTGCCGGGCTACCAGGCCCATTCGCGGCGCAAGGCGCATGCGCGCATGCTGGCCAGCCGCACCCGCCTGGGCCATGAGCAGTACAGCAGCTGGTTCTACGGCGACAACCACCCGGCCGTGGCCGACTACAGCACCCCGTACGTCACCGGCGGCGCGTTCCGCTACGGCGGTTGCGAGGGCTATCGCCGTCAGTACGAGAGCACCGCCCTGTCCCTGAAGATGGCGAGCTGACGACCATGAGCGACGTGCTGCTGAGCTGGCCGCAACCCGCGGTCGCCTGCCTGACCCTGAACCGTCCGCATGCCGGCAACGCCCTCGACGAGGCCCTGCTCGGGGCCTTGCACGATCAGCTGCAGGCCCTCGCCGAGCACCCGGGGCTGCGCGCCCTGGTGCTCGACGGCGCCGGCGAGCACCTGTGCACCGGGGCGGACCTGGAGTGGATGCGCCGCAGCCGCGACTTCGACCATGCGCGCAACCTGGAGGACGCCAGCCTGCTGGCCAACGTCCTGCAGCGCCTGGACGACTTCCCGGTGCCGGTGTTGATGCTGGCCCGCGGCGCGGTGTTCGGCGGGGCCCTGGGCCTGCTGTGCTGCGCCGACCACGTGCTGGCCGCCGAGGATGCGCGCTTCTGCTTCAGCGAGGCGCGCCTGGGCCTGGCCCCGGCCTTGATCAGCCCCTACGTGGTGCGCGCCATGGGCGTGCGCCAGGCACGGCGCTACATGCTCTCGGCCGAGGTGTTCGGCACCGAGGATGCGCTGCGCCTGCAGCTGGTCCACCGCCTGGTGCCCGCCGCCGAGCTGGAGCAGACCCGCGACCGCTGGCTGGCCACCCTGCTGCAGACCGGCCCCCAGGCCAGTCGCGAGATCAAGCAGATGCTGGCGCGCCTGGCAGGCCGCGACCACCTGCTCGACGAGCAGGGTTGCAACCTGCAGCTGATCGCCCGCCTGCGCACCTCCAGCGAGGGCCAGCACGGTCTTGCCGCCTTCTTCGAACGCAGCCGCCCCGACTGGGCGCAATGAACCCTGGGTGCGCGGACCACGAAGCCCGCGCCGTTCCGGCGTCGCCGACGACGCCCGACCTATGAGAAAAGGATTTTGCCATGTGTGGTTTCATCGGTGTCTACCAGTCCAAACGCAACAGCATCAGCGACCAGTCGATCCTCGACGCCCTGGCCGCCATCAATCACCGCGGCCCCGACGAGCACAGCCTGTGGCGTGACCCGGGCGAGCGCGCCGTGCTCGGCCACACCCGCCTGAGCATCATCGGCCTGGACAACGGCATGCAGCCGATCGTCGCCGATGAAGGCGACCTGGCGGTGATCGTCAACGGCGAGTTCTACGACCACGAACGCATCCGTACCGAACTGCAGGCCGAAGGCGCGATCTTCAAGACCGCCTCGGACAGCGAGATCGCCCTGCACCTGTACCGCCGCTCCGGCATGGCCGGGCTCAAGGAGCTGCGCGGCGAGTTCGCCATGGTCCTGTTCGACCGCCGTCGCCGCCTGATGCTGGCGGTACGCGACCGCCTGGGCATCAAGCCGCTGTTCTACACCCAGCACGAAGGCAACTGGTACTTCGCCTCCGAGATCAAGGCCCTGCTGGCCGCCGGCGTCAACCCGACCTGGGACGAGAACGCCTACGCCAGCCGCGCCTTCTACCTGCGCGACCACACCCTGTTCGAAGGCGTGCGCAGCGTGCAGCCGGGCTGCTGGGTGATGGTCGACCACGGCGGCCTGCACAGCGGCCGCTACTGGGACATGGAATTCACCCGCCGCGACACCCCGGCGCCGAGCGACGAGGCCGGCATGATCGAATCCGTGCGCGCCGCCATCGAGGAAGCGGTGCGCCTGCGCCTGCGCGCCGACGTGCCGATGGGCGTGTACCTGAGCGGCGGCATCGACTCCTCGGCGATGCTGGGCATGGCCACCGCCCTCAAGGGCGAGCCGCTGGACGCCTTCAACCTGTCGTTCACCGACATGGACGACTACGACGAGAACCGTTTCGCGCGCATGGCCGCCGAGCACAACGGCGCGCGCTTCCACACCATCGAGATCACCCAGGACGACCTGGCGGACAACTTCGAGCAGGCGGTGTGGCACAACGAGACGCCATTCTTCAACGCCCACGGTGTGGCCAAGTACATCCTCAGCAAGGAAGTGCGCAAGGCCGGCCTGAAAGTGGTGCTGACCGGCGAAGGCGCCGACGAAGTGTTCGCCGGCTACCCGCACTTCCGCCGCGACATGCTGCTGTACAACAACGAACAACAAGACCCGAAAGTCATCGACCTGCTGCGCCAGCGCATCCAGGCCAACGAGCAGGGCTACACCAACGCGCACATGCCCCACGACATCCACTGGATGGTCGAGCAGCTCAAGCACGGCGTGTCGTGGCTGGACAACCAGGCCGGCTGGTTCAAGGCCCTGGAGAGCCTGTACCGCGGCGACTTCCGCGATCACTTCAGCGGTGTCGACCCGTACCGCCAGTTCTTCGACCGCCTCGACCACGGCAAGCTCGCCGACCGCGATCCGGTGCACAACTCCATGTACCTGTGGGCCAAGTCGTACCTGCCGAACTTCGTCCTCACCACCCTGGGCGACCGCATGGAGATGGCCAACAGCATCGAAGGCCGCGTGCCGCTGCTCGACCACCACGTGGTCGAACTGGCCTGCCAGCTGCCGGTGTGGATGAAGGTGCGCGGCGCCACCGAGAAGTTCGTGTTCCGCGAAGCCATGCGCCCTTACCTGCCCAAGGCCCTGTACGAGCGCAAGAAGCACTACTTCCGCGCCCCGCCGGCCACCCTGCAGCAGCAAGGCCGCCTGTGGCAGCTGGTGCAGGACACCCTGCACAGCCGTGATCTGGACGCGCTGCCGTTCTTCGACGCGGCCAAGGTACGCACCCTGCTCAAGCAGTTGCCGACCCTCAGCGCCCAGGAACAGGGCCTGCTCGACCCGATGCTGATGGAGCTGACCAGCCTGTGCCTGCTGCAGCGCCGCTACCGCATGAGCGGCCAGAGCTGGAACACCTTGAGCGAGGTGGCCGCATGAAGATCGCGATCATCGGCGCCGGCCTCAATGGTCTGGCCTGCGCCCTGATTCTCAAGCGCTTCGGCCTCGAGGCCACGGTGTACGAGCGGGCCCATGGCCCGCGCGACTCGGGCACCGGCATCTACGTCTGGCCCCAGGGCGTGCAGGTGCTGCGCTTCCTGTTCAACGACACCGGCTTCATCGGCCGCGGCAAGGCCATCGAGTTCCTCGACACCCATGGCCGCGACGGTCGCCTGATCCACAGCCAGCCGGTGCGCCCGGACGGCCTGGGGATCCCGGCGCCGGCGGTGATGTTCCCGCGTCCCGAGCTGTTCGGCCTGCTGCGCGAACGCCTGGCCCCCGGGCAGATCCGCTACCAGATGGGCTGCGAGAAGGTGGAGAAGGTCGGCGAACAGGCGCGGGTCACCTTCAGCAACGGCGAACAGGAAGACTTCGACCTGGTGATCGGCAGCGACGGCGTCGGCTCCACCGTGCGCCAGTGCCTGGAACCGGGCCTGACGCCCTACGACACGGGCCTGGTGGCCAGCCGCGGCATGGTCGAGTTCGACTCGCCGCTGCTGCTGCCCGACCGTTGCCAGATCTTCGCCTCGGAGTTCTCGCGGGTGGTCACCTACCCGCTGGCCGCCGACCGCCCGTACCGCTACTGGTTCGCCGCCTACCAGCACCGCAACCAGCCGCTGCTCGACCGTGACGGCCTGGTACAGCTGTTTGCCGACCTGCCGCCGGACGTGGTGCGGATGATGCAAGCCACCGAGCACGAGCAGATCCTCACCCACAAGATGATGGCGCTGACCGGCGCCGGTTGCTGGCAGAACGGCCGCGTGGTGATGCTCGGCGACAGCATCCACGCCATGCTGCCGACCCTCGGCTACGGCCTGACCCTGGGCCTGGAGAACGCCTTCATGCTCGCCCAGGCCCTGGTCGGCTGCTGCGACGAGCGCCTCGACAGCGCCCTGCAACGCTACGAGATCCGCGCCGCCGAGCGTTCGCGGGTGATGCTGGAAGTGATGCGCGACATGACCGACCTGTACTACTTCGAGGAGGACAGCGCCATGACCTCCTCGCGGATCCGGCCGATCGTCGAGCGCTTCCACGACCTGGCCCTGACCACGGTGTTCTGAGGAGATCGCCATGAGTGACGCATACCGCCAGCGCCTGCAGGCCTTCGTCAGCGAGCGCATCACGCCGAACGTGGCGGCCTGGGAGCAGCTCGGCGCCTACCCGGCCACGCTCAACCGCGAGGCCGGCGCCGCCGGCCTGCTCGGCCTGGGCCACGACCACCGCCAGTTGCCGGACGACCCGCGGGCCGTGGCGGTGCTGATCGAGGAACTGACCCGCAGCGGCGCCCAGGGCATCACCATGGGCCTGGGCTCGCACTTCGTCAGCCTCAAGGCGGTGCAAGCCACCGGCCACCCGATCGTCCACGACCTGGTGCCGGCAGTGCTCGATGGCCGCCAGAGCATCGCCCTGGCGATCACCGAGCGCCAGGCCGGTTCCGACCTGCGCGCCCTGGAGTGCCGGGCCACGCGTCAGGCCGACGGCTACCGGCTGAACGGACACAAGGCGTTCATCTGCAACGCCACCCGTGCCGACTGGCTGCTGATGGTCGGCCACTGCGAGGACGGCCTGGCGCTGTTCCTGGTCGAGGGTTCCGCCGCCGGCATCCGCCACACCCCGCGCCAGGCCCTGGGCTGGCGCTGCCTGCCGCTGGCCGACCTGGAGCTTGTGGACGTGCCAGCGCTGCGCCTGACCGGCAAGGGCGGTGTCGGCCGTCTGCTGCAGGCCAGCCTGCAGCAGGAGCGGCTGAACCTGGCGGTGATGGCCATCACCAGCGCCGACATGGCCCTGCAGGCCGCCATCGACTGGTGCAAGAGCCGCCAGGTCGGCGGCAAGGCGCTGTTCGACAAGTCGGTGATCCGCCAGCGCCTGGCCGAGCACTACGCGCAGCTGACGGTCAGCCGCCAGTTCGTCGACACCTGCGTGACCCGCCAGGCCGAAGGCACCCTGGACCCGCACCAGGTGGCCATCGCCAAGAACAGCGCCGTGCAGACCCTGGAAACCCTGGCCCGCGACGCCGTGCAGCTGCATGGCGCCCACGGCTGCGTCGAGCCCTCGCTGGTCGAACGCATCCACCGCGACGCCCGCCTGCTGGCCATCGGCGGCGGTACCCACGAAATCATGCTGGAAATCATTGCCCGGCACCTGTGAAGGATCACACCATGAGCACCATCAGCGACCACGCCGCCGCGCACTCGCGCGCGCTGCTCGAACACGCCTACCAGCGCTACTGCGGGCTGGAGATGCTGGAACAGTCCCCCGGCCAGTGCACCTGCCGGCTGACCGTCACCGATGCCATCGACAACCTCAGCCAGACCCTGCACGGCGGGGTGATCTACTCGATGCTCGACGTCACCAGCATGCTCGCCACCCTGCCCTTGCTGGGGCCTGACGAGTACGCCCTGACCAACAGCTTCAACACCCTGCTGCTGTCGGCCACGCCGCGCGACACCGAGGTGCTGTTCCACGCCAAGGTGATCCGCGACGGCCGCAACCTGATGTTCACCCAGGCCGAGGCCTGGCGGGTCAACGCCGACGGCAGCCAGACGCGCATCGCCAGCGCGCAGCTGAGCAAGTTCAGGCTCAAGCGGGAGTGGTGACGGCGTAATCACCCATCACCTTCTTCGCGGGGCAAGCCCGCTCCCACGTGATATGTGGGGGCGAACTTGCCCCGCGATCGTTTCAGCACAGAGCCCCTGGCGATACATGACAACCTTAAGGGTAATACCCTGATTATCTGCGCTTTTCACTCCCGCCCGATTGCTCAAGACTGGCTGTCACACACATCACTGAAAGGATTCTCGCAATGAATCACAAGGTCCTGGTCATCCGCTCCTCGATCAAGTCCGATGGCGGCTTCTCCGGCCAACTGGTGGACAACTTCCTCAAGCAGCTCAAAGAGGTCAACCCCGAAGCTTCGGTGGCGGTACGCGACCTGCACGCCCAGCCCATCCCGCACCTCAATGCAGTGACCATGGACGCCCTGTTTGGCGGTGATGCCAGCAGCATCGAGGCGGCCGCGGCGCTGAAGCTGTCCAACGAGCTGATCGAAGAGATCCAGGAAGCCGACCGCGTGGTGATCGGCCTGCCACGCTACAACTTCGGCGCACCGTCGATCCTGCACACCTGGGTCGACTACATCGTGCGCGGCGGCGTTACCTTCACCTACGTCGACGGCGCCCCGGTCGGCCTGCTGGATGACAAGCCAGTGCACGTGCTCAACGCCAGCGGCGGCGTCTACAGCCAGGGCACCGACACCCTGGCCGGCTGGCTGTCGCAGACCCTGGGCTTCGTCGGCCTGAACAGCGTCGAGTTCATCTACGCCGAAGGCCTGGGCATGGGCGAAGAAAGCCTGGCCGCGGGCCTGGCCGCCGCCAACCTGAAGATCCAGCACAGCATCGCCGCCCTCGGCGAACGCCCATGCCCAAGCCTGGCCACCGCCGTAGGGAGGTAAGATGACCCGCAGCCAAGACAACCCGTCGGTCCAGGAGCTGTTCCTCAGCGAACTGGTGGCCGAGCCCAACCGCTACCACCTGTACATCTCCCACGCCTGCCCGTTCTCGCACCGGGTGCACCTGGTGCAGAGCCTGCTGGGCCTGGAAGATGCGCTGGACGTCACCTCGGTGGCGGCGCGCCGCCACGACCAGGGCTGGGAGTTCGACGAGCACGACCAGGACCCGCTGCACAAGGACGTCACCCTGCTGTCGAGCCTGTACGAGCGTTCGCGCCCGGGCTTCACCGGCAACCAGTCGGTGCCGGTGCTCTGGGATCGTCAGCAGAACCGTATCGTGCACAACGATTCGGCGGAGCTGGCGCTGCAGATGGCCACCCGCCTGCTGCCCCTGGCCAAGACCCCGATCGACCTGGTGCCCGACCGCTCCAGCTGCGACATCGTCGAGCTCAACCAGTGGCTGCACACCAACATCAACCGCATGGTCTACCACATGGGCTTCGCCCCGGACCAGGAGAGCTACGACCAGGCCTTCCAGCAGTTCTTCGCGGCCATGGACACCCTCGAGCACCGGCTGCGCAAGCAGCCGTACCTGGTGGGCGGCAAGCTGAGCCTGTCGGACCTGTTCCTGCTGCCCACGCTGATCCGCTACGAGGCGGTGTACTACGTGCACTTCAAGACCAACCACAAGACCCTGGCCGAGTACCCGGCGCTGTACCAGTACCTGGTGCGCCTGACGCAGATCCCGGCGATCTATCGCACCATCGACATGGCGCATATCAAGCTGCATTACTACTACTCGCACAACCACATCAACCCGACCCGGATCGTGCCCCAGGGGCCGGCGTTGAGCTGGTTGAACTGAGCAGTCGGCGTTTGCGGTCTTTTCGCGGCACAAGGCCGCTCCTACAGGAAGCGCATCCCCCTGTAGGAGCGGCCTTGTGCCGCGAAAGGGCTGCCTCGCAGCCCCGGCGGTTGAAGCCGAATACCGACTCCGGACGACTTCAACACCTTGAGGCTGTTACACGCCAAGACCACGCCGATCTTACAAACTGAACCTCATTCAGGCCTTGCCACGCCGCGGCCGCTGGCCGGCCGGAACCACCAGCCCTGCTGCATGCCCGCCGCCGCCAGCAGGATCAGCCCCACCCCCAGCCACTGCACCGCCGCCAGGCGATGGTCGAAGGCCACCCAGTCGACCAGGATCGCCGCGATCGGGTAGATGAACGACAGCGCCCCGGTCAACGCCGTGGGCAGGCGCTGGATGGCGCTGTACAGCAGCACGTACATCAAACCGGTATGCACGATCCCCAGCGTCACCAGGCTGCCGAGCGCCGGCAGTTCACCCGGCAGTCCACCGAGCTTAACCCAGGGCGCCAGCAGCAATACGCCGGTGCTCACCTGGATCAGCGCGATCAAGTGCGGTGGCGTGCCGGTCAGGCGCTTGATGATCAACGCCGCCACGGCGTACAGGAACGCCGCGCCCAATGCCAGGACAATGCCCAGCAGGTACTCGTCGCCACTGGCCTGCCCCGCGCCATGGGCACTGACGATGGCCAGCATGCCGAGGAACGCCACGCTCAACCAGGTCAGCTTGGCCGGGGTGATCTTCTCGCCGAGGAACAGCGCGGCCAAGCCCACCAGCATGAACGGCTGAACGTTGTACACCGCCGTGCCGATGGCAATCGAAGCCCGCGAATAGGAGGCGAACAGCAGCACCCAGTTGCCGACGATCGCCACCCCGCTGGCCACCGCCAGCAGGAAGGTGGCGCGGGTCAGCACGCCCGGCTTGAGAAAGCCCATGGCCGCGCAGATCAGCAACAAGGTGCCGGCGCCGAACACGCAGCGCCAGAACACCACTTCCAGCACCGGCTGCCCGGATATCAGCACGAACCAGCCGATGGTCCCGGATATCAGCATGGCGGCGATCATTTCCAGCGAGCCACGGCGCAGCGAATTGTCCATCTCACACCTCCTGTCGACGATGGGCACAGTATGCGGAGGGTCGAGGGGGACCTTCCAGCGGATAAGCAAGGCATATCGGTGCTCTCGCCTTTACTATCAAGGCACATCTTGAAAATCACCTAACGAGGCTGCCATGACCGATGCCATCGACCAGTTGCTGATCAACGCCCTGATGGAAGACTCGCGCCGCTCGCTCAAGGCCCTGGCGCAGATCAGCGGATTGTCGGCGCCCAGCGTCAGCGAGCGCCTGCGCCGCCTGGAAGAGCGCGGCGTACTGCGCGGCTATACGGTGGAGGTGGACCCGCGCTGTTTCGGCTACCAGTTGCAGGCCATCGTGCGCATTCGCCCGCTGCCGGGGCAGTTGCAGGAGGTGGAGCGGCAGATCATCGCCATTCCCGAGTTCACCGAGTGCGACAAGGTTACCGGCGAGGATTGTTTCATCGCCCGCCTGCATGTGCGCTCGATGGAGCAGCTGGACACGCTGCTCGACCGCCTCAACGTGCTGGCCGAGACCAATACGGCGATCATCAAGAAGACGCCGGTGAAGCGGCGGTTGCCGCCGATGGCGTGAGGGAGGTTTTGCAGTTGCAGGCCTTATCGCGGGGCAAGCCCGCTCCCACGCAGTCGGCCCGGCCAAAACTTGTACACATGAATGTCACCATAAGTGCCATTTTTGTGTGCACTTTTGACCGGTAACGCCCCATTAAGTTACATACTCCAATCAACTAAATCTGACCATTCGATCAACTAAAATGTCGAGCAAAAAATATTACCTGTTCATTTGGTCAGCTTATATTTCCTTTATTTCATCCACTTATCTTTCAAATAGATAGATTCAAAATAGTAGCAACCTGAAAGCGAGTTGATCTCTGGCATGGAACTGGCTTTTATGTGTTTGCGTTTTGTATACAAGTTTGACGAAACATAAATACACAAGAACCCGCAGCGTCGCCCCACCGGCGACCGTTGCGCCCAGAACCCAGTGATGCCAACGCCTGCACCGACGAGATGGCGAGCCCGTGCGCCAGCGCCCGCTCATCGCAGTCACACGCATCAGGAGCCGCCGGAATGAGTAGCAGCCTCCCCCTTGCCCCTGAACTTTCCGTTGCCAGCACCCATCCCTCGACCACCGCCCTCGAAGGCCTTCCGGCCGATCTCGAACTGAGCCCGCGCCTGCATAACCGCGACCTCGCCCCGACCAAACTGGCAGGCCGCCGCTGGGGCGGCTACAGCATCTTCGCGTTGTGGACCAACGACGTGCACAACATCGCCAACTACTCCTTCGCCATGGGGCTGTTCGCCCTCGGCCTGGGCGGCTGGCAAATCCTGCTGTCGCTGGCGATCGGCGCGGCGCTGGTGTACTTCTTCATGAACCTGTCCGGCTACATGGGGCAGAAGACCGGCGTGCCGTTCCCGGTGATCAGCCGCATCGCCTTCGGCATCCATGGCGCGCAGATCCCGGCGCTGATCCGCGCGGTGATCGCCATCGCCTGGTTCGGTATCCAGACCTACCTGGCCTCGGTGGTGCTGCGGGTGCTGTTTACCGCCGTGTGGCCGCAGGTGGCCGCCTATGACCACGACAGCATCCTCGGTCTGTCGAGCCTGGGCTGGGTGTGCTTCGTGGCGATCTGGCTGGTGCAGCTGGTGATCCTCGCCTACGGCATGGAGATGGTGCGCCGCTACGAGGCCTTCGCTGGGCCGGTAATCCTGCTGACCGTGGCCAGCCTGGCAGTGTTCATGTACTTCAAGGCCGATGCGCGCATCGCCTGGTCGGTCGCCGAGCCCCTGAGCGGCTACGAGATGTGGCGCAACATCTTCGCTGGCGGCGCGCTGTGGCTAGCGATCTACGGCACCCTGGTGCTCAACTTCTGCGACTTCGCCCGTTCCTCGCCGTGCCGCAGGACCATACGCGTCGGCAACTTCTGGGGCCTGCCGGTGAACATCCTGGTGTTCGCGGCGATCACCGTGGTGCTGTGCGGCGCGCAGTTCCAGATCAACGGCCAGGTCATCGACAGCCCGACGCAGATCGTCGCCAGCATCCCCAGCACCGCATTCCTGGTACTGGGCTGCCTGGCCTTCCTGATCGTCACCGTGGCGGTGAACATCATGGCCAACTTCGTCGCCCCGGCCTTCGTGCTCAGCAACCTGGCGCCGCGCCACCTGAACTTCCGCCGCGCCGGGCTGATCAGCGCCACCCTGGCGGTGCTGATCCTGCCCTGGAACCTGTACAACAGCCCGCTGGTGATCGTGTACTTCCTCTCAGGCCTGGGCGCCCTTCTCGGCCCGCTGTACGGCGTGATCATGGCCGACTACTGGCTGCTGCGTAAGGGCCGCATCAACGTGCCCGAGCTGTACAGCGAGAACCCCGCCGGCGCCTACCACTACACCCGCGGCATCAACCTGCGCGCCCTGGCCGCGTTCATCCCGGCCGCGCTGCTGGCCATCGTCCTGGCCCTGGTGCCCAACTTCCACGGCATCGCGCCGTTCTCCTGGCTGATCGGTGCCGGTATCGCCGCCGCCGTCTACCTGCTGATCGCGCCACGCAACCGCCAATACCTCGATGTCAGCGGCGAATGCATCGCCGTCGACCACAGCAGCCACTGATTTCAGGGAGATCCGTCATGCGTATTCTGATCGCCAACGTCAACACCACCGAAGCCATCACCGAAGCCATTGCCGAGCAAGCGCGCAGCGTGGCCGCGCCCGGTACCGAGATCGTCGGCCTGACCCCGTGGTTCGGCGCCGAGTCGGTGGAGGGCAACTTCGAGAGCTACCTGGCCGCCATCGCGGTGATGGACCGGGTGCTGGCCTACGATCAACCCTTCGATGCCGTGATCCAGGCCGGCTACGGCGAGCATGGCCGCGAAGGCCTGCAGGAGCTGTTGGACGTGCCGGTGGTGGACATCACCGATGCCGCCGCCAGCACTGCCATGTACCTGGGCCACGCCTACTCGGTGGTGACCACGCTGGACCGCACCGTACCGCTGATCGAGGACCGCCTCAAGCTCTCCGGACTGTATGAGCGCTGCGCCTCGGTGCGCGCCAGCGGCCTGGCGGTGCTCGAGCTGGAAAGCGACCCACGGCGCGCGGTGGAAGCCATCGTCGAGCAGGCCGAACGGGCTGTGCGCGAGGACAAGGCCGAAGTGATCTGCCTGGGTTGCGGCGGCATGGCCGGGCTCGACGAGCAGATCCGCCAGCGCACCGGGGTGCCGGTGGTGGACGGTGTGAGCGCGGCGGTGACCATTGCCGAATCACTGGTGAGGCTGGGGTTGAGCACCTCCAAGGTGCGCACCTACGCTACGCCGCGGGCGAAGAAGGTGGTGGGCTGGCCGATGCGTTTCGGTCGCTGATCTGACCATCGCGGGGCAAGTCGCATCGGCGCACTGCCGCACCCACGCCTTCGTGGGAGCGGGCTTGCCCCGCGATCAGATCCGCACAGTCAGCGCAGCAACTGCGCCAGTCGCTCGCCACTGCCACAGGCCAGGGTAAACCCCAAGGCCCCATGCCCCAGATTCAGCCACAGGTTGCGATACCGTGTGGCCTCGATGATCGGCACTCCGGTCGGCGTCGCCGGCCGCATCCCAGCCCACTCCACCGCCTGCCCGTAATCAGCGGCCTCCGGCAGGGTCTCGCGCGCCAGCCGTAGCATGCTCGCGAGTCTGCCGGCATCCACCGACTCGTCGTAACCGACGATGTCCACCATCGCCGCCACACGCAGCTGATCCTCCAGCCGGGCATAGACGATCTTGCGCTCGTAGTCGGTGATACTCACATCGGGCGCCCGATGCACGGCGCCAATCAGCGCGGTCAGGCTGTAGCCTTTCAAGGGATAGACCGGCAAATTCAAGCCCGGCAATGCCAGGCCGGCGCTACGGTGCCCGGCGCTGAGCACCAGGCGCTGCACTTCCAGCCGTTCGTTGCCCAGCTCAAGGGCCAGCGCCTGATCATCGTGCGCTATCAGCCGTGTCACCGGTCGCCCCAACAGCAACCTGCATTGTCCCGACGCCTCCAGGCGCTCGGCCAGACGCAGGCAGAAACGGTGGCAATCGGCGACTTCCTCGCCTGGAGTGAACACACCACCAACGAAGGGTGCATCGACCAGCGCCGGATCGAGTCCACGCAGTTCGGCGGCATCCAGTGTTCGCTGGCTGTGGGGATCAAGCAAGTTTTGGCGCCCGTGGTCGAATGCACGCTGGGTACGGAATGCGACCAGCTTGCCATTGCGCCGCCAGGCGAAATCATCGAGGCCGTCCTCCTCGCGCCAGCGCTGCAAAGCCGCCTGGCTTTCGAGCGCCAGGCTCAACAGCCGAGCGGCATTACGGCGATTGACGGAGGTGCGGCAGGCCATGACGAAAGCCGCCAGCCAACGCCACTGCGCTGGGTCCAGACGCAACCGAAGGCGCAACGGCGAGTCCCCCTGCAACAACCAGCCAAGCGCCTGCCACGGCACACCGGCATCGGCCAGTGGAGCCACATAGTGATACGAAAGTTGCCCGCCGTTGGCAAAACTTGTGGCGCTGGCCAGGCTGTCGCGGGCCTCGACCAGGTCGACCTGCCAGCCGTCGCGCACCAGCGCATAAGCCGTCGCCAGGCCGACCACCCCGCCGCCGATCACTGTCACCCGCTGGTTCATGCGTCCATTCCCGTCCCGGCCTGATGGCCAGACAGTAACAGCAGGTCAGGTCGGGCAGCCAGGCTTGCATCCTTGGACAATAGAAAATGCCGCGGAAGCGACGCGAAGGCTTGAATCAGCGCACTGCGCGAACGCTGTCATTCCACATGCTTATAGCGGTCACGATAGACAACCAGGCACACACCCAGCACGATGGCGAAGGACTTCCACAACACCACATCAACCCCATTGAGCGTTTCACGGTGCAAGAACAGCATGCCGAGCGCCCCGGCAATGAGCAGACTCACGCCAAGCCAGGTACGCATGCGGGGTGACCTCAGCCAACGATCAATGGCGAAGCCTATGAATAGCGACAGGATGATCTGAACAGGATCCTCGTACATTAACGATTCTCACGCTGTGACGATCATCGAGATCGAAGTGTGTTGAGGGCCAATACCATCTTTGACCTTGGCATCGATTGAAACCAGAACATCACCCGAGTGATAGGTTGGCAGACGATCCGCCACAAATGCAGCAGTAGCGGTTTTGGCAAGACCACCCGATATGAAACCGCCAGCGAGCAACCCGACCGTCGAACCCACGGCCGCCGACACCAACCCGGTTACAGTCCAACGCTGAGCATTCAACGCATCGCCCTGAATGCGGTTCAGAGGCAGCGATATAGCGACTGAGACGAAACACGGAAGTACTCCCGCTTGCATCCGGTCATACACCTCCATCACCTTTCTGACGATTTGATAGTTGTGCTGACGTGCTGTCGAAAAGCACAGCTCATTGAGTCGACAACGCTCAAGAGGTTTTACGGTGAACTCGAATATATTGAATGCCACGCCGTGGTGTGCGACGACGTGATAGGTCCTTTCAAATGGCATGCGGAGCATTTCCTGCGTAAGGCTCTGGACAACGATCCAGGTGAACTTGCGACGATAGCTCCGGACATACCTCTTAAGGCACCAGTTGACGTCTGATATTCCGGTGGGAAACTTCCTAAATCAAACAATTAGCACCGCGGCGCCAGGCCTTCATAACCCGGTTCCTTGGCATGGCGCACATTGAAGGGCTGGATGCCCCAGATTTTCTACCTTTTGTTCAACCGGTAGGAATGCATTGGCTATACCGAAGACCGCCAGCCAACGCCACTGTCACCCGCTGGTTCATGCATCCATTCCCGTCCAGGCCTGATGGCCAGACAGTAACAGCAGGTCAGGTCGGGCAGCCAGACTCGCCGTGATCGAGCCCCTGGCGCAGGTTACGGCTGAGCAGGGTCGCCTTGCCATCGCGCCAGGTCAGCGTGAGCACGTACAAGGTGTCGAAGTCGTCGCGATGCCAGTCTTCGGTGAGCACCCGCTCTTCGCCCAGGGCCTTGCCGGCCACGGTGTTGATCAGTTCCGGGAGATAACCGCGGGACCAGGCGGTGTAGACCGTCGCATTGCGGTATTTGCTACTAAGCAGCTCGTCCGCCAGATCCTCGGTGTCGTTGGCGCCATAGTCGATGTTCACCGGCAAGCCGAGGCGGATGGCGCTGGGGCTGATGGTCATCAGCGGGCGGATATAGCTGTAGCGCTCATCCAGGCTACCTTCCTCGACACCCCGCGAAGGGTTGGCGGCGAATACGTAGTCAGCCTCGCCAAAACGCTCGGGCAGCAAGGTGGCGAGATCCAGAGCGCGGTTGAGCCCCTGGCAGTTCAACTGCCCCAGCCCTTCGCCGGGCTTCTCGGCGTGGCGCAGGAAAACCAGGGTCTGGGTGCCATCCACGGGTTGCGCGCGGCTCTCGACCACTGCCAAGGCCAACGGCACGGCCGCAGCGGCGAGCGTCAGGCTCAACAACAGGTGACGACGACGGCGAAGGAAGGTGGGCAGCTTCATCTGGGACGGACTCTTGTGGCAAGGGGTACTGGGTTGCCCCGCCACATGGTCCGGCAGCCCTGGCTGCTGGTCGTCCCTGTCGTGAATGCCATCCGTGGCAGCGAGTGAGGCTCAGAGTGCCTTCGACCCGTTTGGTTCCTCCCTGGGCGCACATGCCGTTCCATGGACAAGGCCACGTTAACGCCTGTGTGTTGCTGAATTATTGCTCGCAGCTCAATCGTCGCGGGTCAGTACTTCCAGCAACTCGATCTCGAAGGTGAGGTCCGAATTCGGTGGAATAGAACCGACCGAGCGCTCGCCATAGCCCAGGTGCGCCGGCACCAGCAACTTGCGTTTGCCGCCCACGCGCATGCCCATCAGGCCCTGGTCCCAGCCCTTGATCACCCGGCCGGTGCCGATCACGCACTGGAACGGCTTGCCGCGCGACCAGGACGAATCGAACTCGCTGCCGTCGGCCAGGGTGCCGCGGTACTGGGTGGTGATCAGCGCGCCCTTGACCACGGACTTGCCGTCGCCTTCGTGTAGATCGATGACTTGCAGCTCACTGCTCATGGCAGGTTCCTCGAGACGGTTTTGGTGGGCGCCCTTTTCTCAGGAATGCTTGAGTTTGGCAAGGCGGGTCGGCTCAGGACGGGGCGAACTGTTCGAAGATCTGTTGGCCGGTGAGGTTCTTGGTCTCGTTCTCGAAGCAATACCAGGCGGGTTTTTCGTCGATGAAGATCTGCTCGGTGAAGGTCCAGTTTTCCGTGCCGTCCAGCAGGCCG
>Ga0247820_10000704_pt1 | contig 18208 bp, 12 predicted proteins | sample 13C_Glucose_Day1_2_FD_192480 | JGI IMG/M metagenome (GOLD analysis project Ga0247820, IMG submission 192480) | Soil microbial communities from agricultural site in Penn Yan, New York, United States - 13C_Glucose_Day14 | ecosystem: Environmental > Terrestrial > Soil > Agricultural land | place...
GACAGCCGGTGACGGCCTCACCGCGCCCGCGCAGCTGCGCTACCACATCGAGCCGACGCCCGGGATCGGAACCACCGGCTCGGTCATCCAGGCGAACGTCGGCGGCGCCAACGGCAACGTGACCGATGCCCAGGTCGCGCTGATCGGCGTCACCACGCTCGCGGCCGGGGACGTGGTCCTCTAGCCCGGCCGGACCTTTCATTCATTCCAGAACTACCGCGGTACCGGGCCTCCGATGGCCCGGTAACCCGGACCCTTTGTCCCCGAGGAGAGACTCATGCAGAAATCCGCACCCGGCCAGCGCAAGAGCGAGATCGCCACGGCGCTGTCGGAATTCAAGAGCGCGTTCTGGACGGTGGCCTTCTTCAGCGCGGTGATCAACCTCGTCGTGCTGACCCCCTCCATCTACATGCTGCAGGTGTACGACCGCGTGCTGGCCAGCCGCAACCAGACCACCCTGCTGATGCTGACCGTGATGATGGTCGGCGCCCTGCTCTTCATGGGCGCGCTGGAGTTCGTGCGCAGCTACGTGCTGGTGCGAGTGGGAGCGCAGATGGACATGCGCCTGAACAAGCGCGTCTTCACCGCCGCGTTCGAGCACAACCTGAAGACGGCGGGCGGCAACGCCGGCCAGTCCCTGCAGGACCTGAGCACGGTGCGCCAGTTCGTCACAGGCAACGGCCTGTTCGCCTTCTTCGACGCCCCCTGGTTCCCGGTGTACCTGGCCATCATCTTCTTCTTCAACGTCTACCTGGGCATGTTCGCCCTGTGCGGCGCCGTCGTGCTGGTCGCCCTGGCCTGGTTCAACGAGTCGGCGACCCGCAAGCCGATGGCCGACGCGTCCTCGGTCTCGGTCTCCGCGAACAACATGGCGACCAACAACCTTCGCAACGCCGAGGCCATCGACGCGATGGGAATGCTGCCCCACATGATGGGGCGCTGGTTCGCCCTGCACAGCCAGTTCCTGAACCTGCAGGCCAAGGCGAGCGAACGCGCGGGCGCCATCACGTCGCTGGCCAAGTCCGTGCGCATCGCCATGCAGTCGCTGGTGCTGGGGTTCGGCGCGCTGCTGGTGCTGGACGGGAAGATGACCGGCGGGATGATGATCGTGGCCTCCATCCTCATGGGGCGGACGCTCAACCCGGTCGAGCAGCTGATCGGCGTCTGGCGCAACTGGGACGGCACCCGCAACGCCTGGGAGCGCCTGAACCAGCTGCTGGCCGCCAACCCGCCGCGCCGCACCGGCATGTCGCTGCCCAAGCCGGAAGGCCGGCTGTCCGTCGAAAGCGTGACGGCCGGTCCGCCGGGAGCGACGGTGCCCGCCCTGCGGCAGCTCAGCTTCTCCATCGCTCCCGGCGACGTGCTGGGCGTCATCGGCCCGAGCGGCGCCGGCAAGTCCACGCTGGCCAGGCTGCTGGTGGGCGTGTGGCACTCGGCGGTCGGCACCGTGCGGCTGGACGGCGCCGACGTGTACCTGTGGAACAAGGACGAACTCGGGCCCTGGGTCGGCTACCTGCCGCAGGACGTGGAGCTGTTCGCCGGCACGCTGGCCGAGAACATCGCGCGCTTCGGCGAGATCGACGGCGCGAAGGTGGTGGAGGCCGCCAGGCGCGCGGGCGTGCACGAGATGATCCTGCAGTTCCCCCTGGGCTACGAGACGGTGCTGGGCGACGGTGGCGCGGGCCTGTCCGGCGGGCAGAAGCAGCGCATCGGCCTGGCGCGCGCCCTGTACGGCGACCCGTCCCTCCTGGTGCTGGACGAGCCCAACTCCAACCTCGACGACGCCGGTGAGCGCGCCCTGGTGGACGCCATCGTCGAGATGCGCGGCCGCGGCAAGACCCTGGTGCTGATCACGCAGCGCACCAGCGCGATCGGCGTGACCAACAAGCTGCTCGTGCTGCGCAACGGCGTCGGCGAGATGTTCGGGCCCACGGCCAAGGTCCTGACCGACCTGGCGACGGCCAAGGAAAAGAGCCTGGCGGCGCGTGCGACCGCTCAACCGATATCCAGCGAAACGGGCGCGGCACCGGCCCGCACCACCCGGACCGAGTGAAGAGGAGACCCCCATGAACGAATCACGCAACGAACTCGCGCAGGCCTCGCGGAAAGATCTCGCGCAGGCGGCGCGCAACGAAGTCGCACAGCCGCCGCGAGTCGAACTCGCGCCCGTGCAGACGGCGGTCGGCCTGCCGATGGGCACGCTGGTCAACATCGATTCCCGCAAGCATGTCCGGCTGGGCTGGGCCCTGATCCTGGCCGGCGTCGGCGGTTTCGGCCTCTGGGCCTCGCTGGCGCCGCTGGACAAGGGCGTGCCCCTGACCGGAACGGTGACGGTGGCCACCAACAAGAAGGCGGTGCAGCACCAGATCGGTGGCACGGTCGAGGCCATCATGGTCCGCGAAGGCGACCTGGTGAAGGCCGGCGACCCGCTGGTCCGCATGAACTCGGTGCAGTCCCGCGCCACCGCCGAATCGGTGCGGGTGCAGTACTTCACCGCGCGCGCGACCGAGGCCCGGCTGCTGGCGGAGCGGGACAACCGGAGCAGCATCACGTTCCCGGACGACCTGCTGCAGCGCGAGCAGGACTCGCGCGTGTCGGCCATGCTGAGCCTGCAGCGGCAGCTGCTGTCCTCGCGGCAGTTGGCCATCCGCAGCGAACTCGCCGCCCTGGACGAGAACGTCATCGGCCTCACTTTGCAGAACAAGGGCCTGGAGGAATCGCGCCAGGGCAAGCGCGAGCAGCTGGCGTTCCTGAAGGAGCAGCTGGACGGCATGCGCGACTTGGCGGCCGAGGGCTACGTGGCGCGCAACAAGCTGCTGGAGCTGGAGCGGCTGTATGCGCAGATCAATACCGGGATCGCCGAGGACAACGGCAACATCGGACGCGGGGCGCGGCAGATCTCCGAGATCCGGCTGCGCCGCCTGAACAAGCAGCAGGAGTACCAGAAGGAGGTGCGCACCCAGCTGTCCGAGGCGCAGAAGGACGCCGAGGCGATGTTGAACAAGCTGGCCAGCCTGGACCACGAGGTCACCAACACCATCGTCCGCGCGCCGGTCGACGGCACGGTGGTGGCGCTGAACGTGTTCACCCACGGCGGCGTGGTGCCCGCGGGCTTCCGCATGATGGACATCGTCCCCAGCGACGACCCGCTGATCGTCGACGGCCAGCTGCCGGTGCACCTGATCGACAAGGTGAACCCGAACCTGAAGGTGGACCTGATCTTCTCGGCCTTCAACCAGACCATGACGCCGCACATTCCCGGCGTCGTGACCCACGTGTCGGCCGACCGCATCGTCGACGAGAAGACCGGGCAGCCGTACTACCAGCTCAAGGCCAAGGTCGCGCCCGAGGGCATGAAGATGGTCTCGCAGCTGCAGGTGCGGCCCGGCATGCCGGTGGACATGTTCGTCAAGACCGGGGAGCGGACCATGATGAACTACCTGCTCAAGCCCATGATCGACAACGCCAAGATGGCGCTGAAGGAGGACTGACGTGAGCACGGACAGAAGAAGAAGCCTGAGGCTCACCGCGGCCGCGGCGCTGCTGGCCGCGGCCGCGGCCCCCGCGTCGGCCCTGGGCCTGATCGAAGCCTACGAGCTCGCCGTCAAGAACGACCCGACCTACCGGGCCGCGCAGTTCGAGAACGAGGCCGCCCAGCAGTTCGCGGTGCTGGGCCGCTCCAACCTGCTGCCCAACGTCGCGGCCAGCTACTCGCCTTCGCGCAACCGCGCCGACGTGACCAACACCGCGATCGGCGGTGCCACCGACGAGCGGCGCTACAACGCCCTGTCCGCCGCGCTGCAGTTGCGGCAGCCGCTCTTCCACCCCGAGGGGATGGCGCGCTATCGCCAGGGCGTGGCCCAGACCAAGGGCAGCGACGCGCAGTTCGCGGCGAAGAGCCAGGAGCTGATCGTGCGCGTGGCGTCGGCGTACACGTTCGCCAAGTACGCGGAGGACCAGCTCGCGCTGGCGGTGGCGCAGCGCGAGGCGCTGGCCGAGCAGCGCCTGACCAACCAGCGCCTGTTCCTGCGCGGGGAAGGCACCCGCACCGACGTGGTCGAGACGCAGGCGCGTTTCGACCTCGCGGTGGCGCAGGTGCTGGAGGCGAACGACAACGTGACCAACGCGCGCAACGCGCTGGCCGCGATGATCGGACGCGACGTCACGCGCCTGGACGAGCTCAACGACGACTTCAACGTCGGCCAGCTGGTCCCGGGCAATTTCGAGGACTGGAGGACCCTCGCGCTGTCCAGCAATCCGGAGCTGCAGGCGCGCCGGCACGCGGTCGACGTCGCCCGCGAGGAAGCCAACCGGCACCGCGCGGGGCACCTGCCCCGGGTGGACCTGGTGGCCAGCCTGGGGAAGACCGATTCGGACACGATCAACACCTTCAACCAGAAGGCGACCGTGCGCAGCGTCGGAGCCCAGCTCACCATGCCCCTCTATTCGGGCGGCGCGGTCACGGCGGCGGTGTCGCAGGCCGAGGCGAACGCCGAGCGCATCCAGGCCGAGCTGGACGCGGCCACGGCCGAGACGACCGTCGAGCTGCGCAAGCAGTTCGACCTGACCGCGAGCAGCGCCGCACGCCACGACGCGGCACGCGCGGCGCGCGATTCCGCCCTTCTGCTGCTGGAAAGCACGCGCCGCAGCGTCACCGCCGGCCAGCGCATCAACCTGGACGTGCTCCAGGCCCAGCAGCAGCTCTTCGACTCGCGGCGCAACCTCGCGCAGGCCCGCTACAACTACCTGCTCAGCCTGCTGCGCCTGCGGCTTGCCGCCGGCGTGCTGCAGATGTCGGACCTGGTGGAGACGGCCCGGTACTTCAAGACCACAGGCCCAGGCGGGTAAGAGGCCACGAGAGACCATGGGGAGAGCCGTCGAGCGACATGGACATGCCCACTGCCACTGTTGCCACCGTTGCACGCAACACCTTGATCGGCCTGCTCCCCCGCGAAGAGGGCCGCGAGCTGGAGTCGTTGTGCCGGCCGGTGCTGCTGCAGCCGGGCGAGATCCTGCAGGAGGCGGACGCTCCCACCCGCCACGTCTACTTTCCCACCGATGCCCTGGTCAGCCTGTTCGTCACCCTGGAACAGAGGCCCACGGTGGAAGTGGCGAAAGTGGGCCACGAGGGCCTGGTGGGCATCCAGCTCGCGCTGGGCGCGCGCTCGGCGCCGCTGATGGCGGTGGTGCAGGAAGGCGGCACCGCGCTGCGCGTGGACGCCGAGGACTTCTGCGACCGCTTCGACGCCAGCCTGGCGCTGCAGGCGGCCGTGCACCGGCATGCGCAGATCACGCTGCGGCAGCTGTCCGCCTCCACCGCCTGCCTGCACATGCACCAGCTCGCGTCGCGCCTCGCGCGCTGCCTGCTCATGACGCAGGACCGCGTGGGCCCTACCAGCATCCACGTCACGCAGCAGTTCCTGGCCGACATGCTGGGCGTGCGCCGCGTGGGCATCACGGCGGCCGCCAAGGAGATGCAGCGCAGCGGCCTGATCGACTACAGCCGCGGCACCCTCACCGTGCTGGACCGGCAGGGCCTGCGGGCGGCCTCGTGCAACTGCTACAAGATCGACCGCATGCTGTTCTCGACGCTGCTCAAGCCGCCGGCGGTGCGGCAGCCTTCGACGCAGGCGCGCTGACCGGCCCTCTCACGCCACGACGTCGAACCGGCCCATCATCTGGTGGTCCTCGTGTTCCATGTTGTGGCAGTGGAAGACGAACGGGCCCAGGTAGTCCTCGAACTTCACGAACACTTCCACCTCGCTGTTGGGGCCGAGCAGGATGGTGTCCTTGCGGGCCAGGCCGTCGCGTTCCACGCTCTGGCCGCTGTCGGGACCGGTGCCGTCGAAAGGCAGGCGGCCGTTGCGCCGCAGCACCCGCATGAACTCGTGGTGCACGTGGATCGGGTGCCACCAGCCGCCGCCCTTGTTCACCAGCCGCCAGACCTCGCCGATGCCGCGCCGCGGCGTGGCGTCGATGCGCGCCAGGTCGCCGGCCAGCCGGCCGTTGATCGCCCACTGCCCGTTGGTGCGTTCGAACTCGAAGGTGCGCCTGCGCGCCGCGGCGATGTCGGCGGCGGGGACCACCGGGAACGGCCGCAGCGCGGCCGGCACCTGGCTCGGGTCGGGCACCACCTCCTCCAGCACGAACTTCAGCAGCCGCGTGCCGCGCGAGGCCAGCTCGGGCTTCTCGAAGGTGCCGCGCGGGCCGCGGCCGTCGTCCTGCCGCAACCGGTTCTCGAGATAGACCTCGCTGAACTGCGGGAACGGGAACTGGCTGAAATCGACCACCACCTCGATGCGCTCGGCCATGCCCATCAGGACGCCGTTGTTGCGCCGGACCGGCCGCGACAGCAGCCCGCCTTCGGTGGCGATCTGCGTCATCGGATACGAGCGGCCCTGGCCGTCGGCCAGGAACAGCTGGTAGATGCGCGAGTTCGATCCGTTCAGGAAGCGCAGCCGGTACTTGCGCCGCTTGACCGGCACGAAGGGCTGCACCATGCCGTTGACCAGGTAGTCCCGGCCCAGGAAGCCGTCGGTGTTGAACACGTCGTACACCAGCTGGCCGTTGGCATCGAAGGTCTTCTCCTGGAAGACCAGAGGCAGGTCGAACGCGCCGCTGGGCAGCCGCAGCGCGAAGGGCACGCCCGCCGCGTTGGTCTCGTCGCCGGTGTCGCGGGTGGCGTCGAGGATGCCGGAGCGGTTCGGGTCGTTGGCATCCACGATCGGGTTGTCGTACACGAGGAAGAAGCCCGCCAGCCCGCGGTACACGTTGGGCGCCGTGAAGTCGAGCAGGTGGTCGTGGTACCAGAGCGTGGAGCCGCGCTCGACGTGGCGCCCGTGGTTGGCGGCATCGCTGAAGAAACCGGGCTCGGTGAGCGGATAGGCGTAGTCCATGTGCCCGCCGCGTCGGTACGTCACCTTGAACGGCGTGCCGTCCTCCAGCGTGAAGTCGTGCGGATAGCCGTCGAAGCGGGCCGGCTGGTGCCCGCCGTGCAGGTGCACCGTGCTGATCGGCTCGCCGAATCCGCGGTGCTCTTCCACCGACGGCAGCTGGCTCTCGTGGCGGACGATGGTCCCGATGAAGCCGTTGTGGTTGGACAGGAACCGCTTGAAGGTCGGCCCCAGCGCGAAGTTCCAGGGCCCGCTCGAGTTCCCGTCGCGGTAGCCCCAGATCTGGGTGGCCGGCAGTTCGGAATGGAACTTGACCGAGCGCACCTCGGCCACCACGCGGTAGAAGGTCGCCTTGCCCTGGGCCTGCGTGGGGTCGACGTAGGTCGCCGCTTCCGCATCGAGGTCGCTGAAGGGCAGCTGGTTCGGCGCCCAGTCGACGGGTTGCGGCTCCGGCGGCAAGGGCAGCCGGTCCATGAAGGGCGTCAGCGGGCGCGCCTGCGCCCGCAGCGACGGCCAGGACACCAGGGCTCCCGCGGAGCCGATCAAACCGAGTTGAACGACGACGTCGCGACGGTTCACCATGACGATCTCCTTGTTGCCGATCAGCTCCAGCGGGTGAGGCCTTCATAGATGCGCCGGGGATCGGCCAGCGCGGACACGCGGCTCCAGCGGCCGCGCGCCTCGTTGCCGTACACCAGCATGCCGGTGTGCTGCGTCTTGTCCCGGTCCTTCGCCGGGTCGCGGTCGAACACGCCGAGCCCGCGCCGGATCCGTTCGATGTCCGTGCGGCGGCCGGTCAGGAACTGCCAGCCGGGGCGCACGCCGAACCGGGCGGAATAGGCCTTCAGGATCGCCGGCGTGTCGCGCGCCGGGTCGATGCTGATCGAGGCCAACCTCACTTGGCGTCCGAGACGCTCGCCCAGGAGCGGTTGCACCTTGGCGAGGTTGGCGATCGTTGACGGACAAATGTCGGCGCACTGCGCGAAGACGAAGCTGATGGCCACGACGTGGTCGCCGCGGACCAGGTCGTCATAGAACCGCACGGGCTCGCCGTCCTGGTTGAGCAGCAGCGCATTCGGGAAGTCGGCGCGGCCGGGCGGGGATGCACTCGGCGCGGCCCGTGCGGTGGCCGGCAGCACGCAGGCGCCCACGAGACCGGTGATCAGGCTGCGTCGCTCGAGGAGGCGGCGGCCGCAGGAGGCAGGCGCCCTTGCGATGTCCGGCATCACGTTCTCCTTTGCGGTCAGCTTGTGGTCAGTTTCGATTTGCCTCCGGCAAGGAGCAAGCCCCGCTGATGAAGCCGCAGCTCCCACGTTTGAAGGAGGGGGCTGCGCGAAGCGATGTGCGGCTCCCCACGCAATCGCACTGGGCGTGCGGACCGAGCGAGCGCCTCATCCGGCCGGACACGCGTCCGTTCATGGTGCGGCCGGTCCATGTCGAAGATCACCGACTCGAGCAGGCGTGTCACGGTTGCTCTCGCCTGTTTGCGGTCGTCACCCGCTCGGCAACGGCACCGCCCTGCTTGCGTGGAAGTTTTTCCCACCTATCCTCAGTCGCCAAGAACTCGAACGAGCATCGCCTGGAGGGAGAACTGAAAGGAGTTCTCCGTGACCTTCGCTTTCCAACGGCCTCTCAACCCACCGGCGCTGCACGGCCGTCGCCGGTTCCTCGCCGGCAGCGCGGCGGCGGCCGCGGCCGCATTCACCACCTCGCGGGGTTCGGCCCAGCTGACCACCGGCAATCCGCTGCAGAACGCGCCCTCCGGCTGCACGACCGTGCCGGACACGCCCACGCCGGCCCGCCCGCCTCCGCAGGACGCCTCGCGCGTGTTCAGCGCGGCCGAAACCACGCTGGCGTTCCGCAACCACGGCATGCAGGCCGAGTTCCTGCGCGAGCCGCTCACGCCGCTCGGCGGCCACTACCTGCTGATCCACTTCGACGTGCCGGCGCTGCAGTCCGAGGGCTACTCCATCGCCGTCGGCGGACGGGTCAACAACCCGACGACGATCAGCCTGGAGGCGCTGAAGGCGCGGCAGGTGATCCACCAGGCGGTGACGCTGGAGTGCGCGGGCACCGGCCGCTCGACGCTCCATCCCCGCGCGGTGTACGTGCCCTGGTTCAAGGAAGCCATGGGCACCTACCGGTGGACCGGCACGCCGCTGCGGTCCATCCTCGAGCAGGCCGGGCTCATGAACGACGCGGTCGAGGTGCTCTTCACCGGCTGGGACGCGGGCATCGACCTGGGCGTGGAGCACGCCTTCGAGCGTTCGCTGCCGGTCAAGGAAGCCCTGCGCGACGAGGTGATGCTGGCCTGGGAGCACAACGGCCAGCCCCTGCTGCCCCAGCACGGCTTCCCGCTGCGGCTGGTGGTGCCCAGCTGGTACGGCATGGCCAGCGTGAAGTGGCTGCGCGCGATCACGGTGCTGAACCAGCCGTTCCAGGGCGTGGAGCAGTCCGAGGTGTACCGCTTCCAGCAGGTCGCCGGCGAGCCGGGCGAACCCGTCACCTTCAAGCGGGTGCATTCGCTGATCAAGCCGCCGGGCATGCCGGACCTGATCACGCGCCAGCGTTTCCTGGCGCCGGGGCCGGTCGTTCTGCAGGGCACGGCCTGGTCGGGCGCGGGGCGCATCGTCAAGGTCGAGGTCAGCACCGACAACGCCACCACCTGGGCCGACGCCACGCTGGTGCCGGTGTCGCCGGACCGCTTCGCCTGGACCCACTGGCGCTTCGACTGGAACGCCAATGAGGGCGAACACATCCTGGCCTGCCGAGCCACCGACGAAGCCGGCGACGTGCAGCCGATCGATCCGCAGGACCGCTGGAACCGGCAGGGCATGGGCGTCAACGGCGTGCAGCGAATCCACGTCACGGTGATGCAAGGGATCGGCTCGTCCCGTCCGCAGGTGCCTTCGCAGTCGCACGTCGTGGTGCCGGGCGCGAAGGCGGTGCCGGTGCCCGACGTCGTCAATACGCTGGCGAGGCCGCAGTCCTGACGAGGCGTGCCGCGACGGCCGCCAGCCGCCGTTCCAGCGCCAGGCCCGCGCTGCGTGCGGCGCGCTCCTCCTCGCGGTCGCCGCGCAAGGCCGCTGCAGCGGCCAGGCGCGGCCAGGGCGCGGTCCACGCAGGTGCCGCCCGACGCGCCGACTGCGCGTGCACCGCGGCCGTGTCCGCGTCGCCCGACTGCAGCGCGGCATCGGCCAGCAGCAGCCAGGCCTGCACCCGCGTTTCGTCGTCGCGCGAGGCGCGAGTCAGCCAGGGCCGGGCCTGCGCCGCCTCGCCGCGCGCCAGCAGCAGGCGGCCGATGTCCAGCGCGAGCTCCGGATGCCCCTCGCCACCGTCGGCGGAACGGGCGTGGCAGGTGACGGCGTCGGCGAGCCGGCCGAAGCGCGCATGCAGCAGGCCGAGCGCCACCCACGCGGCCGCGAGGCGGTCCGGCGCCGCCGACCATGCCTCCAGGCGGCGCTGCAACTGCATCAGCTGCGCGAGCGACAAGGGCTGGGCGCGCGCACGCACCGCGCCGAGCGTGGCGAGCACGTCGTCCTCGGCGGGCGCGGGTCTCATTTCTTCTTCACGCCCCTCCCAGCAAGCAGCGACCTGCTCCGGGATGCCGGCCAGCGCGGGCGGCATGAACCCCGTGCCGGCCGAGCGCGCGATCGTGAGCTCGTGCGAGCCGCCCAGCCACTCGCGCAGCGCCACGCACGTCTGGTTCGGCGAGCACCACAGGCGGTCCTGCGGCACTTCGACGAAGTAGTCGGCGTCGATGTCCAGGAGCAGCGGCTGTTCGAGCTTCAGCGCACCAAGCTGCGGCAGCGTCCCGATCAGCATCGCCAGGCCGAGCAGCTCGCCCTCCAGCCAGCCGCCCCGCGTCGTGCGGAACGACTCCAGCTGCTCGATGGTGACGCCCTCCATCTGCTGCAACCCAGCCAGCGCGGTGGAGAAGCCGAAGGCCAGCACGTGCGGCGGCGCCACCCACACCAGCCGCCGCACGATGCCCAGGCGCGAAGCCGCGTAGAGGAAGTCCTCGATGCCGAAGCAGGCGTCACGCGAGGGATGCAGCGGATGCGGGCTCTCCAGCGCGCGCATCGCGTGGTCATGGTCGCAGCGCGCCAGCCGCTCGATGCGGGCCGCGTCGATGAACTGCAGGTCCAGGTGCGCATCCAGGCACACCAGCGTCGCGCCGCGCACGCCGCGGCGGTGCCAGTGGGCCAGCACGGTGGAATGCTCTTCGAAGACGATCGCCTTCGCCATCCGCTAGTCCGGCTTGCGCGCGACGAAGCGCCCGACGGTGAAAGCGCCGAGCTGGGCCGCCTTGCCCAGCACGACCAGCGCTTCCATGATCTGCCGCCGCATCGGGTCGGCGGTGTGGCGCGCTTCCTCGGCGACCGCCGCCCGCGCCTGGCGGTCGGCCAGGAAGCCGCGCAGCAGCGGCATCTCCTCGCGCATGTCGCGCGCGAGCTCGACCTCGAAGCCGGCGGCTCGCATCAGGGCCGCGTACTCGCCGACGGTGCCTAGCGCGGGGATCGCCCAGGCTTCCTCGACGCGCGCGGACCAGGTCCAGCGCAACACCGGCTCGACGCCCTCGCCCGCCAGCCAGTCCTCGCCCGCCAGGCAGCCACCCGGGCGCAGCACGCGGAAAGCTTCCGCGAGGAAGGCCGCGCGATCGGGGAAATGGCAGGCCGACTCGAAGAACAGCACGGCGTCGAACGAGCCCGATTCATACGGCAGCGCGTGGGCCCAGCCGGTGTCGAATCGCGCCTGCTCCTGCAGGCCCAGCTCTGCGGCCCGCGCCTGCGCGAGCTCGCGTTGCGCCGCATTCGGCGTGAGGCCGCTCACGTGCGCGCCGAGCGCGCGCGCCAGGTGGCAGGCGGTGCCGCCGACGCCGCAGCCCACGTCCAGCACCCGGCTGCCGGCTGCGACGCCCGCGCTGCGCGCCACCAGCAGCTCCATGCGCAACGGGTCTCCAGGGCCGATGGCGCCCTGTTCGGGATAGAAGCCGGTGTGCCAGTGGTCGCCCAGGAACTCCCGGTAGAACGGGATGCAGAGCGTGTAGTAGCGGTCGACGAGCTCGGCGGATGCCGGCTCTCCACTGGCCATCGCGGCGAGGGCCGCGAGCGTGTTCACTTGTACGTCGTCCCTCGCATGAGCGCCGCGCCCGACATGCCGCGCAGCGCCGGGAAGTCCACCTTGCAGCGGATGCCCGCGGGCAGCTTGCCGGCGGCGTTGGGCAGTTCGAGCCGCACGCCGAAGGTGCCGCTGGCGGTGTCGAACACCGAGTCGATCACCTTGAGCTTGGCGGCGTAGGCGCCGCCCAGGCCTTCGGGCATCACGTCCGCCGTGCCGTGCGCCTGCAGCTTGCCGTAGGCCGCGAGCGGCAGCACGGCTTCCACGCGCAGCGGCTCGACCTGCACCAGCTTCAGGATCGGCTTGCGGCCGGTGCCCGATTCGGCCAGGTCGCCGGGATTGAGCATGCGGTCCACCACCACGCCGTCGAACGGGCTGCGCAGCACGCGCCGCTGCAGCAGGTCCTGCGCGTGGCGCAGTTCCAGCGCGGCCTGCTGCCTGTTCTCGCGGGCGTCGCGCAGCTCCGCTTCGATGATGCGTTTCTCCGCCTCGGCCTCGTCGCGCGCCTGCGCGGTGACGAAGTTCCTGGCCTGCAGGTCGCGCGAGCGGTCCAGCTTCTTGGTGGCGTAGTCGAGGCGGCTCTCGGCCGAGGCCAGGCGGCCCTGCGCGTCCGCGCGATGCCGCGCCAGCTGCACGGCCGAGGTTTCGGCGGCCGACTCCAGCTGCACCAGCACCTGCCCCGCGCGCACGCGGTCGCCGCGCTGCACCAGCACCTTGTCGATCAGCCCTTCGACCGGGCTGCGCAGCTCCACGGTCTGGTTGGGGAGGATCAGGCAATCGAAGGGATTGGCCGCCGCGGACGGCGCGACGCCGAGGCCGCCAAGGGCGATGGCCGCGAAGGCGGCCGCGATGCCCGGACTCTTGTTCATTCGCTCTTCCCGGTGAAGGCCAGCATGCGATCGAGCTGGCGGTCCTGCTTGAGATTGTCCATTCGCACCGCGCGATGGCGGCGCTCCGCCGAGCGCTGCGCGAGCTTGCGCAATGCGCGGAAGGCGGCCGGCGGCGGCGGCGTGCCCGCGTCCAGCGCCCGCGCCAGCGTGGCGGCGAGCGTCGGCGCATGCACCTGGAACAGCTCGTCTTCCAGCGAGACGATGTCCTCGCAGCTGCCCGGGTCGCCCTGGCGCGCGCAGCGGCCCACCAGCTGGCGGTCGACGCGGCGCGAGTCGTGGTACTCGGTCAGGATGACGTGCAGCCCGCCGCGCTCCTCGACGCCCGGGCCGAGTTCGATGTCGGTGCCGCGCCCGGCCATGTTGGTGGCCACCGTGATGCGGCCGCCCTCGCCCGCCTGCGAGACCACTTCGGCCTCGCCGGCGTCCTGCTTGGCATTGAGCAGCGAGTGCGCCAGGCCGCGCGCATTCAGCACCGCGCTGATCTCTTCCGAGGCCTGCACCGAACGCGTGCCGATCAGCACCGGACGGCCTTCGCCGGAGAGGCGCTGCGCCACGTCGGCCACGCGCTCCCACTTCTGCGCCGCGGTGCTGAACACCGTGGCCGGCAACACCTCGCGCCGCGAAGGGCGGTGCAGCGGCACCGGCGCCGTCTCGAGCCCGTACACGCCGCGGATCTCGCGCGCCACCTCCGTGCCCGTGCCCGTCATGCCCGACAGGTGCAGGTAGCGGCGGAACAGGCGCTGGTAGGTCAGGCGCGCCAGCGTCTCGCGCCGCGCGGTGGTCTCCAGGCCTTCCTTCAGCTCGATCATCTGGTGCAGGCCGCGCTCCCACGAGCGGTCGGGCATCACGCGGCCGGTGGACTCGTCCACGATCTGCACCTTGCCTTCGACCACCACGTAGTGCTGGTCGCGCCGGTACAGGTGCAGCGCCGACAACGCCTGGCGCGCCAGCTCCTCGCGACCGCGCACCGAGGTCCAGGGCCCGCCGCGGCGCGCCGCCTCCACGTCCAGGCGCATGCGGCCCTCGTCGGTGAGCGTGACCGAGTGGTCGGCCGGGCTCACGCGGAAGTGCCGGCCTTCCTCCATCTCGCCGGCCACTTCCAGCGCGGCCGCCCCGTGGGCCGCCTCGTCGGCGTCGCCGCGGCTGGCCGAGAGGATCAAGGGCGTGCGCGCCTCGTCGACGAACACACTGTCGGCCTCGTCCACGATGGCGAAGTACAGGCCGCGCAGCACGGTGTCCTCGCTCGCCGACTCGTCGCCGGCCAGCCGCCGCAGCGACTGGTGCAGCCGGCTGCTGCGGCCCTGCAGCGCGACGCGGTCGCGCAGGTAGTCGAACGCGACTTCCTTGTTGGTGGCATAGGTGATGGCCTGCGCGTAGGCGCGCCGGCGCAGCGGCTTCTCCTGGCCCTGCACCACGACGCCCACGCCCAGGCCGAAGAACTCGTAGAGCGGCGCCATCTTCTCGGCGTCGCGCTGCGCGAGGTAGTCGTTCACCGTGATCACGTGGACCGGGTAGCCGGCCAGCGCGGCGGTGCAGGCCGGCAGCGTGGCCGAGAAGGTCTTGCCCTCGCCCGTCGCCATCTCGACCAGGCGGCCGCGCAGCAGCGCGTAGCCGGCCATCAACTGCGTGTCGTAGTGGCGGCGGCCCAGCGTGCGCTCGGCGGCGCAGCGGATCAGGGCGAAGCTCTGGGCGGCCGTCTCCAGCGTGAAGCCCTCGCGCCGCAGACGGCCGCGCATCGCACCCGCGTGGGCGCGCAGGCCTTCGTCGGTCAGCAGCCGCAGCGTCGCTTCGGCGCGTTCGGTGGCTGGGGCGATCCGGCGCATCTCGCCGGAGAGGCCGGCCAGCGCGGCGCGCAGCGGCAGCACGGTGGCGCCGTACAGCGCCTCTGCCAGCCGGTCGTGCCAACCGGGCTCGTCGTCCGCGCGTTCGGCGTAGGGCCGCCCGCCGGCCAGCGCGACGTCGGCGAAGAGCGCGTGCGGGCTAGACATGGAAATGCGAGAGGAACAGGCGCCGCGCCGAGCGCAGCCACTGCATGCCCAGCGGCTCGCCGGGATGCTCGAAGCGGGCATGGACGCGCTCGCCGAAGAAGAACGGCACCTGCGCGCCGCCCGCACCCTGCACCGCCACGTCGAACTGGAAGGTGCGCTCCAGCGTGCGCGGGCCACGGCTGTCGCGCACGTCCACCGCCATGCGGCCGCCGCCTTCGACCGAAAGCACCTTGCTGGGCAGGTATTCCTCGCCGGACGGCACCTCGCGCTCCAGCCGGCCTTGCAGCACCACGTCGGGACTGTGCGCGAGCCGCACCTCCACGCGCTGAGACGAGAGCCGCACCGCGTCGGCGTCGTCCTGGGACGCGACGACGCGCGCCACCAGCTGCGGCTTCTCGACCACGTGGCCCAGCACGTCGCCCTGGCGGTAGTGGCGGCCCGGCATGTCGCGCGGGCGATCCACCATGAAGGTGCCCGCGCCGGCCGCGCGCACCATGAGCTGGTCCACCCGCTGCTGCACGATGGCCAGCGCCGAGCGCTCGGCCTGCAGCTGCTCCATCGCCATCGCGGCCTGGGCGCGGTCGACGTCCAGGTGCGCGAGGTGGATCGCTTCGAGTTCCGCCACCTTGGCCTGCCCCACGCGGTGCATCGCCTCCAGGCCCGGATTGCGCACCTGCACCAGCACGTCGCCCGGCTGGACGCGGCTGCCGGGCTCGGCCACCAGGCGTTCGACGAAGCCGTCCTGGCCGGCGCGCACGATGGCTTCCTGCGGCATCCAGGCCACGCCCTCGGCCACGGTGCGGTGCGGCGCGGGGACCACGAACAGCAACACGAGCGCGGCGACCGCGACACCCGCGCACACGCCGACCGCGCGCCGGCGCTGCTTGCGCAGCTGCGGACTCGCCAGCACGTGCTTCAGCGCCTTGGCGACCGGCACCACCGCCATCGCCGCCACCGCCCAGATCGCCAGCAGCACGCCGACGAAGAAGAACTGCCCCGCGATGAAGAGCGCGATGGCCACCGTCACGAACAGGCGGTAGATGGTGGACAGCAGGCCGTAGGCGACCAGCCAGCCCTTCTCGCGCGGGTTCGTCTCCGGCGTGGTGGCGTCCTCGCGGCCGAAGGCATGGCGCTCGAACAGGTAGCCCCAGTAGCGCGTGGCCCGCTGCGCCAGGTTGGGCATCTCGATCAGGTCGGCCAGGATGTAGTAGGCGTCGTAGCGCAGCAGCGGGTTGCCGTTGAACAGCAGCGTCGACACGCCGGCCACCAGCATGATGTTGAAGAGGATGGCCCGCACCAGCGAGGGCTCCACCAGCAGCCACAGGTAGAACGCGATCGCCGCGATGAACAGCTCCACCGCCATGCCCGATGCCGCCACCACCGCGCGCTCCAGCTTGGAGCGGAACACGGTGGCCGCCGAAGCCTCCACGTAGGGCACGGGGATCATCACCAGCAGCACGACGCCCACGTCGTGCACCTCGCCGCCGCCGCGCTTGACCGCGGCCGCGTGGCCGAACTCGTGCAGCGCCTTGATCAGCGGGAACACCAGCCAGAGCAGCAGCAGGTTGTCGGCGGCCAGCACGCGGTCGGAGAAGTTGCCGGTGAGCGCATCCCAGTTCGGCGCCAGCAGCAGCAGCGCCGGCAGCACCGCGGCCAGCCAGAGCAGGCCGCCCCGGCGGCTCCACAGCAGGTCGATCAGCGGCCGCAGCTTGTTCAGGACCGCGTCCGGGTCCCACAGGTGCAGCCGGATCGCCATCGGGTTCAGGTACGAGCGCATGCGCGTGGAGCGCTCGTGCTTGCGGCCGCGCTCGAACAGCTCGGCGACGTCGGGCGTGGCCTCGCTTTGCAGCAGGTCGGCCTGGTGCAGCTGGCCGAGCAGGCGGATCACCTCGTCCTGCGTGGGCGCGTCCTCGCCCAGGCGGAGGTTCGTCATCTCCCACAGCTGCTGCACCGTGCGCTTGCCATCCATCGCGGCGATCAACCAGCGCGCGGCCGGCGTGAATCGGTGCACCCGGTGCGTGATCGGGTCCTGCAGCAGGTACCAGAGCGCGCCGCGGTAGCGCATGCGGTGCAGCCGTGCGTGGCTGCGCAGCCGCGGCTGCAGGCCGGCGACGCGGTACCAGGAACTGGAGAGCAGCGGCTCGGTCATCGGGCGCTCTGGATTCCCGCCTTCGCGGGAATGACGACGGGGTTATCCATCAGCCGAACCAGCGCCAGGCCGCCAGCTGCAGCCACTCGACCATCGCGTGGGTCCAGATCCACACCAGCCGCCGCTCGCCGACTTCGACCTTGCCCACGCCTTCCATGCCGGGGCGCAGGCGCACGTCGGCCTGGTCGAGCTGGGCCTCGACGCGGAAGTGGTTGCGGCCTTCCTGCGGCGTGGACACCGGCGTGATCTGCCGCACCGTGAACGGCAGCCGCTCGAACGGCAGGCCCGCCAGCGCGAGTTCGCCACGCTGCTTCTGCGAGAGCTCGCCGATGTCGCGCTCGTCCACCTGCAGCACCACGCGGTAGCTGTCCAGCGGCGCGACCTCGAACAGCACCTTGCCCTGCTCCACCGGCGAGCCGAGCTGCTGGCTCAGGTCGCCCACGACCACGATGCCGTCGAACGGCGCGGTGAGCGAGGCTCGCGCGATGCGCTCTTCCACCAGCGCCAGCTGCGCCTGGGCCTGGGCCTCCTGCGCGGCGGTGACCGTCATCGCGGCGCGGTCGGACGACGCGGCGGCCTGGCGATAGCGGCGCGCCATCTGCTCGGCCTCCGAGGCCCAGCGGGTGCGCTCCAGCCGCAGGTCGCGGTCGTCCAGCTTGGCGATCACCTGCCCCGCGCGCACGCGGTCGCCGGCGCGGGCGAAGCTCTCGCCCACGAAGCCCTGGAACGGCGCGGCGAGCGCGCGCTGCACCGAGCCTTCGATGACGACCTTGGACGTGACGCGGTAGTCGGCGTCGACCAGCGCGAGGAAGGCGATGGCGGCGATGCCCACCGCCGCGATCAGCTTGACGCCCGGATGGCGCGGGCCGAACAGCACGGTGGCGCCGCTTTGCGCGCTCTCCTGCCAGCGCCGCCACAGCGGGCGCTCGTCGCGCTGGCGCAAGGCGACCACGGGGCCGAGCAACTGGCCGATGGCCTCGCACAGCTGAAGCTCGGCCGGCGTGAAGGGCTTGTCCCTGGCGCGCTCCAGCGTGAGCACTCCCACGCGGTCGCGGTCGTTGGCCAGCGGCACCGACAGCACGGCGGCGTCGGCGCGCGCGGACGACAGCGCGGCCTGCGCCAGGCCGCCCACCGCGTCCTCGTCCAGCGGTGGATGCAGCAGCGGCT
>Ga0247820_10000705_pt1 | contig 18207 bp, 10 predicted proteins | sample 13C_Glucose_Day1_2_FD_192480 | JGI IMG/M metagenome (GOLD analysis project Ga0247820, IMG submission 192480) | Soil microbial communities from agricultural site in Penn Yan, New York, United States - 13C_Glucose_Day14 | ecosystem: Environmental > Terrestrial > Soil > Agricultural land | place...
AGAATATCTGAGATTCTCTGTCTAGATCTTACATGAACTGTTAACATCGCCATCCCATGAGAATATGGTGTTATCCTTACGTAGTACTTACCCTTGAAGTAATCTGATATCTTCCCTACACTTGATGTCAGTATCACCAGGTCATTATTCAATGTACCTGATACTGAAGTATTATGATAATACAACCAAGACATTATCATTGCATATTCAGGAATACATTGAACTACTTGTAGGCGATCTCTGTATTCATGTATCAATCTCAGAGTCTGACCGAAGTTGTACATAGGGGACACATTAATTAGTTCTCTGAGGGAGTCAACATTACATGACCTGGATGCTTCTGAATTGATTCGAGATATCACATCACTCCATCCTTGGTTAGCTGTTAATGTACTCTCCACTGAATGAACTTCAGGGTTATACCTGCAAGAATACAACAAGGGACATAGGAGGAGATCATTGTTCTTAACATGTGATTGTATCACACATTGATTACTCCCACATGATGATATGCTCAAGCCTAGGAGATTAAGTCTTGAACTGATAGACCTGAACATATTACGTACTCTGTCATCCTCAACATTAGATATCATTACACGGTGTAATTCCCATTCTGACCAGACACCTAGATTGTTAGATGAACAATAGTCCAAGATAGGCTTCATGATATGGTAGTATCTGTTATTCCTTCTCATCACCTCAATCTTCATCTCCGGATACCCCTCCGGAGTTCACGCTTCATAGAAGCGTTCACCACGTCCATTCAGGTAATATACTCGATACGAATGTATTGATATACTCAGGAGTTAGACCTGGAACAATCTGTACATAACACGATATCTCTAGGAGTATCTCCTGAGGGAGTTGGTCAAGTAATGACATTTGGCCGTGAGCTTGAGTGATTACATCACCCTTGAAGCTATTCTATCATTACATTATGTTACATATACATCCTGTCTCTACTGGCATAATTCTACAAGAGTCTGTATTCTCGACTCTCCACCTGACACGCTTCCTTGCCACTCTACCCATAATAGCCTCGATGTATTCTGAGCTAGTTATGAATCTATCAAGTTCATCCTTGCCCTCCACAACAACTGTTATTCTAACCTTGCTTGGTGATCCATACTTAGATCTGATGGATGTGTCTACACAACAATGGCTGAACACTTTCAAGATGTCTGAGTAATCTGTTCCTGATATCACCTTGATGTGGAGAGTATTGACACCTTGACGTATAATCCTAGATACACATGTAGAGTATAACGATCTTACTGTATTATTCATGTCAGGGCATGTATTCTCAACCATCAGGGACTTAATCAATTCGATCCTATGGATTAGTTCCCCCAGATTGAACTTGGGTTGTATCTTCAATATCTCTGAGATCATATCTACCTGTGATCTGACTCTTGATTGCTTGCATGAGTTGATTGATACGCTTAGGTCATTCCTATCACTGATATCACAGGGGTTATCTGGAATGTTATACTTAGACCTAATCCTAGGATCATGTAGCCAGACACAGAGCATGAGATCTATGGAATTGTATGTTACTTCAATAACTATTACTGTGCTACCTAGTATAGTTCTCTTGGACACTCTAAGCTCTGGATGGTTGGGAAGTACATCTGAAGGTATTACCCCGTTGATATCATAGACAGTGACAGATCCCTTGTCCCAGTTGTGACTTATCAATATATCCTTCAGTCTACAATAGTCAATCAATGGCTCCATACATGGATAGAATCTGTTATCTCTGCGAAGTTGCTGGATCTTCAGCTCTGGACACCAGTTCCATTGAGGTGATATCTGTCTCATTCTTGAATCAATCAACTCAGGATTCAGCCCTGGAGCTACTTGACCGAACTCAGATATCAACAGAAGTATCTCTTGAGGGAGGGGATTCCATACCAACGACATATTATGCAGTTTACGCAGTTACATAACCCATTAGAAGGTGATGTTACTTAATGTATTATATTAATTACGCCCTAACAGACTATGCATTCAATCCTTGTAGTCTAACTCCCACATCACTACCAGATTGAATCTCTCCCTAATTAATGCTTCTCTGGCCATAGTATCTGAGTATAGCTGTCCCATAGTCTTCTGACACTTCTTGTTCATTACATCAGAAGCATACACTCTGGGGTTACCGTGATAGTAATCTCCGTGGAATTCATAGACTGTGTTAGTCTCTTCACAGAATCCATCAGCGAAGAACCATCTATGCTTACCTGTGTGATCAATGTAAGGTATCTTCAATTCTCCTACATTCCCTGCATGTCTGATGTTGATACCTTCCTTCTCTGAGATTGAATCCAACCATCTGATGGCCTTCTGAGAGAATCCTGACTTCTGCTTGACATAGACATATTGTTGAATATCTGGTCTGAATGCATGCTGGATATCTACAGATGTATGTGATTCAGGCTTAGATTCTTCCTGGATTGATGATCCCTGTCCGAAGCAACAGCAGAAGCTACCAAGGATAGACACTAGAGATGACAATAGCTTACCCATTTCTCCGGGGATCTCCTGAATGAATCATCAATGAAGGTATTCACGATTGAACATCTATTACTTCTATCGTAATCGCGGTTGATGGAAAGAACCCATGGCAATAGATTGGTCAAGTGAACTATACACGGCATATCGCCTTCAAGTCTACAGATTCCCCAAGCTGTTGGATGAAGCCATCAGAGAGGGAGAGCATGACTGTGTTCTGTCATTGGCTGTGTACTTCGATAATCCTCACATTGTCAGGACAGTATTCACCAATTCACATTCATTGTCTAACCCCGAAGCTCAGATCAAGGTAACATTGAAGTTAGCTGTGGAACACAATGCCATCAATGTCTGTAAGTGTATATTATTCGATATCCTGACTATTATAGGATCGCATGTTATCGTCAACTCTCTGGCTCCTGAGTATAGGAACGTAGTTAATCCTCTCATGATTCAGCATCTAACACGCAACAAGAATGATCTACGTAAGTTGATGACATACGAGATGAGATCTTGGCCAGAACACGAGGATAAGTATATCATCAGAACAGATTACGACAATATGGAGTATATGGGACAACTCATATCTCTGATGGTTAAGCGTAATGTCCTGCATGTCATGAGCATCAGTAACATAACTGACCTATGGATATTCTTCTGCGAGTCACAAAAGATGGTGTGCCCTTGTATGTTGAATCAACCTGTCGTCAATTACTCTAATCATGCTGCTCATTCTGCTCATCCCGTGAAGAAGTCTAAGGATAAGAAGAAGGATAGTAAGGATAAGAAGAAGGACAAGAAGAAGTATAAGTATCATCATTAGATCTGTGTTATCCTCAGTCTAATGAAGAGATATATTAGAACGCATCTACAATTGAGGCAGATGTGTTCCCAATCATTAAGTTGATTGCATTATTCGTGAGAGTAATGTGATTATCCATATGTTGTCACTGGCATTGAATTCATTGAACGTTAGATTAGTTCAGATTATTCAGATCTACGAGTTGGTTAATTAATTCAACAGTATGAAGTGATTCTGGGGGCGATCTGAACCTATGGGACATCACCTTGGTTGGATGTTAATTCGTACTGTACTTGAAGTACACTCATAGGTACGCGCAACCCCTCTGGTGAGCAGTTAATCACGGGGTGATCCTCACAGATTGATCAAGAATGTAAGATTAATATATTGACTGCTCAACTGTTGAATGCATTAATCTTACACATATGTTGATGACATCTACCTCTTCTAGTTGCTATGGAGTATAGTATAGATTATCCAGATCTCATGGTTGGTTAATTAATTCAACAGTGATTGATGATCCTGGAGTTGATCCGGATTGATCCATCGTGACCTCGGTTGGGCGTTAATTCGCGCTATAGATCAAGTACACTGATATAGTCTGAATACCCCTCTGCTGACTAAGGATCCATGGCCTGATCCACGAAGATCCACCTATCCGTAAGATTAATGCTCTTACTACCTGAGTGTTGGATGCATTAATCTTACGGGTAGGTTGATGACCTCCATCTCCACCACTCACTATCAGATATAGTATGAATTCATCATCCAGCATATACAGACATTAATTCAACGTTACTCTCTGATACCAAGATCTGGAGGAATAGCCCCATCCCCACCTCGGTTGGGCATTAACCTGTACTATACTTCAAGTACACCAATATACCCCTTCAACCCCTCTGGTGGACTAGGATCCACAGGGTGATTCGCAAGAATCCACCTACGTGTAAGATTAATGCTCTGACTGTCTGGATGTTGATTACATTAATCTTACAGATATGTGGATCTGGTTCACGTACTCCGTTCTGCGAACGGAAGTACTCGCGTAGCACATCACTCGGTCACTACCACAACACAGTCAGAATTACATCAATACCTGATGATATCAATAACCTCCACACAACTCAGCGTATACATCTCCAACTGACACAATCAATGACATATGTCATTCAAGATCACTCTAATACATATACATCTAATATTCAACATCACACCATTCATATCATCTGATATCACATCATCAGTAACATATATCAGATGATACCACCAAGTAGCAACAACATTAACACCTAGTCTACATCATCAATTGCTATCAGCGTAGATTAAGGTAAGCATACCCTCAACTCTCGGAGGCTATCATTGAAGACCATATCTTGTCATCCATCAGTATATCTATCTCCTCATCAACATGCAAGCTCAGGGACTAAATCGTAACACAATGGCTTCAATCCCTGAGTGTCGTAGATATCCATGGTTGTGGAATTCAACAAGAACTAAGAGCAGATGTCTTGAGTATTCATCACCTATCGAGGAAGGAGTTATAGCTCAGGACATCATCACCATCTGTAATGATTATGGATATGTTCTCACGGATCTAGACAGGGATCTCATATCTAGAACATTAACACTAGAGGAGTTGAGCAAGCTCTTCTCTAGTAACATTGAACCTAGATTATGTCTGATGTCTCTGTCTATGAACCCTAACATGGCTCATTCATTCCTTCAAGAGTTATGGACTAAGCCTCTAGATCTCAACGATAGATCTGTAGAGCATGACATCATCAATATCAATATGATAGCTCAGAACACACATGTTGATGAATTACTCAAGCACAAGTTGAGATATCCGAAGACATTGCTATGCTTGAATGAATCAGTAACCCTTGAACATTCACAGGAATTGGGGTTAACTCCAGACACCAAGGGCTTCCATAATCTTCTGGGTAGAGGAGATCTGAAGAGATGTATTGATGTGTTCACTCTATCTGGAAGAACCACAGACCCTGAATGGATCCTAGGTATATGCTCTCATAGAATGATGACTTCAGACATATATCTAACTATCAGGAAGATGGCTCTGAACTCAGGATTAGATACAGAAGACATCGATGATCTCATTCATTCAACAATGAATATATCAGAGCTTGTGAAGTTGAAGAACATAATATCTCTGGATGTAACAAGGATCAGTCTCAGATACCTTGAATATTCAGATCTGGCGCATATATTCAAGGTATGGCCTCATATACCTAAGATGATTATGGTATCTTCATTACACAAGCTGAATATCATGGACATACCTGATAGCATAATGTCCAAGGAAGGTTGGTGCGAAGCTATATTCTCAGGTAATATCTATCATAGCTTCAGATTCCCTCATGCAAGGAGAAGGACAAGACCCTCAGCACCAATTAGATCTAATGCCTTGAAGGGACATATCAATCAATTGAATAGATCATTAATTAACTGGAATGACGTTGTGTCCTCTCCAGACCTAACTGATGATCTTCTTACATGGATTCATGGATTCCACAAGATAGATTGGTGTCGTATTACATCTAGAGATCTAGATCCTGAAGTATTATGGGAGTTATCTGGAGGAACTGTACAGTTATCTATCCTTATTGCCTGCAAGAGATTGAAGATTAACAACTTACAGAAGTATCTCAGTGTTCACAGAAGCCTTGAATGGTTCAAGCTGTACACTAATAACCTTCCATGTCAAGAGTTATTGAAGCTTGGGAGTAATGATATCATTCAAGGTCAACTATTCAGTCAAGGTAGGAAGATAACATATGATCTTGTCATGAAGTACCATACCCCTCAGATATCTCATGACTTCTGGGGTTACATCCAACGTAATTGTATCATAGAAGACATCCCTAAGTTCAACAGATCTGTAACTCTGACCGACATCATTAGATCCAAGTCAGTGAGAGTTACAGATCTTAACAATCTATACCCTACTTGGTTGAAGGAACTTGAATGTAACATCTTCCTGAGTAATATCCTATCCAGTACAATACATCCAGATGATAGAACACATCCCTGTCTGAGTGTGCTACCAGAATGGCCTTACAGATCCATAATCTTGGAGTTATTCATGGATTCAATGACAGATACCGAAGTAATTCAGAGAATGAGATGTATTAGAACAGACCACAAGCTGTCAATGACTATGATGTTCAAGCTTAGGAACAGAGGGTGTATTAGTTATGCTGCTATAGCTAGTTATTCATGGATCTCTATGAAGGATAGATATCATATAGGTGAAGGCTTCAATGACTTGGTCCTGAGATCTCATGTACCTATGGATGTTATTCATGAATTCTATGACTTGGAGGTATTAGTTCAGGGATAGATAGTTAGATCATACAATCTAGTAAGGGTTGTATGATCTTCGTTGTTATATTGTGAGCAAGCTTTATGATGTGTTACAGTGTATTAGATGGTAAGATCTGGGATTGGATAGCAATACCTTACAACTAATCTGCTAACACTTCACGGAATGATACTATTGATTGTTGTGGTATGATACCATTGATCACTCCAGGGATTAGATGATGATATGATCTAGGATGATATCAATACCCCCCCCCAGATGTATCAGATCAACACTTCAGAGGATGATAGCATTGATAGATTACAGGGATGATAGCATCTAATCCTAGATCACTTCAGATCATATAATCTTCTAATCCCTGGATCACATCATCCCTGTAATCAATGCTATCATCCTGTAATCAATCAATTCTATCATCCTAGATCATCTAATCCCTGTAATCAATGCTATCATCCTGTAATGTTCATCTGATACATCTGGGGTAATGCTATCATCCTGTAATATTCATCTGATACATCTGAGGTAATGCTATCATCCTGTAATATTCATCTGATACACCTGAGGTAATGCTATCATCCTGTAATATTCATCTGATACACCTGAGGTAATGCTATCATCCAATTCCTGGAGTGTTAGTTCATTAGTTCTGGGGTAATGCTATCATCCCGTAATGTATCAATGCTATCATCCCGTAATGTATCAATGCTATCATCCTGGAGAGTTAGTTCATTAGTTCTGGAGTAATGGCATCATCCTGTAATTAATGCTATCACCCCCTGGAGTGTTGATCTGATACATCTGGGGTAATGGTATCATCCTGTGCTCTTCAATGGTATCACCCTAGTGGTATCATCATCTAATCCCTGATAGATCATTCAATGGTATCATCCTAGTGGTATCATCATCTAATCCCTGATATGATCATTCAATGGTATCATCCTATGTTACTTCAATGGTATCACCCTAGTGGTATCATCATCTAATCCCTGATAGATCAATGGTATCATCCTAGATCATTCAATGGTATCATCCTAGATCATTCAATGGTATCATCCTAGATCATTCAATGGTATCATCCTAGATCATTCAATGGTATCATCCTAGATCATTCAATGGTATCATCCTAGTTAGTCTAATACATCTGGGGGTAATGCTATGATCCTGTAATACTCAGATCACTTGAATGGTTCTAGGGGTAATGATGTCGTGATGTAGACTAGTATCTAATCATGAAGCGCTGACTTACATTACATTCACACTACATCATCCCTTGATGGTACTATATGATAACTCTCTACTACTGTCATGTAGGAATCTATCAACCTACCTATATTGAACAATTAATTCAACAGTGATTGATGATCTGAAGGTTGATCCGGATTGATCCATTATCACCTTGGTTGGATGTAATTCTGTACTATAGATCAAGTACACCAATATACCCGTGTAACCCCCTTGGTGACCTGGTATCCATGGATCGATCCGCACATGATCCACCTAGATGTAAGATTAATGCCTTGACTGTCTGAGAAGTGATTACAATAATCTTACGCATATATGAGCGACATCTAGATATATTGATCACTATGAGGTATAGTATGAACTGAAGATCCAACAGATACAGACATCAATTCAACGGTAGCTCATGATCCCGAAGATGATCCGGATTCATCCATTACCACCTTGGTTGGATGTTAATCTGTACTGTAGATCAAGTACACTGAAGGACTCATGCAACCCCTCTGGTGAGCAGTTAATCACGATGGGATTCGCACATGATCCACCTATGTGTAAGATTAATTCAATGACTGTCTAAGTGTTGAATGCATTAATCTTAAGGATATGTGAGCGAGACTCAGATATATTCATCACTATGGAGTACAGTATGAATTCATCAATACCTCATTGATATCACAGGATGATAGCATTACTGCAGATGTATCAGACTAACAGCACTTGAGAGATGATAGCATTGATTGCTTCAGAGATTACAGGATGATAGCATTGATCTCCCAGGGATTAGATGATGATATGATCTAGGATGATACCATTGATAGATTACAGGGATTAGATGATGATATGATCTGAGGGATGATACCATTGATTGATCTAGGATGATAGCATTGATCTCCCAGGGATTAGATGATGATATGATCTGAGGGATGATACCATTGATTGATCTAGGATGATACCATTGATAGATTACAGGGATTAGATGATGATATGATCTGAGGGATGATACCATTGATTGATCTAGGATGATACCATTGATAGATTACAGGGATGATAGCATTGATCTCCCAGATGTATCAGATCAACACTTCGGGGATGATATCATTGAAGGATTACAGGGATGATATCATTGAAGGATTACAGGGATGATATCATTGAAGGATTACAGGGATGATATCATTGAAGGATTACAGGGATGATATCATTGAAGGATTACAGGGATGATATCATTGAAGGATCTAGGATGATAGCCTACCCCAATCTGTCGTATATTGATGATCAACTAATCATCCTATTATCCCTTCAATACTATCATCTCTGGATCATATCATGCCTGGTTCAGTAATCTATGCATGAACTGTATCACTATAATACATCACCGCATAAAGGTATGATAACACCACATAAGGTATTATAATATTAACACACACTACAACGTTAGATTCATCCCAGTTCTGTACATCTGAGGTATTCTCTGAAGGATTGAAGGAATAGCCAATCTACTAACCTTAATCCCTGAAGGGTTGATAACATTGAAGGATCTAGGATCACCCCTGATATTAACTATGGTATCATAGAACAGGAAGTTATCATTAGACAGTCTTCCCAGAAGTTGTTGGAAGAGCTCCTTACCATTAGGGATCATGCTTGAAGTGAATTGAATTGTTCTCATCATAGGACTGGTAGTTCCTCTCATCTCTGATAGAATGATATCGTACACAAGGTAATAGTAGAATGCATTAGACTTCAAGGCTAGACTCAGTAGATCCGGACGTTCATTAGTGTTCTTGTAAGCTAGAATGAGAGCAGCCGCGAAGGCTGAAGGCTTCATCCTCTGAAGAACATAAGCTATCTGGCCTTCTCGGGGCTCTGAGCTGAACAGAGATCTAATCAACTTAGCATTAGTGATATCTTCACCTATCTGAGAGATTACGTCTTGAATGACATCAGGCCTCAGGGTGGACAGGGCGAAGGATATCTGTTCATCTATGTTACTTCTAGGTAATCTCTCCTGGATTGCTCTGATGTATGGCTCTTCAGATCTTGTGATCCTTGATATGTTCTTCAATTGGGGTAGGGATAGGAATGGATTAATAACTCCATCAACGACATCATCAGAGATGTTCATCTTTAGACGCGTGGGCAAGAATTCTATGGTATGTATATAATCAGTTAAGCTTGTGATATCACAGTTGTATGGGTATGATCTATGATATGTCTGAGAGTTAATGTAGCTTCATCAGATCTGTGTTGTAATATGTTAGGGCCGTTCTCACTATTCCCCACAACTTACACTTGATATCATATATAATGTTAGTCTGTCCTTGCTGTATGCATTGATTATACATATGAATGCATTCATTATTGATCTCATATCCTTGAACAGTAACCTCGAATCCACTTCTCAGATATAGCTCCAAGGTTGATCTGAGTTCAAGCCACTTGAGGATAGCATTCAGGTTATACTCTCCTAGACTCAGTATCTGTCTGATGATATCAATGTCTGTAGGTAATTCAGGGAATAGGGAAGGATATGTAACCTTCAATGCTTCCGGAGTTGAATGATGAACTAAGTATGGATAGTCATTCTGTTCAGGGACAGATCTCCTCTCAGGGATGATACCATAATTGTACATGTAAGGATAAGCTCTAGGATTCAAGAGGAACATGCAGTTAATGATATCATTACATGTGAAGTTAGTGTCATAGATCATTATGCTGTCTTGTGATGCCTGAGATATATTGTTGATCTGAATGGATAACAATGTGTCACGGATATTACATAGATCTGGACCTGTAATGACTATCCCTGAAGGATTAACAGTGACAGTGACCCTCCTTCCAGCAAGTATTCTCATAACCTTACTATACTTGATATAGAACTCATCTGTGTGTCTGAGGTATTGTAGAGTGAACTCTGAAGCCCATGGGAAGTTAGGATCTATGTTGTATACCTCTCTCCATACATATTCTGATGTAATCATAGCTTGAATGAAGTGATTTACATTCAGAGGATGAATGATCATACCGTGTGATTGTAGTATGATGATGGATATGTATTGTAGAATTAACACATCTTCTCTGACAGACCTATAGCAGCTCCAGGTCATAAATCAATCGATCATGGCGCTAACATCAGCTTCTACTTACTCTATGATGTCTCATCATGAGCATATCACCAATGTTACAGATACGTATATTGGATCTGATGAACAGGTACCCAGAGAGACCAGAGTTCTTCACTTCACTGAGACTGGACAGATGATTAGAACACAGACTATCACTCTACCTGAAGGTATTGAGAGGTTATTCATTGAAGTACTATCTAACAGTTCAGACAATGTGGATAGATCCAGAAGAGCTAATGTTCATCCAGGAGAGATCAAGGTTACCATGAACTCAGAGATTGTTAGTATTAGGAATGGAGGTCTACCTATCCCTGTGGAGTTACATCCTCAGCATCAAGTCTATGCTCCTCAATTGATCTTCGGTAATCTATTAACATCAAGTAACTACAACAAGGAAGTGGACAGAACAGGTTGTGGCAGGAATGGCTATGGTGCTAAGCTTGTCAACATCTTCTCAGAGTCATTCCAGGTTAGTGTGGGAGACCATGAGAGAGGATTAGAGTATCGTCAGTTGTGGCAGGATGGGATGAAGACCTGTCATCCTCCTCAAGTTACACGTTATTCAGGGGATTCATATGTTGAGATTACATGGAGACTGAACTTCCCTAGATTCGGTTACACTGAGTATCCTCAGGAAGCTATGGGATTGTTCTCTAGACATTGTGCTGAGACAGCCTTGATGATGAAGGTACCTGTCTACTTCAATGGAGTGTTGTTAGATTATCAGAACCCTGGTAACTATGTGAAGTCATTGTTCGGTACTGAATGTAATCACAAGACAATTACGATCTATCCAGCTGATGCTCAATTAGATCAGAGTGGTAAGCCTGTTAATCTTGGAGTGATGCCTGAATCAGAGCTATCTATAATAGACACTCCTGATTGTGGTATGTTCATATCATCTGTGAATGGAATGATGACCCCTATGGGTGGTGTTCATCTAGAGAATGCCTATGCTGCTGTGAGTGACGCAGTATTAACTAAGTTAGCACAAGCTCTGAAGTTGAAGGATGACTCCCCGAAGCTAACGAAGAGAGACGTTAGGGCTCATCTGTCTATTGTCTTGATCTGTAATCTGAAGAATCCTAAGTTCGATGCACAGACTAAGATGATGTTGAAGAGTCCATCTCCTAAGTTCGAGATCCCTGAGTCTGTTGTGAAGAAGATGCTCTCATGGGGGTTCGTGGATAGATTGAATAGAACCATGGAGATGAAGAGTGAAGGTAAGTTGAGCAAGACAGACGGAAGGAAGAGTAAGCATGTCAATGTTCACAAGGCCATAGACGCCAATCAGGCAGGAACTAAGACATCAATGCAATGTTCCCTCTTCATCACTGAAGGAGATTCAGCTCTTGGATATGCAACTAAGCTCAGATCTATTATGAATGATGGTAGAGGTTATAACACTATCGGAACATTCCCCATGAAGGGTAAGCCTCTGAATGTGATGAATGCAGGCCCTCTGAAGATAGCACAGAACACAGAGATTGCTGGACTGAAGGAGATGTTAGGTCTCAGAGAAGGAATGGATTACTCTAATAATAACAACTTCAGTACTCTCAGGTATGGAAGATTGATTATTATGGCTGATTCGGATGAAGACGGTAAGCACATTGTAGGCTTAGTCCTCAATATCTTCCATTGCAGATACCCTTCCCTATTACAGAGAGGTTATATCTACTTCATGAGAACGCCTATCCTGAGATTGTACAAGGGTAATCAGGTCTTGAAGTTCTATACTAAGCATCAATACAAGGAATGGAAGAAGTCAGTGACAGATTCAGACAAGTGGGAGAAGAGATACTTCAAGGGATTGGGTTCTTCCAGCAGTGAAGAGATAGAAGATGACTACAAGTCTCTAACAGTAGTTCTATGTAATTATGATCAGTACACCCCATATCATATGGAATTAGCCTTCGATAGCAAGAAGGCCCCAGCGAGGAAGGATTGGGTTGCTCAGTATAAGGAAGTGCCAGGAATGGAGGGAATGCAATATCAACATATAACTCACTTCATGAATCATGAGTTCATTACCTTCGCTATAGCTAACATAGCCAGATCTATTCCTAGATTCATTGATGGTCTGAAGACATCTCAGAGGAAGGCTATCTGGGCAAGTATTCTTAAGTTCAAGCGTAAGCCTGTGAGGAAGGTAGATTCATTCAAGGTTAGTAGATTCTCAGGCTATATCGCTGATGCTACCGATTATGCTCACGGAGAGACATGTATGGCTGATACTATTGTTAAGATGGCTCAAGATTACACAGGTAGTAACAACATACCTTACTTCACTAGAGACGGTCAGTTCGGTACAAGATTCCATAGCGGCGCCGACGCCGGAAGTTCCAGATATATCACATGTAGACCTGAACTGTTAATCCCTTACATCTTCAGAGCAGAAGACGATCCCATCCTGAAGTTCGATAAGTCAGAAGGTCTGAAGGTAGAGCCTAAGGAGTTATATCCTATCATTCCCCTGTCTCTAATCAATGGAGCTTCTGGAATTGGCACAGCTTGGTCAACATATGTCTGTAATCATGATCCTAGAGTTATCATAGATCATATCTTGAAGTTACTAGACAATCCGGAGCATCAAGTTCCCTACCTCACCCCTTGGTATCGTGGATATTATGGATCTATTGAGTTAGTTGTGAAGAACAAGACAAGAGAGGAAGCAACATGGCGTCCAACACTTCCTGGAGAACATCATGTTCCTGAAGACCTGGAAGGTGATGATATCTTCTACAATGAGAATGATGCTGTCAGTGTTAAGATCACAGGCAGATTCCATCAAGCTGCTGAAGGGATAACGATAGTCACAGAGATCCCTGTGGGTAAGAGCTTCGTATCTTACAAGGTATGGCTGGAATCACTCTTGAATGATGGGGAGATTGATGACTTCGAGAATCTATCCACTGATGACTCAGCTCTCTTCATCATTAAGGGCTTCCAATCACCTACCTTGGAATCATTGAGGTTAGTCAGAAGAATAGGCACATCCAATATGGTGTTCCTGGACTCAATGGGTACACCTTCAGAGTATATGCATACACCATTAATTCTCATTGAGTTCGTTCGTCAGAGATTACAGAAGTATCAAGAGCGTAAGGATTCAATCATCCGTGACATTGATGTTAAGATTAAGGAGAAGGAAGATAGGAGACAATTCATCAAGTATGTCGTTGATGGAGAGATTACATTCAGAGGTGTGAAGTTATCAGATCTTAAGACTAAGGTGGAATCATTGAATCTCCCCACTGATCTCATTAGTAAGGTTACTGTGTCTAAGTTCACAGAGGATGAAGTTCAATTATTGGAGGGTAAGATAGCAGAGTTATATAGACTCAGACAAGAAGCATTAGATACAAGCATTCAATCTATGTGGAAGAAGGATCTAGCTGAGTTCATGAGAGAGTATGACAAGATATACCCTAGTCAACAACTCAATCCTGATTACATCCATGTGTCTAAGATAGCTAAGGCTATGGAGAATATTAATGCAGGTAGTCTAGTTCACAAGAGATCTCAAAGGAAGACTAAGAAGAAGAGTAATGTTATTGTGTCTTAAGGTAGATAACGGAGATAAGAATAGCATCATCATTAGATGGTGTAATTCATTTGGAATACATGATTTGGGAATAATGGATCCATTGGAGCAAACATGTCCTACATTGATGTATTACCTCAAGAGTTATTGTTTAGTGTATCAGAATATGGCCAAGTGCTTCCAGATCTATCTGCTGGGTATATCCTGAATGAAGTTAATGCATTAGATCTGGAATACTTGAGATCTAGAGATGGACTATATCGAGAAGTTGGGGATATTCTGTCATTGATCCCTGTAACATCTATTAATGAGATACAACTGAAGCCCGGAAGGCAATATGATTCTAGAATCACAGTGCCCATTGAAGGTATCAGGCAATCAACAATAGATGGGATCATATCATCTCATCAAGGATCTTACATTCAAGGTGACAAGATCCACATACCTATCGATGTTAATATAGTAGATCCATCGGGTGTTCTAGATATCAGAAGGGCTATGTATCTTGCCCATCCCAGAACAGATCTGGTATCATCTGAAGACGTATTATCTCTCAACAAGGATGATATGGAAGGTGAGGATCTAGCCGTGATCAGATACAACTATCCTTGGCTATTGAACACTATGGAGAAGAGAGGATTACCTGGTGCATTCCCTCAATGGTTCAAGACATCAGGGGATCTGATATCAGATCTTGAGATCATTCAAGCCATCCTCACATTGAACCCTCAGTATAGTCTGGGATATCTGTTAGTATGGATTAAGGCTAGAGCTGAGATATGTAATAGAGTCAAGACAACAGGTATGTATGAGTTAGTGTCTGAAGGTAATATCACAGCCATAGAAGAACTAGATCGATCTTCAGATCCTCAGGAGAAGAGACTCATATTCTACGGATATCCTGATCCTATCATGGAGTATCTAGAGAACGCAGGTGTTAAGAATCCCTCATCCAACACAGGTCCTCCTCTCATGGGTATAATCTCAGAGGGAGGTGGATATGTTATGAAGGACTTCAATACTCAGTTACATCCCCTAATGCAACAGATAGCACAGTCGGTAACTCGTGACTTCCTGGCTTCTAGAATGTGTCTCATGGCTTACACTCCTAGATATTAAGTTAATGGCTTCATCCTATGCGATGATGTCATTCATTCTGTACAGATATGTTCAATGTCTATGACGATGAGATCAGATAATTGATATAACCTATATCAAGTGAGTCTATTGATATGTGTAGCATTGACAATTAATTCAACAGTCAGCGATGATCCCGGAGACGATTCAGATTGATCCATTATCACCTTGATTGGATGTTAATTCGTACTATACTTCAAGTACACTGATGTAGTCATGTAACCCCTCTGCTGAGTAAGGATCCATGGGGAGATTCGAACGGATTGATCATATCTGTAAGATTAATGCTATTACCATCCATACAGTTAGTGCATTAATCTTACAGATATGTTGATGACCTTCACATAGATGACTCACTATGAAGCATAGTATGGATCCAGGAATCTCACGGTTGGCTAATTAATTCAACAGTGTTCAATGATACCAAGATCTGGATCAATTCATCCATTATCACCTTGGTTGGGTCTTAATTCGTACTATACTTCAAGTACATCGATATACCCCTTCAACCCCTCCGGTGACTAAGGATCCACAGGGCAATCCGCGAGAATCCACCTATCTGTAAGATCAATACTCTAACTGTCTGAGTGTTGAACGCAATTGTGTTACGCACATGTTTATGACATCTAGATCATCCAGTCACTATGGGGTATAGTACAGATTCGTGATACATCATCCAGGGATCTATGAACTCACAACTCAGTCAATATGATGATATTATACAACAATTCCTCAGATCACAAAGATGTCATACATACCTCAGGAATTGTTGTATAACATATCAACTTACGGAAGAGTCACTCCGGGATTGACTCCACAGTACATTGAACAGACTGTTCGCAACCTAGACCCTAACTTCAATTGGGCTGGAGAGTTCTTGCTTGAATATTACAGAGCCAACGACAGTGTGTATAGACGATTACTACCTACATTGAGCACAATTCCTGAGAGTAAGTATCCAGAGTTGAGAGCATATCCCGCTAGTGATGGCATTATCATTGCTGTACCAATCTACGGTCTATCATTGAGACAGATAAGGGGTGTCCAGGGATTACCTGACATAGAACTCATTGAGGTAATGATTATCAGGCAACGTCCCGATCTCACAGCAACTTCATATGATGGTATACCTATTGTAGATATTGTTCTAGAGAGCATACCTGGTCTAGTGAGTCAAGACATTGACGGACCTGCCTTAGTTCTCTCAACAGTAGATATGTCTGAGGAAGATATCAACAGATACAGAGACATTGCTCACCTACTACATCAGTCCGTAGAGATCATCAATGACAGGCCTATCTCAGTAGATAATGGACTAATCATAGAAGTTCCAGTGAATGAGACAGACTTGAATAGAGTTGAAGCTGCATTGTATCTCGCTGCTCCCAGAAGTACCGGTAATCCCAAGAGTGGTATATATAACGGAAGGACATATCTGTACACTGTTAGGATTCAATCGAACAAGAAGTATAACTATCCGAGACTATTGAACGAAGCCACCAGGGAGTCATTGCTTACAATTGCACCTAACTACTTCAGTAAGGCAGTGAATGAGAACAGATTGCCAACTGATCCCGAGATTATTCGTTCTACACTCATAGCCAATCCAGCCTATGACCTAGGGTCTCTGCTTCCATGGTTGGAGATGAGGAGAGCTATATGCCCTGACGTAAGGCGTAGTGTACTATATAAGTCGATGAGAGATTCCCTCCTCGCTACCATCACCGTGTCTAAGGTACCAGATGATGAAGACACGATGTTGTACGTTAATATATTGCTCAGGAGAGGTGTTCATCATGGTAGAGTTCTAGATCTGTTAACTGACTTAGGATATGTAGAGCTAGTGTATAATGTGAGATGGAACAGATCTGTCAATCTTGGAGCATCATTGGAGTTAGAACCAGATCAGTACGCACTTCTTGAGTCCTTCGTAGATGAGTTCCTAGATGTCAGAGCATGTCTCTTGAACTACCTTCCCACCTTCAACGGAGCAGAATAATATAGTAATAGCTTCATCTAATGTGATGATGTTATTCATAAAGATGCCGTATATACCTCAGGAACTGTTGTATAACATATCAAGTTATGGTAGAGTAATTCCATGGTTAACCGTAGAGCATATTGGACAATCTGTTAATAACTTAGACCCTAACTTCAATTGGGCTGGAGAGTTCTTGCTTGAATATTACAGAGCTAATGATGAGGTATATCAACAATTGCTGGAGATATTGAACAGGATCCCTAAGAGTAAGTATCCAGAATTGAGATCATTCAAGAGATCTACAGGTATTGTGCTCTTAGTTCCAGTATATGGTCTAACATCTACACAGATCAGAGAGATCGCAGGTATACCATACCCTAGAGCTGGTGAAGTTATGATCATCAGACAGAGTCCTACGATGCCATATATCACCAGCAGCTCTCAAGGTGCTATGAACATTCTATCCAAGATGATTCCGGGTGTGACGTATCAGCAGACACTCTCAGGTGATGTTAAAGCTGTAAT
>Ga0247820_10000706_pt1 | contig 18204 bp, 16 predicted proteins | sample 13C_Glucose_Day1_2_FD_192480 | JGI IMG/M metagenome (GOLD analysis project Ga0247820, IMG submission 192480) | Soil microbial communities from agricultural site in Penn Yan, New York, United States - 13C_Glucose_Day14 | ecosystem: Environmental > Terrestrial > Soil > Agricultural land | place...
CTCCACCACCGCTGGCTCCGCGGGAGGCGGGGTGTGCGGGCGTTGGCGGGTTTCCATCGCGCGGAGCCAGCGGTGGTGGAGGTCCAGCCGCTCCGCCCGCGACGCACCGCACAGGACGGCGAACCGCTCCACCGGCGCGAACTCGACGGGCACCGTGTCGCCCGCGCAGTAGCGGTGCAGCGTCGAGGTGTTCATGTTCAGGCGCCGGGCCAGCGAGCCGTAACTGCGGTCCGTGCGTTCCTTCAGTTCCCGCAGCAGCCTCGCGAACTCAGCCACGTCGTCCTGTGCCGACACCGTCACCCCGCACTCGAAATGGACCGGCCCGGGCCCCGGGACGGCATCCCAGGCACCCCATGTACCTGCACGTCGGAGGGGCTGGGATGGTTCCATGCCGGCGGATCCGGCGACCAGGCTTGCGTCCCCCTCCCGACGCGGCCGATGCTCTTGGCACCGCGAACCGCCCCGACGGCCACCCGAAGCACCGGCCGGTCCGTCACGGCGCACCGCACCGCCATTCCACCACGCACATCCCACGGGGGACACCCATGCCCAGGCCCGCCCGCGCCGCCACCCTCGCGACGCTCACCGTCGCCGTACTCGCCGCCGGCACGGCACTCACCGCGCCCGCCGGCGCCGCCCCGGAGAAGACCGCCCCGCGGTCCGCCGCACCCAGGTTCCTCGCGGCCTCCGAACTGCCCCCGCACCCGTGGTCCGCCTGGACCGCGGGCCCGGTCGCCGACGGCTTCCCGGTGGAGCTCGCCTTCTGCCTGGGCGAGGGCGTACCGGCGTACGACTACCGGCACCGCGTCTTCCACACCGAGCTGGACACCGGCGCCGTACAGGTCACCGTCGTGACCGGCTCCGCCGCCAAGGGCAAGGCGCTGGCCGCCCTGCTGGACGAGGAGATCCGCGGCTGCGCCGCCCGGATCGAGCGGACCGACCCCGACACCGAGGCCGAGGGCCGGTACTACGGCTCGCTGCCGGTCGAGGAGGGCGCCGAGGTGCACGGGCTGCACACCGAGACCTCGTGGGGCGCCACGGACGTCCATCTGCTGTCCGTGGGACGGGACGGGAGGACCGTGACCGTCGTCGGCTGGGGACAGATGGGCGACTTCGGCGACGCCCCGGTGAGCGCGTTCAAGAAGACGACCAGGAAGGCCGTCGAGAAGCTGTACTGAGGCCGCACGGCCCGCCACGACCACCATGAGCAGCCGGGGTCGTCCTCTCGCCACGGGGGTCGGGAGGACGGCCCCGCGCGTATGCGTGGCCATCGCATGTCGGCCAACTACCGGTTGTGACCGTCCGGTATGACTGCCGGGTGGGCGACCGGGCAAGGATTCCCGTGAAGGTGTTCGACCACAGGGGGAATCGACATCGGCACGCGGGCGGGGGCCATGAAGAGTCAGGCTTCGGCGGATCGGCTGAGGCGCACACTGGGGCGGGCGGATCTGCGGGCGGTGCCGGAGTCCCGCAGGGCGCTGCGGGAGCTGCTCAGGCACTGGGGGACACCGGAGCGGTCCGCGGTGGCGGAACTGCTCACCAGCGAGCTGGTCACCAACGCGCTCGTGCACACCGACTACGAGGCGGTGCTGACCGCCACCGTGGGGCCCCGCGGACTGCGGGTGGAGGTACGGGACTTCGTGGCCCACGAGCCCCGGCCGCGGCCCCGGAGCACCGACGAGGCCACGCACGGAAGGGGCCTGGTGCTGGTCGAGTCCCTCGCCGACGAGTGGGGGGTCCGCAGGCACCGGGTGGGCAAGTCCGTCTGGTTCGAACTGGACGCGAAAGCGGCCTGAGGGGTGCGCGGTCCGCACTCCTCAGGCCGCCCTCGGAACGTCAGCCGAACTGCTGCTCCAGATCCTTGAGCTTGCGCTCCAGGGAGTCCAGGCGCGGCAGGGCCTGGGTGTCGTCCTCGGCGGTGAGGTCGACGGTCAGCGGGTCACCGGTACGGACGGGCTGCAGGGAAGGACGCGCGCGGACGGGCAGGGCCTCCGGCGCCGCTATGGCAGGCTCCGCGGAGACCATGTCGGAGTCGCGCTCCACGGTGGGCGCCTCCAGTTCGCGTCCGCCGCCCCGGCCCGCGAAACCCCGGTGGCCGCGGCTGATCGCCTTCAGCCGGGCCCGCTCCATGCGCTGCTGGTCCCGCCGGCGCTGCTTCTCGGCGTCCTTGCGCAGCTTGTCCTCGCGCACCTCCTCGACGGCCTCGTCGAGGCTGCGCACGTTCTCCAGCAGCATCAGCGACCAGGCCCCGTAGGTCTCCCGGGGCGCGCGCAGCCAGCGGACGATGCGGATCTGCGGCAACGGACGGGGCACCAGGCCCTGTTCGCGCAGGGCGGCCCGGCGGGTCTGCTTCAGCGCGCGGTCGAACAGGACCGCCGCGGAGAGGGACATGCCCGCGAAGAAGTGCGGGGCGCCCGCGTGGCCCAGGCCCCGGGGGGCGTGCACCCAGTTGAACCAGGCCGCGGCGAAGGCGAACGTCCACACGAGTATGCGCGAGCCGAGCGCGGCGTCACCGTGGCTGGCCTCGCGCACGGCGAGCACCGAGCAGAACATGGCCGCGCCGTCCAGTCCGAAGGGGACGAGGTACTGCCAGCCGCCGGACAGGCCGAGGTTCTGTTCGCCGAAGCCGACCAGGCCGTGGAAGGAGAGCGCGGCGGCCACCGCCGCACAGCAGAACAGCAGGACGTAGGAGACGGTGCCGTAGAGGGCCTCCTTGCGCCTGCGGCGTTCCTCGCTGCGCTCCCACGAGTCGTCCGCGCTCGTGCTCTTGACCGAGGAGCGCTTGCCGCGCGCCAGCACCGCCACCGCCGCCAGCATGCCCAGGAGCAGCACGCCGCCGGGAAGCAGCCAGTTCAGCGATATGTCGGTCAGTCTCATCTAGGGGTCCCTTGCATTGGGATAGGGCGTAACGCCCGACATAGTGGCCCAGACTCAGCGGCCCTCAGGGGGTTTCGGGGCAAGAGGCCGCCAAGGAGGTGCGAGGGGGAGCCCAGGGCAGCGTTCTGCTCGAACCGCCGCACGGAGGGCGGGAGTTGAGTTCGAATGAGCCTACCCGTACGGGTGGTTCCTCGGATAGTTCCCGTGAAGGGTGAGGGAATTGTGAAGCGCCTGTGACCTCTGCCGCGGTCGCCCCCTGTGGAGCGCCGACCGGATGATCTTACCCGGCGGACAGGGGTGCCCCGTCCCGACGGGGCGTCAGCCGGCCTGCCCGACCAGCTCGTTGACGCGGCCGGCGCTCCCGGCCCGCTCGGTGGCGCAGGTGCGCGGGCAGGTGGCGCACATGTCCGCGGGGCGCAGGGTGTAGAACATGCAGCAGCTGACCCGGTCCCGGGTGGCGCGCTCGGCCGCCGCGCCGGGGCCCTCCGGGCGGCGGAAGGTCGCCGCGCCCACGTACGGCCTGGTCGCGCCGGGCAGCAGCAGCTCCAGTTCGCGCAGCGCGCGCTCCTCCTCGCCGAGCAGCCCGCCGACGTACCGCAGGCTCTCGACGATCTCGTCGGTGGCCATGGCCCACAGGGCCCGGCCGCGGCGGCGCATCCGGGGGCCGAAACCGGTCAGGACGGGTTCGAGGTGCTGGGCGACCGCCGCGCGCACCTCCGCCCGCAGCGCCTCCTCGTCGGGCACCACCCGGGCGCCGGGCAGCGCGGCGGCGGGGTCTCCGGGGAGGCAGGCGAAGCCGTCCGGGCGCACGGCCATGCGGCCCACGGCGAGACCGGCGGCGGTGCGGTCGAAGGAGACGTGCGTCGCGGGGTAGTACGGCACCCTGCGGTGCAGGAACCACGGCACGGTGATCAGCAGGCAGGCGGGCCAGGCGTAGCGGTGCAGTCCGAAGCTGGCGATCACGTCGGGGCGGCCCTGCTGCCCGTAGTCCCGCCGCACCTGGGTGTCGTCCCAGGTCAGGAAGTGCTCCAGTGCGGCGCCGCCCTCGGCGAGCCCGGCGGCGGTGATCCAGCCGCCGCCCGTGGGCGCCGCCTCGCCGGTGCCGAGTTCGGTGACGGCCAGGGCGGGAAAGGCCTCCGTCAGGCGGGCGTACGCGTCCGCGACGGCCGAACCGGGCATGGGCATGCTGCCACCCTTCACGTCTCGTGGAGCCGGGCAATAAAGGTAAGGCTCACCTTACCGAAGATCGGCCGGATGTGAACCGGCGGCCCCCGTGCGCTTAGGGTGCTTGACGGACCGGTGACAACCCGCCGTAATGACCCCAAGTACCGACACGTCCGCAGGAGGACCTTGTGAAGCAGGGCACGCGGGGCTCCGCCGCGACGGGCGAGGCGGTGACCGGCCGGGCCGCCACGGGCCGACTCCGGGTGCCGGAGCAGCCGGCGGCCGGTGAGGCCGCGCGCGGTGAGCACACGCACGGTGAGCACGCCGGGCGCGGTGAGCACGCCCTGCCCCGGCCCCGGGCCGTCGTGCGGCGGTCCTCGGTGCGCGGGCAGATCCTCGACGCGCTGCGCACCGCGCTGGTCACGGGTGACCTGCGGCCCGGCGAGGTGTACTCGGCGCCGGTGCTGGGCGAGCGGTTCGGCGTCTCCGCGACGCCCGTCCGGGAGGCGATGCAGCAGCTCACGCTGGAGGGCGCCGTCGAGGTCGTGCCCAACCGGGGGTTCCGGGTCGTGGAGCGGGGCGCGCGGGAACTGGCGGAGCTCGCGGAGATACGGGCGCTGATCGAGGTCCCGGTGATGATGCGGCTGGCGCGGACCGTGGCGCCCGAGCGGTGGGCCGAGCTGCGCCCGCTCGCGGAGGGGACGGTGCGCGCGGCCTCCTCCGGGTGCCGGGCCACGTACGCGGAGTCCGACCGTGCCTTCCACCGCGCGGTCCTCGCCCTGGCCGACAACGAGCAGCTGGTCCGGATCGCCGAGGACCTGCACCGGCGCGCCCAGTGGCCCCTGGTCGGGCCCGCCCCGGGGGCCCGCGGGCGGGCGGAGCTGGTGGCCGACGCCCACGAGCACACGGCCCTGCTGGACGCGCTGATCGCGGGCGACGTCGACGTGGTCCACGCCCTGGTGACCGACCACTTCCACGGCGCCCCCTGACCGGAGGGCGGGTCCGGTTGTGTTACGCCGTCGCCGTGCCCGGGGCGGGTGGGGCGAGCTGGGCGGCGAGCCAGGTGGGGACGCCGCCCAGGAGACGGAAGAGGCGGCGGGCCTCCTCGCGGAGGCGGGAGGCCTCCGGCTCCGTCTCCGTGTCGGCGAGGGAGACCAGGGCCGGGGCCGTGCCGACGAGGTAGCCCAGCTCCTCGCGGATCCGCAGGGATTCCGCGAAGCCGTGCCGGGCCTCCGCCAACTCCCCCTCGCGCAGGGAGAGTCCGGCCAGATGGCGCCAGGTGCCGGAGAGCAGCAGCGGGTCGGCGTGCGCGGTGGCGCCCGCGTGGGCGCGCCGGTACGCGGCACGCGCGGCCTGCGGGGAGCGCGTGAGGTTCTCGGCGATCAGCCCGCGCCGGAAGTCCAGCAGCGCCCGCCCCGCAGCCCCGGGGGCGATCAGCGCCGCCGCCCGCCCGAGCGCGGCCCGCGCCTCGTCCGCCCGGTCCCGCACGGCGAACAGGGTGGCGGCGTAGGCCAGGTACCCGCGTTCACAAGCGGCGGCCCCCCGCTCGTCGTCGCTGTGCGCCAGCGCCTCGGCCGTCCGCAGCGCGTCCTCGGCGTCCTCCCACCCCGCAGCGGTGTACACGCACCGTTCCACCAGCAGCGACGCCCGCTGCAGCGCCGTCTCCGGGCCGGCCGGTTCGAGCAGGGCGGCGGCGTCGGCCCAGCAGGCACGGGAGCGCAGCCGCCACACCGCCGTCCGGAGGGGATCGTCATCGGCGGTCGTTCCGTCACCGGACATGGCGGTATGCGCCACGTTGCCCTCCCCGAGCACGCCATCGAGCTGTTGAGTGGTGGCCGCATCTCAGCACGAACAGCGGGGCCCGGCCAAGAGGGTGGGTGAAGGATTTCACAAAGTCGTCCGCCAGGGGCCCGAACCGCCGGAAGGGACGCGCCGGATCAGCTCATCCGCAGCGCCAGGAAGAAGTCCAGCTTGTCCTCCAGCCGCGACAGGTCACGGCTCGTCAACTGCTCGATGCGGCCGACGCGGTAGCGCAGCGTGTTGACGTGCAGGTGGAGCCGGGACGCGCAGCGCGTCCAGGAGCCGTCGCAGTCGAGGAACGCCTCCAGGGTGGGGATCAGCTCGGCGCGGTGACGGCGGTCGTAGTCCCGCAGGGGGTCGAGGAGCCGTGCTGTGAAGGCACGCCGTACGTCGTCGGGGACGAAGGGCAGCAGCAGGACGTGCGAGGCCAGTTCCTGGTGGCCGGCCGCGCAGACCCGGCCCTGCCGGGCCGCGGCCACGCGCCGGGCGTGCCGTGCCTCCTCCAGCGCCCCGCGCAGCCCCTCCGCCGAGTGCACCGCGGCGGAGACGCCGAGGGTGAGCCGCCCGTCGTCGTCCAGACCGGCGGTGAGCGGACCGCGTACGGACTCCAGGAGCGTGTCGGCGAGGACGCCCGTGCCGGAGCCGTCGTGCTCCTCACCGCCCACCGCGGGCAGCGGGACGAGGGCGACCGCCTCGTCGCCGGTGTGGGCCACCGCGATGCGGTCGGACTGCTCGGGCCCCGTCGACGCCGGGTCGACCAGGATCTCCTCCAGCAGCGCCTGGGCCGCCGCCCCGTCCTCGGCCTCCCCGCCGTCCCATTCGACGCGGGCCACCACGACCTGCCAGTGCGGCGCGCTCCCGAGGCCGGGCAGCAGCACCGGCGCGGCCACCCGCAGGCGCGCCGCGATCTCGGCGGGCGCGGCGCCCGTCTGCACCAGCTCCAGCACCTCCTGCGCGAGCCGCCTCCGCACGGAGCGCGCCGCGTCCCGCCGGTCCCGCTCCACGGCGATCAGCTGGGTGACCCCGTGCAGCAGGTCCAGCCGCTCGCCGGCCCAGTCCCCGGCGTCCGCCTCGACCGCCAGCACCCAGTCCGACAGCACCGTCCCGCGCGCGTCCCCGGCCGCCGGCGCGGCGCGCCCGCCGCCGGACACCGGGAAGAGGCTGTACGTCGTCTGGCCCACGGTCACCCGGTGCGGTCCGCGCCGGCCGCCGCGGGCGGCGGCCAGCTGCTCCGCGGCGAGCGTCGCGCACACCTCGGCGGGCAGCGCCGGAGCCGTCTCCCGCTGTCCGGCCGTCTTCGGCCCCGCGATCAGCCGTCCGGTCGGCGACAGCACCCAGGCCCGCAGGTCCAGGTCGGTGCCGAGCAGGTCCAGCACCACGTCGGGGCCGCCGCCCGCCGGGCCCGAGGTCATCATCCGGCGGTGCCGGTCCACCACCGCCGCCAGGTCCCCGGCACGCTCGCCGGACACCTGCCGGACGACGTGCTCGGTGACGGTCGCGAAGGCCACCGACTCGTGCACCGCGAACAGCGGCAGCCGGTGCCGCGCACAGGCCGCCACCAGGTCGTCCGGCACGTCGCCCAGCTCCGCCGTACCGGCCGCCAGCGCGGCCACCCCGGCCTGCACCAGGCGCCGTACGAAGGGCTCGGAGTCGGCGGCGTCCCGGCGCCAGGCCAGACCCGTGAGCACCAGCTCCCCGCCGGAGAGGTACCGGCTGGGGTCCCTGAGGTCGGTGGTCATCACGCCGCGCACACCGCGTTCCAGCTCGTCCGCGCCACCGAGCAGCTTCAGGCCCAGCGCGTCGGTGTCCAGCAGTGCGCGCAGCCGCATTGTCGTCTCCGTCGTTTCATGTCTCGATACCTGCGATGGACCGGGGGAGGATCTTCCGGTGAGGGCCCGTCGGGTGGCTGATCAGCGATGTCGGCCGTGTCCTGGACCGTGGCCCCTGCTTTCCGGAGGAAGGTGAAGAGGCCGCGTGGGGCCTCTGTTCATACGAATCTACAAGATGCCCGCGTTGGCCAGCCAACTCCTTCATGGTTTCCGTGACTGACCAAGCGGGGCACACGGCGGTGTACTGGCCCCACCCCGAGTGAACCGCGCACCGACGAGCCGGGCCCGCCGCACACGGATTGGCTCAGTCCGAACGCCCATCGAGAGGAAGAAAAGAGCCGATCATGGAATTCCTACGCCCCGCCAGCTGGGAGGAGGCGCTCGCCGCGAAGGCCGAGCACCCCGCCGCTGTGCCGATCGCGGGTGGCACCGACGTGATGGTCGAGATCAACTTCGACCACCGCAGGCCCGAGTACCTCATGGACCTCAACCGCATCGGCGACCTGTACGCGTGGGAGGTGGCCGGGGACACCGTACGGCTCGGCGCCTCCGTCCCGTACACGAGGATCATGGAGGAGCTGCGCGCCGAACTGCCGGGCCTCGCCCTCGCCTCCCACACGGTCGCCTCCCCGCAGATCCGCCACCGCGGCGGAGTCGGCGGCAACCTCGGCACCGCCTCCCCGGCCGGCGACGCCCACCCGGCGCTGCTCGCCGCCGGGGCCGAGGTCGAGGTGGAGTCGGTGCGCGGAGCGCGCCGCATCCCCATCGACGACTTCTACACCGGCGTGAAGCGCAACGCGCTGGAGCCCGACGAGCTGATCCGCGCGGTCCACGTCAAGAAGGCCGGAGGACCCCAGCAGTACTCCAAGGTCGGCACCCGCAACGCCATGGTCATCGCCGTGTGCGCCTTCGGCATCGCCCTGCACCCCGGCACACGGACGGTGCGCACCGGAATCGGCTCGGCGGCCCCCACCCCCGTGCGGGCACGGGCCGCGGAGGAGTTCCTGAACGCGGCGCTGGAGGAGGGCGGCTTCTGGGACAACGGGAAGATCATCACCCCGTCCGTCGCCAAGCGGTTCGCCGACCTGTGCGCCGGCGCCTGCAACCCCATCGACGACGTCCGCGGCACCGCGGGCTACCGCCGCCACGCGGTCGGCGTCATGGCCCGCCGCACGCTGACCTGGACCTGGGAGTCCTACCGCGGCGCCGGCCGCACCACGGAGGGAGCCGCGTAATGCGCGTCGAGTTCACCGTCAACGGACAACTCCAGCAGGCCGACGACGTCTGGGAGGGCGAGTCCCTGCTCTACGTGCTGCGCGAGCGGCTCGGCCTGCCCGGCTCCAAGAACGCCTGCGAGCAGGGCGAGTGCGGCTCGTGCACGGTCCGCCTCGACGGCGTGCCGGTGTGTTCCTGTCTCGTCGCCGCCGGCCAGGTGGAAGGCCGGGAGGTCGTCACCGTGGAGGGCCTGGCGGACCACGCCGCGCAGCGCTCCCGAGGCGCCCGCGCGTGCGGCACCCCGCTGGACGAGGCCAGGGCCTGGCAGGCCCGGGGCACCGACTCGGGGGCCGGCGAGGGCACCCCGCTCTCCCCGGTCCAGCAGGCGTTCATCGACGCCGGCGCCGTCCAGTGCGGCTTCTGCACCCCCGGTCTGCTGGTCGCGGCCGACGAGATGCTGGAGCGCAACCCCGACCCGTCCGACGCCGACATCCGCGAGGCCCTCTCCGGCAACCTGTGCCGCTGCACGGGCTACGAGAAGATCATGGACGCGGTCCGCCTGGCCGCCGCCCGCCAGTCCGAGGGGGTCTGAACATGCCCACCAACGGTGTTCCCACCAGGATCACGCAGGGCTCCGGGACCAGGGGCGGCATCGGCGAGTCCACCCTCCGCCCGGACGGCACCCTCAAGGTCACCGGCGAGTTCGCGTACTCCTCCGACATGTGGCACGAGGACATGCTCTGGGGCCAGATCCTGCGCTCCACCGTCGCCCACGCCGAGATCGTGTCCATCGACACCGGCGAGGCGCTCGCCGTGCCCGGCGTGTACGCCGTGATGACGTACGACGACCTCCCCACCGAGGTGCGGAACTACGGCCTGGAGATCCAGGACACCCCGGTCCTCGCGCACGGCAAGGTCCGCCACCACGGCGAGCCGGTCGCGATCGTCGCAGCCGACCACCCGGAGACGGCCCGCCGGGCCGCCGCCCGGATCAAGGTCGAGTACCGGGAACTCCCCGTCGTCACCGACGAGGCCTCCGCCACCGCCCCCGGCGCGGTCCTCGTCCACGAGAACCGCGACGACCACCACATCGGCCACGTGCCGCACCCCAACATCGTGCACCGCCAGCCCATCGTGCGCGGCGACGTGGCGTCGGCGCGGGAGCGCGCGGACGTGATCGTCGAGGGCGAGTACACCTTCGGCATGCAGGACCAGGCCTTCCTCGGCCCCGAGTCCGGGCTCGCGGTCCCCGAGGAGGACGGCGGGGTCCACCTCTACATCGCCACCCAGTGGCTCCACTCCGACCGGCGCCAGATCGCGCCCGTCCTCGGCCTGCCCGAGGACAAGGTACGCATGACCCTGGCCGGCGTCGGCGGCGCGTTCGGCGGACGCGAGGACCTGTCCATGCAGATCCACGCCTGTCTGCTGGCGCTGCGCACCGGCAAGCCCGTCAAGATCGTCTACAACCGCTTCGAGTCCTTCTTCGGGCATGTCCACCGCCACCCGGCCAAGCTGTACTACGAGCACGGGGCGACGGCGGACGGCAGGCTCACCCACGTCAAGTGCCGCATCGTCCTGGACGGCGGCGCGTACGCCTCCGCCTCCCCGGCCGTGGTCGGCAACGCCTCCTCCCTCGGCATCGGCCCGTACGTGGTGGACGACGTCGACATCGAGGCCGTCGCGCTCTACACCAACAACCCGCCCTGCGGCGCCATGCGCGGCTTCGGCGCGGTCCAGGCGTGCTTCGCCTACGAGGCCCAGATGGACAGGCTGGCGGCACGGCTCGGCATGGACCCGGTGGAGCTGCGGCAGCTCAACGCGATGGAGCAGGGCACGATCATGCCCACCGGGCAGCCGGTCGACTCCCCGGCGCCGGTCGCAGAACTCCTGCGCCGGGTCAAGGCCATGCCGATGCCGCCGGAGCGCCAGTGGGAGAGCAGCGAGGGCGCCGACGTGCGCCAGCTGCCGGGCGGACTGTCCAACACCACCCACGGCGAGGGCGTCGTACGCGGGGTCGGCTACGCGGTCGGCATCAAGAACGTCGGGTTCTCCGAGGGCTTCGACGACTACTCCACCGCGCGGGTGCGGATGGAGGTGCTCGGCGGTGAGCCGGTCGCCACCGTGCACACCGCGATGGCGGAGGTCGGCCAGGGCGGTGTCACCGTCCACGCGCAGATCGCCCGCACCGAGCTCGGCGTCGTCCAGGTGACCATCCACCCCGCCGACACCCGGGTGGGATCGGCCGGCTCGACGTCCGCCTCCCGGCAGACGTACGTCACCGGCGGCGCGGTCAAGAACGCCTGCGAGCTGGTCCGGGAGAAGGTGCTGGAGCTGGGCCGGCGGCGGTTCGGGTCGTACCACCCGGCCTGGGCGACCGCCGAACTGCTGCTGGAGGGCGGCAAGGTCGTCACCGACGGCGGCGAGGTGCTCGCCGACCTGGTGGACGTCCTCGGCGACGAGGCGGTCGAGGTCGAGGAGGAGTGGCGGCACCGGCCGACCGAGCCCTTCGACCTGCGCACCGGCCAGGGCAACGGCCACGTCCAGTACTCCTTCGCCGCCCACCGGGCCGTCGTCGAGGTCGACACCGAACTCGGCCTGGTGAAGGTGATCGAGCTGGCCTGCGCGCAGGACGTCGGCAAGGCGCTCAACCCGCTGTCCGTGGTCGGCCAGATCCAGGGCGGCACCACGCAGGGCCTGGGCGTGGCGGTGATGGAGGAGATCGTCGTCGACCCGAAGACGGCGAAGGTGCGCAACCCGTCCTTCACGGACTACCTCATCCCCACCATCCTCGACACGCCGTCCATCCCGGTCGACGTGCTCGAACTCGCCGACCACCACGCCCCGTACGGCCTGCGGGGCGTCGGGGAGGCACCCACCCTGTCCTCGACCCCGGCGGTGCTCGCGGCCATCCGCGACGCCACGGGCCTGGAGCTGAACAGGACGCCGGTCCGCCCGGAACACCTCACGGGCACGGTGTAGCCTCCGGCCTCCGGCTCACCCGCACCCTGCCCGCACCCGCCGCCGAGGAGACCGAGACATGCTGGACATCGCCGAGGAGCTGAACCGGTGGGTCGGGCAGGGCCGCGACTTCGCGGTCGCCACGGTGGTGGAGGTCGGCGGCAGCGCTCCGCGCCGGCCCGGCGCCGCGCTCGCGGTGGACGCCGACGGCACGGCGCTCGGCTCGGTCTCCGGCGGCTGCGTGGAGGGCGCGGTGTACGAGCTGTGCGCGCAGGCGCTGCGGGACGGCGAAACCGTCCTGGAGCGCTTCGGCTACAGCGACGAGGACGCCTTCGCGGTGGGCCTCACCTGCGGCGGCGTCGTCGACATCATGGTCACCCCGGTACGGGCGGCGGACCCCGTCCGCCCGGTGCTCGCCGCGGCGCTCGCCGCCGCGGCGCGCGGGGAGGCGGCGGCGGTGGCGCGGATCGTCGGTGGTCCGCGGGAGCTGAGGGGCCGCGCGCTCGTGGTCCGCCCGGACGGCTCGTACGAGGGCGGCTTCGGCGCCCACCCGGAACTGGACCGCACGGTCGCCGCCGAGGCGGGCGCCCTCCTGGACGCCGGCCGCACCGGCACCCTGGAGATCGGTGAGCGGGGCTCGCGCTGCGGCGCACCGCTCACCCTCCTGGTGGAGTCCTCCGTCCCGCCGCCCCGGATGATCGTCTTCGGCGCGGTCGACTTCGCGTCGGCGCTGGTCCGGGTCGGCAAGTTCCTCGGCCACCACGTCACGGTGTGCGACGCCCGGCCCGTCTTCGCCACCCGGGCCCGCTTCCCGGAGGCCGACGAGATCGTCGTCGAGTGGCCGCACACGTACCTGGAGCGCACCTCCGTGGACGCCCGTACGGTCCTCTGCGTCCTGACCCACGACGCCAAGTTCGACGTGCCCCTGCTGAAGCTCGCGCTGCGGCTGCCGGTGGCGTACGTCGGCGCCATGGGCTCCCGCCGCACCCACCTGGACCGCGAGGCGCGGCTGCGCGAGGTCGGCGTGACCGACCCGGAACTGGCCCGCCTCAGGTCGCCGATCGGCCTCGACCTGGGCGCCCGCACCCCGGAGGAGACGGCCCTGTCCATCGCCGCCGAGATCGTCGCGAACCGCCGCGGCGGCAGCGGAGCCTCCCTGACCGGCGCCCACACCCCGATCCACCACGACGGGCCGGGCGTGCCCGCGGGCACGCCCGGCCCGTCGTGGTGCGACGAGTTCAGCGCGGAACGCCCTACTTCAGGGTGACGGTGCCCGTGAGGATGCGGTGGTCGGAGCACGGGCCGTCGGCGCCCGCCTCGACCGGCTAGCGACTCGTGGAAGCGGCGAGGGAGCCCGCGCTGTGACTGCCCGCGGGGGCGGGCGTCGCGGCGGTCGCGATGCCCGCATCGCGTACGGGAGTCACCCCGGGGGCGGCCCGGTCCTCACGCCCGCCGGAGCAGCTGGTTCACCGCGCGTCCGAAGACGAGGTGGCCCGCCCGGGAGAGTGCGGCGTCGCCGAAGGGGGGCAGGAAGCGGACCCGGATGTCCTCCCGCCACACCACGTGCGTCCGGCCGCCCGGACCCGGGCGCACCTCGATCTCGGCCCAGCCGGTGACGAACCGGCCGCGCTTCTCCAGGCGGCAGAAGCCCGGGGAGCCGTCCGCCGGGGGCCGCCAGACCGTCACTTCCATCGGGTCGTCGAAGGCGAGCGGGCCCAGGCCCGTCCGGGCGACGAAGACGGTGCCCTCGCCCGTGGGCGGGGGAGTGGTCACCCTGACCCGGGTCATCGGCACCACGGCGCCGTGGCGCGGCCACGTGGTGAGCCTGCGCCACGCCTCGTCGAGGGGGAGGGGCGCCGTGCGCCGGAGCTGGAAGAGGGCCACGGGAGGATCCTAGGCAATCCGGCACGTCCGGGTGCGGGCCACCCGCCCCGCACTACGGGTACGGCGCTCCCGGCTCCGCCTTGCCCGCGGCCGGCAGCCGGGGGACCGCGGTGTACTCGGGACGGTCCCGCGGCGGGCGCACCAGGGGGGACGGCGGCCGGTGCGGCGCTGTGGCTGCGCGTGGGAGCGCCCGGGCTCCTCGCGTGTACCGTCCGGCACCGGCTCCGTCGGGCGGCCGTGGAGCCCAGGTGGGGAGGGGGCCGGCCGTGTGAGGGCCGTCACCCGGTCGGACGCCCGGGTGTTTGGGGCGACCGCGAACGCGGCACCCGCCTTCCGGTGGACCCCTCACTCCCGCAGGGACGGAGCACAGCCGCGATGCGCATCCTTCGTACCGAGGCCCCCCTCCCCAGGAGGACGTCCGGATGACGTCGTACGCCGTCGTGATCCCCACCCTGCTGCGGGACTCCCTCGCCGACTGCCTCGCCGCGCTGGCCGCCGCGCACGGGCCGCGACCCGACGAGATCGTCCTCGTCGACGACCGGTCCGACCCCGATCCCGCACCGGACGCCGCCGCCCACGCCCTGACCGTCCTCGGCGACCTGCGCGACCGCACCACCACCGTCGTGACCGGCGGAGGCCGCGGGCCCGCCGCCGCGCGCAACACCGGGCTGCGCGCCGTCACCGCGCCCTGGGCCGTCTTCCTCGACGACGACGTGCAGGTGGGGCCGTACTGGTGCGCCCAGCTCGTCCGGGACCTCGAGGAGGCGCCCCCCGACACCGCCGGCGTCCAGGGCGTCATCAGCGTGCCGCTGCCCGGCGGACGCCGCCCCACCGACTGGGAACGCGGCACCGCGGGCCTGGCGCGCGCCCGCTGGACCACCGCCGACATGGCCTACCGCACCGAGGCCCTCGAGCAGGTCGGCGGCTTCGACGAACGCTTCCCCCGCGCCTTCCGCGAGGACGCCGACCTCGCGCTGCGCCTCCTCGACGCCGGCTGGCGCATCCGCAGGGGCCACCGCCTCACCCGGCACCCCGTGCGCCCCGCCTCCCGCTGGGCGTCGGTGCGGCAGCAGCGCGGCAACGCCGACGACGCCCTGATGCGGCGGCTGCACGGCCCCGACTGGTGGGACAAGGCGGTCGCGCCGCGCGGCCGGATCCGCCGGCACGCGGTGATCACCGCGGCCGGCGCCGCCGCCTGCGTACTGGCCGCGGCCGGACACCGCAGGGCGGCCACCGCCTGCGCGGCCGGCTGGGCCGCCGGCACCGCCGAACTCGCCCGCGCCCGCATCGTGCCCGGCCCGCGCACCCGCGACGAGGTGACCACCGTGGTGGCCACCAGCGTGGTCATCCCGCCCGCCGCGACCTGGTACCGGCTGGCCGGCGCCTGGCGCCACCGGAACGCCCCCGCCTGGCGCGAGGTGGCCCGGTGAGCCCGGTGAAGGCGGTGCTGTTCGACCGCGACGGCACGCTGGTGCACGACGTCCCCTACAACGCCGACCCCGCCCTGGTGCGGCCCGTCGACGGCGCCCGCGAGGCGCTCGACGCGCTCCGCGCGCGGGGCGTGCGCACCGGCGTCGTCACCAACCAGTCCGGCATCGGGCGCGGACTGCTCACCGACGCCGACGCCCGCCGCGTCAACCGGCGCGTCGAGGAACTCCTCGGCCCGTTCGACGTCTGGGCCATGTGCCCGCACGCCCCCGACGACGGCTGCCACTGCCGCAAACCCCGCCCGGGCATGATCCTCTGGGCCGCCGGCCGTGTCTGCGCGAGCCCCGCCGACTGCGTTGTCGTCGGCGACATCGGCGCCGACGTGGAGGCCGCCCGCCGGGCCGGTGCGCACGCCGTCCTCGTGCCCACACCGGAGACCCGCGCCCAGGAGGTGAGCGCCGCGCCCCACGTCGCCCCGGATCTGCGGACGGCCGTCCGCATGCTCCTGACCGCCCCGCCCTGGGACCGGCCCGGCGCGGCCGGCCCCGGGACCGGGCGACGGCCCGAGCGGAGGCCGATGTGAAGGCGCTCGTGACCCGGCTCGACAGCTTCGGCGACGTGCTGCTCGCCGGGCCCGCCGTGCGGGCGGTCGCCGCTCGCGCCGACACCGTCACCCTGCTGTGCGGGCCGCACGGGGCGCCCGCCGCGCGGCTGCTGCCCGGAGTGGACGAGATCCTCGTCTGGGACTCGCCGTGGACCGGCTTCCAGCCGCCCCGCGTCGACCGGGCCGACATCGACGGCCTCGTCGCCGCCGTCGACGCCGACAGCGCGCTGATCCTGACCTCCTTCCACCAGTCCCCGCTGCCCACCGCCCTGCTGCTGCGCCTCGCCGGCGTCGGCTTCGTCGCCGCCGACAGCGAGGATTACCCCGGCTCCCTCCTCGACGTGCGCCACCACCGCGCCCCCCACGCCCACGAGGCCGAGGCGGCGCTGGACCTGGCCGAGGCCGCCGGCTTCCCCCGCGTCGACGACGGACGGCTGCGCGTGCTCCCGCCGCCCGCGGCCGGCCCGCTGACCGGCCCCGGGGAGTACGTCGTGGTCCACCCCGGCGCCAGCGTCCCGGCCCGCGCCTGGAGCCCCGGACGGTGCGCGCAGGCGGTACGCGAACTCACCGCCGCCGGACGCCGGGTGGTGGTCACCGGCGGGGCGGGCGAGCGGGACCTGACCGCGTACGTCGCCGGCGACGCGGCCGTCGACCTCGGCGGCCGCACCGGCGCCGCCGAACTCGCGGGGGTGCTCGCCGGGGCCGCCTGCGTGGTCACCGGCAACACCGGCCCCGCCCATCTCGCCGCCGCCGTCGACACCCCCGTGGTGTCCCTGTTCGCGCCGGTCGTCCCCGCCGAACGCTGGCGGCCGTACGGGGTGCCGTACGTGCTGCTCGGCGACCAGGACGCGCCCTGCGCGGGGACCCGCGCCCGGCGCTGCCCCGTACCGGGCCACCCCTGCCTGGACACCGTGACCGCGCTCGACGTCGTCGCGGCGGTCGACAAGCTCGTGGAGGCGCCATGAGGATCCTGCTGTGGCATGTACACGGTTCGTGGACCACGGCCTTCGTCCAGGGTCCGCACACCTACGTCGTCCCCGTCACCCCGGACCGCGGACCCGACGGACTGGGCCGCGCCCGCACCTTCGACTGGCCCGACTCCGTCGTCGAGGTGCCCCCGGAGCGTCTCCGCGAGGAGGACGTCGACGCCGTCGTCCTGCAGCGGCCGCACGAACTCGCCCTCGTCGACCGGTGGCTGGGCCGCCGCCCGCCCCTGGTCTACCTCGAGCACAACGCCCCGCACGGTGACGTCCCCGACACCCGCCACCCCGCGGCGGACATCCCCGGCGTCACCCTCGTCCACGTCACCCACTTCAACCATCTGATGTGGGACGGCCGCGGCACCCCCGCCACCGTCATCGAGCACGGCATCGTCGACCCCGGCCCCCTGTGGACCGGCGAGCTGCCGCACGCCGCCGTCGTCGTCAACGAGCCGGTGCGGCGCGGCCGGACCACCGGCACCGACCTGCTCCCGGCCTTCGCCCGCGCCGCGCCGCTCGACGTCTTCGGCATGGGCACCGACGGCCTCGCCGGCCACCTCGGCCTGCCCGCCGGCCGCTGCCGCACGCACGAACTCACCCAGGCCGCGCTGCACGAGGCGCTGGCCCGCCGCCGGGTCTACGTCCACCCCGTGCGCTGGACCTCCCTCGGCCTCTCCCTGCTGGAGGCCATGCACCTCGGCATGCCCGTCGTCGCCCTCGCCACCACCGAGGTCACCGAGGCGGTACCGGCCGGCGCCGGCGTGGTGTCCAACCGCCTCGGCGTACTGACCGACGCCGTACGGGACTTCGTGGCCGACCCGGCGCACGCCCGCCGCACCGGCGAGCGCGCCCGCACGGCGGCGCTCGCCCGCTACGGGCTGCCCCGCTTCCTGGACGACTGGGAACGGCTGCTGAAGGAGGTGACCCGGTGAGCGCCGGCGCCCGCCCGCGGGTCCTGGTGCTGCGCGCCCTCGGGCTCGGTGATCTGCTCGCCGGGGTGCCCGCGCTGCGGGCGCTGCGGCGGGAGTTCCCCGGACACGAGGTCGTACTGGCGGCGCCCGCCGGGCTCGCCCCGGTCGCCGCCGCCACGGGAGCGGTCGACCGGGTGCTGCCGGCCTCCGCCCCCGGGCGGGCGGTACCCCGCACCCTCGACTGGGCCGGCCCGCCCCCTGACGTCGCCGTGGACCTGCACGGCAACGGCCCGCCCAGCCACCGCCTGCTGCAGCGCCTGCGCCCCCCGCGGCTGCTCGCGTTCGCCCACCCGTCGACCCCGGAGATCGAGGGCCCGCCCTGGTACGCGGACGAGCACGAACGGGACCGCTGGTGCCGTCTGCTCCGGTCGTACGGCATCGACGCCGACCCCGCCGACCTGCTGCTGGCCCGCCCGCGATCCGTGTCCCCCGCGCCCGGTGCCGTCGTCCTGCACCCCGGCGCGGGAGCCCCCGCGCGCCGCTGGCCCGTGGAG
>Ga0247820_10000711_pt1 | contig 18149 bp, 16 predicted proteins | sample 13C_Glucose_Day1_2_FD_192480 | JGI IMG/M metagenome (GOLD analysis project Ga0247820, IMG submission 192480) | Soil microbial communities from agricultural site in Penn Yan, New York, United States - 13C_Glucose_Day14 | ecosystem: Environmental > Terrestrial > Soil > Agricultural land | place...
CAGGTCGTCCTGCGCCCTGGCGGCGCGGCCCGCCCTCCTCCTCATGGACGAGCCTTTCGGCGCCCTCGACCCGGTGATACGCGCCAAGGCGCAGGACGACCTGCTGGCGATCCACAGGCGCCTCGGCACCACCATCGTGCTCGTGACGCACGACATGGAAGAGGCCTTCCATCTGGGCGACCGGATCGCCGTGATGGACCAGGCGCGCCTGCTCCAATATGCCCGTCCGGCCGAACTTCTCGCCCGCCCTGCGGAAGCCTTCGTGGAGCGTCTGGTCGGCACGGCCGAGCGGCCCTTCCGCCTCCTGTCGCTGGCGAAGGTCGAGGACGCGCTCGAACCCGGATCCGCCGACGGCGAATCCTTGAGCCCGTCCGACACCCTGCGCGAGGCGCTGTCACGGCTGATCTGGTCTGGCCGGGAGGCCCTGCCGGTCGCCGATGCGAGCGGCGCCGTCGTGGGCCGGGTGAGCATCGACCGCATCCTCGATTTCGGACGATCGCCGGCATGAGGGCGCGATCCGTTCTGCCGCGCGTAGCGGCGCTGCTGCTGCTCACGACTTTCATCCTGGCTCCGAACGTCTTCGCGCCCGTGTTCGAGCCCCTCACCATCAACAATGCGCCGGCCATCTACAACCAGGGTAGCCTTTTGTCGTTGACGCTCGCTCATCTCGCCACGGTCTTCGGCGCCACCTTCGCCAGCACTGTCGTGGCCGTGCTGCTCGGCATCCTCGTGACCCGCCCGTCAGGCCTCGAATTCCTCCCGCTCTCCCGCAGCCTCGTCAATATCGGCCAAACCTTTCCGCCCATCGCGGTTCTGGCCATTGCGGTCCCGCTCGTGGGCTTCGGCGCCAAGCCGACCCTCATCGCTCTCTTCCTCTACGGGCTCCTGCCGATCTTCGAGAACACCCTCACGGGACTCACCCAGGTTTCGCCGCTCACCCTCGACGCTGCCAAGGGCATGGGCATGGGGCCGCTTCGGCGCCTGTTCGAGGTGGAGCTGCCTCTGGCGATGCCCGTGATCCTGGCCGGCATCCGCCTCTCGGTCGTCATCAATCTCGGAACCGCCACCATCGGCTCGACAGTGGCGGCCAAAGGCCTCGGCGAGGTCATCATTGCGGGACTCCAGTCGAACAATACGGCCTTCATTCTCCAGGGCGGCGCGGTGGTGGCCCTGCTGGCGATCCTGATCCATGACGCGTTGGTGACCGCCGAACGCGTGGCAGTCCGGAAACTGGGCGGTTCCGTCTCCTCCGCGTGAGCCGACGGCGATCTTCACGTTAAATTGACTTTGCAGGAGGCCGCGCCGACCCACTTCCCCTCGCGGCCTGTACGCGGGAGAAAAGTTTCCCTAGAGTCCTCTCATTCATGACATTGCTTGAACGTTTGAAAATTGAAACGCGTCCGGCGCACGACCGGATCGAGGCCGCTATCGACGTCGAGCGGCGGATCACGTCGCGCGGGGCCTACCGGGCCCTGCTCGCCCGGTTCTACGGGTTCCACGTCGCCTGGGAGGCGGCCGCAGAAGAGGTCGCGCCCGATCCCCAGGCCTTTCGCCGGCGCTGCAAGGCCGACCTCCTGGCCCGGGACCTGAAGGCCCTTGGCCTGAGCGCCCATGAAATCGCCAGATTGCCGCGCTGCCATCCGCTCATGCCCCTCCCGGCTCCCGCCGCCGTGCTGGGGAGCATGTACGTGGTCGAGGGTTCGACCCTCGGAGGAGCGATCATCGCCCGTGACGTGGAGCGTCGGCTCGGCCTGACCGCCGAGACAGGCTGCGCCTATTTCCGGAGCTACGGGCGCGACACGGCCATGATGTGGAAGTCCTTCGGCGCCATGCTGACGGCTCTGTCCTCGCCGGAGGTGGACGATCTCATCGTTGCTTCGGCGAGCCGAACCTTCGACGTGATGCATGACTGGTTGAGCGAGACACCATGAACGTCCAGACGCCGACGGACCTCGACCTGACCGCATGCGAGCGGGAGCCGATCCATATTCCCGGCAGCATCCAGCCTCATGGGATTCTCCTGGCCGTCCGGCTTCCGGATCGGACAATCACCTATGCGAGCGTCAACACGGCCGCCCTGTTCGGCCTTGATCCGACTGCCGTCCTGGGGCGCCCTTTCGGACAGGTCCTGCCTGTCCTCGCCCGCGCGTTCGAAGCCGACCTCGCGGAGCCGGGTTCCGAGGGGGAGGCTCGCTACCTGCGCGCGGTGACATTGCAGACGGCCGCCGGGGAGCGGGCCTTCGATGCCGCTTTGTCCCGCGCGGGAGATCATGCGGTTCTGGAGCTGGAGGAAATTCCCGGCAACGCGGTCGCCAGTCTCGACGCGCTTTATCCGACGCTCCGCCGCTTCGTGGACCAGCTGAGGACCACCACGACCATCGACGGTCTGTGCCGGGTGGCGGCTGAGGATATCCGCGGCCTGACCGGGTTCGACCGCGTTCTCGTCTACCGGTTCGACGATCAGTGGAACGGCACTGTCATCGCCGAGGACCGCAACGACAATCTGCCGTCCTATCTCGACCTGCGCTTCCCGGCCTCCGACATCCCGGCCCAGGCGCGGGAGCTCTACCGGCGCAACCGCCTGCGCATCATCCCCGATGCCAATTACACTCCCGTTCCCATCGAATCGCACGATTCGGCTCCGCTCGACCTGAGCGATTCGGTGCTGCGCAGCGTGTCTCCGGTTCATCTCGAGTACATGCGCAACATGGGAACGATGGCCTCCATGTCGATTTCCATCCTACGCGAGGGAGCGCTCTGGGGGCTGATCTCCTGCCATAACAAGGACCCGCGGCGGGTTTCGCTGCAGGTTCGCAATGCTTGCGACTTCCTCACGCAGATCTTCTCATTGCAGCTCGAGGCGCGCGAGAACACCATCCTGGCCGAAAACCGCATCCGTCTCCGCTCGGTTCAGGCCCAGCTTCTCGCCCACATGGCGGCCGAGGATGCGTTCATCGACGGCCTGTTGAAGCATCCTTCGGAACTGATGCGCCTGGCCGGCGCCGAAGGCGCCGCCATCGTGTCCGGCGACCATTGCTGGCGCATGGGCGAGACGCCGAGCGAGAGCGAGGTCCAGGCCCTGCTTGCCTGGCTGTCCCGCCATCACAAGGAGGACGTGTTCGCGACCGATGCCCTGGCGCAGCATTTTCCCGCGGCGGAGGCCTATGCGGACAAGGCGAGCGGACTGCTCGCCATCTCGATCTCGAAGAGGCATGCGAGTTACGTGCTCTGGTTCCGCCCCGAGGTGCTGCAGACCGTCAAGTGGGGCGGCGACCCGAGCAAGCCTGTTCGGGAGGTCGCGGGCGCCCAGAGGCTTCATCCCCGCCGCTCCTTCGAGATCTGGAAGGAGACCGTGAGAGGCCGCGCGCTTGCCTGGGACGCCAGCGAGATCGAGGCCGTGAAGGAACTCCGCACCGCCCTCGTGGGCATCGTCCTGCGCCGCGCCGAGGAACTCGCCGAGCTGTCGAGCGAACTCCAGCGCAGCAACAAGGAGCTGGAGGCCTTCTCCTATTCCGTGTCGCACGATCTGCGCGCGCCCTTCCGGCACATCGTGGGCTATTCGGAACTCCTGAAGAAGCAGGAGGCCGACCACCTGAGCGAGCGCGGGCGCCGCTATGTCGATACGATCATCGAATCCGCCTATACGGCGGGAACGCTCGTCGACAATCTCCTCAGCTTCTCGCAGATGGGACGCACGTCCCTGAAGCCCCGGCGCGTCGACATGCGGCAGCTGGTCGACGAGGTCCGGCAGAGGCTCGCCATGGACGTGGGCGAGCGCCGGATCGTCTGGCAGATCGGCGATCTGCCGGCAGCCGTCGCCGATCCGGTGATGATTCGCCTCGTCTTCGAGAATCTTTTGTCGAATGCCGTGAAATACACGCGTCCGCGGGACAATGCCCGGATCGAGATCGGCGCGGCCCGCGGGGACGGCGAAACCGTCTTTTTCGTGCGGGACAATGGCGTGGGCTTCGACATGGCGTATGTCGGAAAGCTGTTCGGCGTGTTCCAGCGCCTGCACCGCATGGAGGAATTCGAAGGCACCGGGATCGGCCTGGCCAATGTTCGCCGCATTGTCGAGCGACATGGCGGACGGACCTGGGCCGAGGGAGCCCTCGACCGGGGCGCCACCTTCTACTTTTCCCTGCCTGATATCGAAGGAGCGGCGTGAATGCCGGAACTGAAGCCCATTCTTCTGGTCGAGGACAACCCGAAGGATATCGAACTGACCCTGGCCGCCCTGGAGCAGAGCCAGCTCGCCAACGAGGTGGTGGTCGTCCGCGATGGGGCGGAAGCGCTCGACTTCCTGTACCGGCGCGGCCCGCACGAGAGCCGCAACACCAGCGATCCGGCGGTCGTCCTGCTCGACCTCAAGCTGCCGAAGATCGACGGCCTCGAGGTGCTGGAGAAGGTCAAGGCCGATCCCGTCCTGCGGCATACGCCCGTCGTCATGCTCACCTCATCGCGGGAAGAAAGCGACGTGGTCCGCAGCTATGAACTCGGCGTCAACGCCTTCGTGGTGAAGCCCGTGGGCTTTCGCGAATTCTTCGATGCGATCCAGGATGTCGGGGTGTTCTGGGCCATCCTCAACGAGCCGCCGCCGCGGAACGGCCGATAAGGGTCGCTGATGGATCAGCCCGCTGCCACTCGTTCGGATCGCGCGTTGCGCGTCCTCCTCCTGGAGGACAGCGCACTCGACGTCGAGCTGGTGACGGAAACGCTGGCCTCCGCCGGACTCGCCGTCGACATCGACAATGTCGTCAGCAGCGGAGACTTCGCCAGAGCCGTTCGGGAAATGTGCTGGGACATCATCCTGGCCGATTACTTCCTTCCGGCCTTCGACGGATTGAGCGCGCTCGATCTGGCGCGGGAGTTCTGTCCGGACACGCCCTTCATCTTCGTGTCCGGGACGCTGGGCGAGGAAGTGGCCATCGAGGCGATGAAGCGCGGGGCGACCGATTATGTTCTGAAGCAGCGGCTCGAGCGGCTGCCCGCCACGGTGCTGCGCGCCCTGTCCGAAGCGCGGGCCCGCGCCGAGCGGCAGCGGGCGCAGGATGCCCTGCGCGAGCTCCTGGAGGAGCGGACCGCGCTCCTGCACGAGCTCGACCACCGGGTGAAGAACAATCTGCAGCTTCTCCTGTCCCTCATCGGCATGGATATGCGCCAAGCGCGGAACAAGGAGGTCCGCGACGCCCTCGGCTACATGAAGCAGCGCCTCCAGGCCCTCGCGGCGGCCCACCGCGACCTCTATGACGGGCAGGGATCGGCGCGGTTCGACGCGGCGACCTTCGCGAGAAGCCTTTGCGAGGAGCTGACGGCCAATCTCGAACCGGTGCGGATCACGCCGGAATTCGACTTGGAGGCGATCGACGTGGAGGCCGCGAAGGCGGCTCCCATGGCACTCCTGTTCAACGAGATCGTCGTCAACACCCTGGCGCATGCCTATGAGCACCGGCATGGGAAGCTGAAGCTCGAGATGAACACGCGCGGCGGCCGCCTTCACTTCCAGTTGTCGGATGATCGCTTCAGTCCCGAGGAGAAGAGGGCCGCCCGCGATTCCAGCACCGGAACCATCCTGAAAGCCTTGGCGCGCCAGCTCGAGGCCGATGTGGAATGGCCGGAGGACGATCCTGCCACTCTCGTGCGCATCACCATGCCGATGCAGGGAGGCAGCGAGCGCCCATGAGCGACATGAGCGGGACGGCGACCCAGGCGCCCTATCCGGACAATTCTTCGTCTCGAGGATCCCGCATATCCCTGCGCGGTTTGCTCTGGGGACTCGTCCTCGCGCTTGTCCTGCCGGCGATCGTCGTAGCCGGCGCCGGGCTCTACTCGGTCTATCAGGCCGAACGGCAGACCACCGATCTGCGCGTGCAGGAGATCGTCCGCGCCATGACCTTGTCGCTCGACCGCGAGATCGAGAAGACGGAGGTCGCCCTGAAGATCCTTGCGTCCTCGCCCCTTATCCGCAGCGGCGATTTCGCGTCCTTCTACCAGCAGGCCCAGGATGCCGACTTGGCGCAGCCGAATTGGATCGCCCTGATCGAGACGGGCGGGAAGATCCTTTTCAACACCCGCGTCCCCTATGGAACGCCGTTGCCGGACAGCATCAGGCTCGACACCATCCGCCGCATCCAGCAGACCCGCCGGGCGGAGCTGTCCGCACTCTCCGTCCGACCTGCCACGGAGCAGCCTCTCGTCACGCTCGACGTTCCCGTCTTCGTCGGAGACGCGGTCGTCTACATTCTCTCGATGGCGATCGGGCCGGAGGTGTTTCAGAAGCTCATCCAGGATCAGCGAATCGTCGACGGATGGAGCGGAACCATCCTCGACCAGAGCGGCAAGGTCGTTGCCAGGTCCCGGGCCCTCAAGCAATTCGTCGGACAATACGCTCGCCCGGGGCTGAGGCAGGCCATCGCGGCCTCGCCCGAAGGCCATGTGGAGAGCGTGACGCTCGACGGCATCCCCGTCCGCACCTACTTCAACCGCTCTCAGGCCTATGGTTGGTCCGTCGTCATCGGATTGCCCGCCTCCGAGACTGCGGCGGCGTTGCGGCGCCCCATCCTCTGGCTCCTCGTGCTCGCCGGCGTCCTGATTGCAGGAATCATCCTCGCGGCGATCCTGTCGCGCTCCATCGCGAGGCCGGTCGACCAGCTCGTCGCGGCCGCGCAGGCGCTCGGGCGCGGCGAGAGGATCTCAGGCGGCTCGACCCGCGTCCTCGAATTCGCCGCCATCGAGAGCGCCCTGGCCGAGGCCTCGACAGCGATCCGCAGCCAGAAGGAGGCCCGCGAGGAGGTGCTCGCCCATGTGGCCGAAAGCGAGGCTCGCCTGCGGCTCGCGCTCAACGCCGGCGATCTCGGATCATGGGAATACACCCCGTCCACGGGTGAATTCCTGACCTCGCCGGCCTGCCGCGCCAATTTTGGCCTCCGGGCCGACGGGCTCTTCACCTATGCGGATCTGGTTGCCGCCATCCACCCGGACGATCGGGCCAAGCAGGCCGCAGCCGTCGCTCAGGCCATGAGGGATCGGACGGATCTACACGTGGAATACCGCGTCATCTGGCCCGACCGAAGCGAGCATTGGATCCGGGCCAGCGGGCGCACGCGGATCGGGACCGACGGCCTGCTCTCCATGGTCGGCGTTTCGCAGGACATCACGGAAAGGCGTGAGGCGGAGGACCGCCAAGCTCTCCTGGTCCATGAGCTCAACCACCGGGTCAAGAACACACTCGCGACGGTGCAGTCCGTGGCGGCCATGACCCGCCGCGCCGCCGAGGCGGGCGACCCTCACGCGTGGGACTCCTTCATGGGGCGCCTCCAGGGCCTTGCCAAGACTCACGATCTTCTCACGAATACCCACTGGAACGGCGCACTCCTGCAGGACGTGCTGAAGAGCGAGCTCGATCCCTATCAGGATCCCCTCCGGCAACGGATCAGGCTCCGGGGGCCGCAGGTCAACCTCCAGCCGAGCGCGGTGCTGGCTCTCGGACTCGCTGTTCACGAGCTCGCGACCAACGCGGTCAAATACGGAAGCCTCTCGAACCACGACGGACGGCTGACCGTCATGTGGGCGGTCACGACCGGACCGGGGCCGGCGCTGCTCCTGGTGGAATGGGTCGAGACCGGCGGTCCCCGCGTGAAGAAACCGGATCGGCAGGGCTTCGGGACGAAGCTGATTCAGCGCGGGCTGGCGCAGCAGCTCGGAGGCGAGATCAAGCTCGACTTCTCCCCGTCCGGCGTACGCTGCGTCATCACCTTTCCGCTCGAATCCGTCGCGGTTGCTCTCGAGACGGAGGAAAACGAGAAGCGCTACGCCTCGTAGCGCCGCAGGGCTCAGGGCAGACGCGCTTGCGCGAAGGGCTCGTCGTAGATCGCCGTGCGCAGGATGCCGTCGCCGCGCACATAGCCGCGATACATACCGGAGCAGTTGAAGGGAAGCGACACGGCGCCCGTATGGTCGACCGCGATGACGCCGCCAGAGCCGCCCGCCGGCGCGAGCTGGTCCATCACCACGGTGCGCGCCGCATCCTCCAGGGATTGTCCCGCATAGCGCAGACGCGAGGCGATCTCGTGGCCCGCCGCATAGCGGATGAAGATCTCGCCGTGCCCGGTCCCCGAGACCGCGCAGGTCTCGTTGTCGGCCCAGGTGCCGGCGCCGATCACCGGGCTGTCGCCCACGCGTCCGGGCGATTTTGCCGTCATGCCGCCCGTCGACGTCGCGGCCGCCAGATTGCCGTTGCGGTCGCGCGCGACCGCCCCGACCGTGCCGTGCTTGCGCGATTCGTCCTGATCCTCGGCGCCGCTGCGGCGCATGGCGAGGGTCTCCTGCAGGGCCTGCCAGCGCGCCTCGGTGTAGAAATAGGACGGCTCCTCGAGGGCGAGACCCTGCTCGCGGCAGAAGCGCAACGCGCTCTCGCCGATGAGGAACACATGGCCCGAATGCTCCATCACGGCGCGCGCCGCAAGGATCGGATTGCGTGGGCCGCAGATGCCTGCGACCGCGCCTGCGGCCCGATCGCGACCATCCATGACGGCGGCATCCATCTCCTGCTTGCCGGCCGAGGTGTAGACCGCGCCGCGTCCCGCATTGAACAGGGGCTCGTCCTCCAGCGCCATTACGGCCGCCGTTACCCCATCGAGCGCCGTTCCGCCGTCGGCGAGTACGGCCCGACCGGCCTCGAGCGCGCGGCGCAGGCCTGCATGATAGGCGGCCTCCCGCTCGGGCGTCATCCGGCTGCGCAGGATGGTGCCTGCGCCGCCATGGATGGCGAGGACGAAATCGTTGTCGGACGGGGATGTCATGGGTGCTAGGCCTTTATCGAGGAGAGATGGGTGAGGGCGTCCGCGAGGCCCGGACGATGGTGGCCCGCGCGGCCAGTCATAGGGCCTGCCGCCACGAGCGCATCGAGGACCGCCTCCTGCGTCGCATCGGCCATTGCCTCGAACAGGAGATCGATGCGGCCCTCGTTGAGGATATCCATCGTCACGAGAGCCGTCTTCTCGTCATGGGACAGGCGGTTGGCGGTGGTGAAGCCGAGCGCGATGTCGCCGCTGCCATGGCCCCAGAAGGAGCCGAGGCGGGCGAGCCCCACGCCGGAGCGGCGGATCACGCGCCCGAGCTGCCGGTCGCTCAGGGAAATGTCCGTCGCCGCCAGGATGATGATGGAGCCTTTCTCCGTCGCGTCGGCAGATGCCGCCACGTCGGGCGAAACGCATGTTCCGTCGGGCAGGCGCAAATCGCCGGCGCGGCCGAAATTCGACAGCACCAGGACGCCGAGATGGTAGAGGCGGCCGTCAAGGTCAATCCGGCGGGAGGACGAGCCGATCCCGCCCTTGAACCCGAAGGTGCTCATGCCGCAGCCGGCCCCGACCGCTCCGACGGCGAATGCAGGAGCGGCCTCGGCCAGCGCCGCCTGAGCGTCCGCTTCCATGACGGCGAGCGCCTGGATGTCGTTGAGAAAGCCGTCGTTGCACTCGAACACGACCGGGTTCACCGTTGCGGTCTCGCGCCCGATATCGGGATTGCCCGCGATGGAATGGCGCACCAGCGCCGTGCAGCAGGTGCCGACCGACAGGGTGTTGGTGAGAAGGATGGGCGTCTCGATCGCGCCCAGCTCTTCGACCTGCACGAGTCCTGCGCTCTTGCCGAAGCCGTTGAGCACGTGAACAGCCGCCACCGGCTTGTCGCGGTAGAGATTGCCGCCGTGCGGGACGATCGCCGTGACGCCGGTGCGGATATCGCCCTGGTTCAGTGTGCGATGGCCGACGCGCACGCCCGGCACATCCGTGATGGCGTTGCGCACGCCTGCGGGCAGCGCGCCGCAGGCGAGGCCGAAGTCCCGGGCGCGGCGCGGCTCGCGCATCACAGGCATTCCTGCTTCACGTAAGCGGCGATCTCCGCATGAGTGGCGATCCAGATGTCGGAGCGCCGGGTGATCTCCTCCAGGAGCTTTTCCAGGATCCAGATGCGCGAGCGGTATCCGGTCACGTGCGGATGCATGGTGAGGAGGAAGAGGCCGCCCTCCTCATAGGCGCGCTCGAACTCACGGAAGAAGATATCGAAGACGGCGGTCGGCGGCGTGTGCGGGCGCAGGCCGTTGAAGCGGTGCATGTTGAAATAGACCGCATCGTCGCGGATCCATTCCACCGGCAGCTCGACGATGCCGGTCGGCTCGCCTTTCTCCACCAGCTCGTATGGGTCGTCGTCGGCCATGAGGGAGGAATCGTAGAGCAGTCCCAGCTCGCGCTCGATGCGCAGCGTATCCGGGCTGAAATCCCAGGACGGGGTGCGCAGCCCCACCGGGCGCACTCCGGTGATCCGCTCCAGCGTATCGGCGGCCCGGAACATCAGGTCGCGCTCGATCTCGTAAGGGAGCTGGCTGTTGAGCTCGTGGATCCAGCCGTGGATGCCGATCTCGTGGCCTTCCGCCACGACGCGGCGCTGCTCGTCCTCATAGAGCAGGGCGGCGACGGCGGGCACGAAGAAGGTCGCCTTCGCGTCGTATTTCGCGAGCGCCTTCAGGATGCGAGGAACGCCCTGGCGGTTGCCGTACTGGCCCTGGGACATGCGTCCGATGGACAGGCCACCGTCGCGTAGTTCGTTGGTCTCATGGTCCGAATCGAACGAGAGGGCGACGGCGCAGCGCGCGCCGTTCTTCCAGCGGGACGGCTTCAGGGAGCGACCCGCGCGGACATGCTCCACCTTGGTGCGCCAGGTGTCCTCGTCCCAGCCCCAGGGCTGGCTGCTGCTGATGTCGTTCATGGGCCTTGTCCCTTTTTGTGTTGTTGTGAAGCCGGCTTGGACCGGGTTCAGGAGCGTCCGCCGTCCACGGAGATGATCTGCCCTGAAATCCAGGCGGCGGCGTCGGAGGCGAGGAACATCACGGCGTCCGCGATGTCCTGCGGGCGGCCGAGGCGGCGGGTATGGATGCTCTCCACGAGCCGCGCCTGCCCCTCTGGCCCGTAGCTCTCCCATTGCCGCTGGGTCGCCGGGTTGGACAGCACGAAACCGGGCGCAACGCTGTTGACCGTCACGCCGAACGGTCCGAGCTCGAAGCTCAGCTGCTTGGTGAGCCCGACAAGGGCGTGTTTCGAGGCCGTGTAAGCCTGGATGCCGGTGAGGCTCGGGCGAAGCCCGGCGCCGGATGAGATGTTGACGATGCGTCCGAAGCCCTGGCGCTTCATATGCGGCGCCACACCCTGCGAGCACCAGAAGGCGCCATGCACGTTGGCCTCGAACAGCACGAGCCAGTCTGCCTCGCTCACCTCCTCGATGGGCTTCGCAACTTGGCCGCGCACGCCGCCGGCGCAGTTGACCAGGATGTCGATGCCGCCGAGGCTCTTCGCCATCTCATTCATGACCTCTGAGACGGCGGAGCGATCGGCGAGATCGAGGGAGCGGGTCGCGGCAGCGCCGGCCTCCTCGGCGACGCGCAGGCCTTCCGCATCGAGGTCGAGCGCCCAGACCTTCGCGCCCTCGGCTGCGAGGGCTTGGACGATGGAGCGCCCGATGCCCTGTGCGGCGCCTGTGACGACGGCGCGGCGATTGGTGAAATCAAGCTTCATGGGAGAGCATCAGATCGAGCGTGGACCAGGATTGTTCGCGGCGGCCGTCCTCGATGTCGTGGATGAGGTCGACCAGCTTCGAGATGGCGGGCGTCGCAATGCCGGCCTCGGCTCCGAGGCCGGCGATGATGGCGATCTGCGCATCGACCTCGGTCTTGCGCTTGCGCACGGCGAGGTCGCGCCAGATGCCCGAATGGGTCTTGGCCGTATGGCGGTTGAACTCCGCCATGGCGGCGACGGAGCGGCGCGCGGCCTCCTCGCTCGCTCCCGGCATGAAGGCGTCCGGGTCGAAGCCGTTGAAGCCGAGAGGCGTTACGCCCCGCGCCTTTGCCACGGCCATGACCTCCTGGCCGAGCCTGTGGAAAACCGGGAAATGTTTCTCCGAGGCAAGGTTCTCCGACATGGACGCGTTGGTGAGCGCGGTGGCGAACAGCAGCGCGCCGTAGCCGAGCTTGCCCCAGAGATAGCCCCAGATGTTGTCGGTGAGCACGGCCTGCGGTTCGAAGAGCGACAGCAGGCGGTGATAGTCCTTCGCGCGGTCCGTGACGCGCCCGTCGATCTCGCCGATGGCGACCGCCGCGCGGTTGCCGAACAGGATGCGGCCGGGCTCAAGCCAGTCGGCGCCGAAATTCACGAAGCAGCCGACGGTGCGCTCCGCGCCGATCTCCTCGGCGATGACGAGCTCGTTCAGGCCGTTCTGCGCGGACAGCACCGACCCGTCATCGGCCAGACGGGGCTTGAGCGCCCGCGCCGCGTCACGGGTGTGATGCGCCTTCACGGCCAGGATGATGCGCTTGTACCGGCCCGTCACCTGGTCCGGGGTCACCGCGCGGATCGGCTGGCGGAAGGTCTCGACCGGCCCTTCAATGGCGAGGCCGTCCCTGTTCATGGCCTCCACGTGAGGCTCGACGATGTCGACGAGCAGCACGTCCTCGCCTGCGCGGGTCAGATAGGCGCCGAGCGTTCCGCCGATGGCGCCGGCGCCCCAGATCAGGATCGTGTTTTCGCTCGTCATCACCAGGTCTCGATCAATGCGCGGGTTTCCTCGATGGCGACCGACCAGATCGCATTCATGTCCTCATCCGAGCGCTGGTAGCGGCCGCCGAAATTGCCGTCGCCGAGGATCTTGCGAACGCCCTCGGGCCCGAAGGTGCGCATGCGATCCAGGTCCACCATCGGCTTCTGGTGATCGGGCTGCGCGATGTTCGGCAGGCGCGTCCAGGAGAAGTTCTCCATCCAGGAGGCGTGCGAGGCGACCGGATCGATCTCCTTGACCTTCTCGAAGGTGCGCGGCGCGTTCCACCAGTTGTGGAACTTGACGCGGCAATCCGGGTTCTGGCCCATCCATTCGATCGCCGCCGTGTGGCCTGGCGTGTTGCCGCCATGGCCGTTGACGAACAGGATGCGGCGGAACCCCGTGCGGCGCAGGGAATCGAGAATGTCGGTCAGGATGCGCAAGTAAGTGTCGGCCTTCAGCGACACGGTGCCGGGATAAGCCATGAAATAGGGCGTGATGCCGTAGCCGAGCACGGGAAAGACCGGCACGCCGAGCGGCTCGGCGGCTTCCGAGGCCACGCGCTCCGCCAGGATGCTGTCGACGGAGAGGCTCAGATAGGCATGCTGCTCGGTGCAGCCGAGCGGCACGACGGCGCGGTCATCCGTCTTCAGGTACTCCTCGACCTGAAGCCAATTCATCTCGCTGATCTTCATGGAAGCTTGTCCTCGTTGGTATTCGTCGCCGTACGCAGCCGCTCGATCACCGGCAGCAGGGTCTGCCGGATGGCATGGGGATCGGGCACGTATCGGAATTCGATGGCCTGCCGTCCGGCCGGCAGGAACTTCTTGACCGTCGCCTCTGCGCCGCTCGCATAGATGGCGACATCGACCGAACCCAGAAACGCCTCGAGATCGGGGGCATTGATCAACCGGACGTCCACCTCGGAAACATGGGGTGCGAACCGGAGCACGCCCGGCTTCATCAGGGCCATGAAGGTGGGAAAGATCGACACGATGCCGACCCGCGCCATGGGATCGATGGTGGCGAGAAGCTTGCGGGTTTCCTCGGCCGGGATGAAGCTGAGGCCGACGACCGGGATGCCGGTCGGAATCAGATGCTCGACCTCGTTGCGACGGTGGGCGAGCGTGAGGCAGATGTCGCAGGGCTGCGGAAAGGCCTCGCCGGACTGGAGGGCGTCGACGGTCGTCACCGCGATGGTGTCGCCGGAGCCGAGATATTCCTGGATGCGATCGGCGTATTGCTGCGTCGTGTCGACGAAATTTCCCACCATCACGAGGCGCAGGGCGCGCGTCGGCGTGCGTCCGCGGGCGGCGCGCGCATTGACGAGTGAGGAAACGACCGCTGGAGCAAGCCCGAGCTGCTCGGCCTCGTCGAAAAGCGTCTCGATGCGCTGCTGGATCTTGCGCATGGCGGAGGTGCGAAGCTCGTCGCCGAGATGCCCTTCGCCCACATAGGTGCCGGCGCCGGGGCGCGACTCGATCAGGCCGGCGTGCCGCAATTCCCGATAGACCGTCGCGACCGTCATATTGGCGATGCCGGCGCGCTCGGCCAGCTCCCGCACCGAGGGCAGCCGCTGCCCGACAGGCAGTTCTCCCAACGCAATGCCGAACTCGATCAGCCCGCGCAGCTGAATGCCGAGCGGCACCGGCAACGTGCGGTCGAGCGCGCCGGCAAGGCTCGCCAGGATACGATCCTCGGGCGTCTGTTCCGCTTCAGTATTACACTTGCCTACGGAAACCGCTGTTGATGTTTGAGTTTTGAGCACGTCGCAGTTGACTTTGTTTGATGCGGTGACCTACCGTTCTAATCGACAAGAACACCTTGAACGAAAAGTAAGGTCCTTAGCAAGAGGGGATATGCAGTGAAACAAACTTTCAAGCTTGGCGGGGCCTTGGTCGCGGCCCTTCTTCTCGGAACGACGCTTGGCGGCGCGGCTTCCGCGCAGACGCTGACCATAGGCCTGCGCAACGGTCCCGACTCCATCGATCCGCATTGGTCGACCCTGGGTGGCCAGGCTGAGGCTCTGCGCCACATCTTCGATACGCTCGTCATGTCCGACGAGAACCTGCAGCTGAAGCCGGGTCTCGCCACCTCCTGGAAGCCGATCGATGAGACGACTTGGGAATTCAAGATCCGCGAAGGCGTGAAATTCCACGACGGTTCGGAGCTCACCGCCGAGGACGTGAAGTTCTCGATCGACCGCATTCCGGTCGTCACCGGCCCGATGAGCATGACGATCTACACGAAGCAGGTCGATTCCACGTCGGTCGCCGACAAGTACACCCTGCACGTGAAGACGAAGAAGCCCGCCCCGACGCTTCCCAACGACTTCATCCGCCTTTTCGTCGTGTCGAAGTCGGTCGGCATGGAGGCCCGTAACGAGCAGTTCAACTCCGGCAAGGCGGCCATCGGCACCGGACCCTACAAGTTCGTGTCCTGGGAGCCCAAGGGCGATCTCGTTCTCGAGCGGTTCGATGGATTCTGGGGCGAGAAGCAGCCGTGGCAGAAGGTGATCCGCAAGGAAATCCCGAGCGATCCGGCCCGCATGGCGGCCCTGAAGTCGGGTCAGGTCGATCTCGTCAACTACGTGCCCGCCACCGACTACTCGGCGATGCAGAAGGACAAGTCGGTCGATACCTTCGTGGCCGACTCGGTCTACTTCCTCAACGTCACGCCGAACGTGAAGGAAACCCTGCCGAAGAAGGTCAAGGTCGACGGCAAGGAAATCGACGTCAATCCGCTGCGCGATCCCAAGGTGCGTGAGGCCATGGACCTCGCCATCGACCGCAAGACGCTCGTTCGCGTCGTGCTCGAAGGCCTGGGCCGTCCGGCCAACCAGCTCATGCCGGCGAGCTTCTTCGGCGGCAACAAGAACCTGCCGGAGCGCCCCTACGACATCGCGAAGGCCAAGCAGCTTCTGGCCGAAGCGGGCTACCCGAAGGGCTTCGAGATCGACTTCGCCTGCACCAACAACCGCCTGCCGGGCGACTCGACGGTGTGCGAGGCGCTCTCGCAGATGTGGGCCCGTGCCGGCCTGAAGGTGAACGCCAGCGCCCTCAACGGCACGGTGTTCTTCCCGGCGCAGCAGAAGGGCGAGTTCTCCCTGTGGATGAGCGGCTGGGGCACCCTGACGGGCGAAGCGAGCTACACCTATGGCTCCCTGGTGCACACGGCCGATCCGTCGATCGGTCTCGGCGCCTTCAACAAGCAGGGCTACTCCAATCCGGAGGTGGACAAGCTCCTTCAGGAAGGCTCGCGCACCATGGACGACGCCAAGCGCCGCGCCCTGTTCGAGAAGGTGACGGAAGTCTCCATGAACGACCGAGCCCTGATCCCGACCGTTCAGATTCAGACAGTCTGGGCGGCCAAGAAGGGCATGATCTCCATTCCGCCGCGCGTGGACCAGGAGACCCTGGCCTACGAGATCAAGCCGAAGAGCTGATCTCCATGGATGCCGGCCGGGAGGGGCAGCCCGGCCGGTGACCTTTCCGGAGCCGCTTCGATTTCTCCCGAAATCGCGGCGCTCCGGAAAATCGTTTTGGAATACACCCGGCAGGCGAGCGAATTGTCATTCGCCTGGCATCGTTTCAACGCCGTGCACGAGACAGCATGATCGGTTTTCTCATCCAGCGCGTCCTTCAGGCGCTCATGGTCATCATCGCGATGTCGATCATCGTGTTCCTGGGCGTCTACGCCATCGGGAACCCGATCGACGTGATGATCGATCCCGCTTCGGACCAGGCCCTGCGCGAGGCGCTGATCCAGCGCTACGGCCTCGACCGTTCGTTGATCGAGCAGTATTTCATCTTCATGAACAACATGCTGCACGGGGATCTCGGCGAGTCGTTCATCTATCGCCTGCCCGTGCTCAGCCTGATCATGTCGCGCTTCCCGGCGACGCTTGAACTGGCGCTGACCGCCATGATGATCGCCACCTGCCTCGGCATCCCGCTCGGACTCTGGGCAGGCTACAAGCCGGATTCGATCTCGGCCCGGATCATCATGGCCATCTCGGTTCTCGGCTTCAGCGTACCGACCTTCTGGGTCGGTCTGCTCCTCATCATGACCTTCGCGGTCGAGCTCGGCTGGCTGCCTTCGGGCGGGCGCGGACCGGTGACGAACGTGTTCGGCATCCCGCTGTCGATCACGTCGCTCGAGGGCTGGAGCTACATCATCCTGCCGGCCTTCAATCTCGCCCTGTTCAAGCTCGGCCTGCTCATCCGCCTGACTCGAGCGGGTACGATCGAGGTCATGAGCTCGGACTATGTGCGCTTCGCCCGCGCTCAGGGGCTCTCCGAGGGCAAGGTCGTGGGGCTGCATGTCCTGAAGAACATCTCGATACCGATCGTCACCGTGTTCGGCCTCGAGCTCGGCTCGACCCTCGCTTTCGCGGTCGTGACCGAGACCGTGTTCAACTGGCCCGGAATGGGCAAGCTCATCATCGATTCCATCACCGTGCTCGACCGACCCGTGATGGTCGCCTACCTCATTCTCGTCGTGTTCCTGTTCGTCTTGATCAACCTCGTCGTCGACCTGATCTATGGCCAGCTCGATCCGCGCATCCGTGTGAAGGCCGCCTCATGAGCAGCTCTCCCGCCATCTCCGCTCCGGTCGAGACCCGCTGGGTCCGGCTCGGCAATTTCTGGTCGGACTTCAAGCAAAGCCCCGTCGCCGTCGCGGCGCTCATCGTCATCGTGTCGGTGGTGGTGATGGCCATCCTGGCCCCGCTCGTGGCGCCGCAGGATCCGTACAACCAGGCAACGCTCGACCTGTTCGACGCCCGCCTCGAGCCGGGCGAGGTCGGCTCGGGCGGCTACGTGCATTGGCTCGGGACCGATGCGGCCGGCCGCGACGTGTTCTCGGCCATCCTCTACGGCCTGCGCACGAGCCTGATCGTCGGCGTGATGGCCGGCACCTTCGCGCTCGTGCTCGGCGCCACCGTCGGCCTGATCGCCGCCTATTACGGCGGCCGGGTCGAGGCGATCATCATGCGCATCATCGACCTGCAGCTCTCCCTGCCGGCGATCCTGCTCGCGCTGGTGCTCGTGGCGATGCTGGGGCAGGGGCTGCCGCAGCTCGTGACCGCTCTCGTGGCCGCTCAATACGCGTATTTCGCCCGCACCACCCATGGCGCGGCGAGCGCCGAGCGGCGTAAGGACTATATCGAGGCCGCGCTCTCCACGCCGCTCCCGGCCCGGCAGGTCCTGTTCCGCCATCTCCTGCCCAACGCGCTGCCGCCGCTGATCGTGGTGGCGACCGTGCAGGTGGCGAACTCGATCGCGCTCGAAGCGACCCTGTCGTTCCTCGGCCTCGGCCTGCCGCTGACCCAGCCCTCGCTCGGATCTCTCATCTCCAACGGCTTCCAGTTCCTGCTCTCGGGCCGCTACTGGATCTCCATCTATCCTGGCATCGCGCTGATGCTGACCGTGGTCGCCATCAACCTGGTGGGCGATCAGGTCCGTCACGTCCTGAACCCGAGGCGCAGCCGATGAGCGAGCCCGTCCTTCGCGTCAAAGACCTCCGGACCCAGTTCCACAGCCGGGCCGGAATCCTCAAGGCCGTCGACG
>Ga0247820_10000713_pt1 | contig 18135 bp, 10 predicted proteins | sample 13C_Glucose_Day1_2_FD_192480 | JGI IMG/M metagenome (GOLD analysis project Ga0247820, IMG submission 192480) | Soil microbial communities from agricultural site in Penn Yan, New York, United States - 13C_Glucose_Day14 | ecosystem: Environmental > Terrestrial > Soil > Agricultural land | place...
AGCTCTCCGCCGAGCGCAAGATCAACGGCTCGCGCGCCCGCACCGACGCCGCCGTGGTCGAGCTGGTGCGCGAGCGGCGCGGCAAGTCGGGCGTGGTCTATTGCGGCAGCCGCGACGGCTGCGAACGTGTGGCGCAAACCCTGCGCGACGCCGGGACCAACGCCATCGCCTATCACGCCGGTTTCGACGCCCGCGAGCGCGACCGGCGTCTGGAGCGCTTTCTGGCCGAGGACGGCGCCGTCATGGTCGCCACCATCGCCTTCGGCATGGGCGTCGACAAACCTGACGTCCGCTTCGTCATCCACGCCGATCCGCCCGGCAGCCTCGAGGCCTACTGGCAGGAAATCGGCCGCGCCGGACGCGACGGCGAACCGGCCGAGGGCATCACCCTCTACGGCCCGTCCGACATCGCCTGGTCGCTGCGCCGCCTCGAAGGCCGCCCGATGGCCGAGGAGGTCAAACAGGTCCAGACCCGCAAGGTCCGCCAGTTGTTCGCCATGCTGGACGGGGCCGTCTGCCGCCCCCAGGCCGTGCGCCGCTACTTCGGCGAGACCGACGCCCAGCCCTGCGGCGTGTGCGACATCTGCGGCGACCCGCCCGCCACCTTCGACGCCGTGGTTCCGGCGCAAAAGGCCCTGGCCGCGGTCCAGCGTCTCGGCGAACGCTTCGGACGCACCCGTGTGGTCGACCACCTGCTGGGCAAGACGAAAGACGTCCAGCCGTGGGAGTCGAACCTCTCCACCTGGGCCATCGGCGCCGACCTGTCGCTGACCGGCTGGCGCGACGTGATCGACCACCTGCTGTTCGAGGGTCTGCTGGTCGAGGACCCGAACGAGGGCAAGCCCATCATCCAACTGGGCGATCCCGAGGCCGTCCGCGCCGTCTATCGCGGCGAGCGCCCCGTTCAGGTGCGCAAGGCCCCGGTGCGCGTGGTCGAGGCCGAGCGCCCCCGCCGCAACGCCGGCCGCAACCTGGCCGTCGAAGCCCTGGACACTGACGTGCGCGCCCGCTTCGAGGTCCTGCGCGCCTGGCGCCGCGACCGCGCCGCCGAACAGCACGTCCCGCCCTATGTCATCTTCCAGGACAAGACCCTGGTCGAGATCGCCCTCAGCGAGCCGCGCAACCTCGACGCCCTGGGCCGCATCTCCGGCGTCGGCGCCGGCAAGCTGGAACGTTACGGCAAGGGCGTCCTCGAGGCCCTGGCCGCGGCGGGCTGATAGGTCTTCCGTGACCAAACCGTAACTGGAACTGCCCGCTCCGCCCTGCCATGTCAGTCGCCGACACGGGGAAGGGAAACCAGATATGAAGCGGCTTCTGGCGACGGGCGTCGCCTGTCTGACGATGGCGAGCGCAGCCCATGCACAGGCTTTGGCGCAGGACGCCCCCGCTGATGCGCTCAAGCCGATGGATCAGCCGCGCGACTGGTCGGCGACCCTGGTTCAGGACGCGACCGCCCTGCACGACATCATGATCGACAGCCACCCCGGCGTGCATGATCCGCTCAACCCCGCCTTCCGCCCCCGGCTGGACGAGGGCCTGTCCACGGCCCTCGGACGCGCCCGGACCACGACCGACGCGGGCGGCTGGTGGTGGGCGCTGCGCGCCTATGTCGCCAGCTTCGAGGACGGTCACGTCGGCATCAACGTCACCCAGCCGAACTACGGCTTCGCCACGCGCTGGCCCGGCTTCCTCACCGTCTATCGCGGCGCCGACCAGATAGTGGCCGACCGTGACGCGGGCGACGCCGCGACGCCGCCCCTGGGCGCGCGTTTGATCGACTGCGACGGCGTGGCCGCCGATGCCCTGGCGGAACAGCGCATCGGCCAGTTCCGGGGCCGCTGGTTCCTGGAGGCCCAGCGCGTCCTCTACGGCGACTGGCAGTTCCTCAGCGCGCAGAACCCATGGATCAGCGAGATGCGTCAGTGCCGCTTCGAAGCCGACGGCGCGACCCGGACCTACGCCCTCAACTGGCGCGCCACCCCCGAGGACATTTACGCCCGCCGCGCCAAGCTGGCCCAGCGCGCCGAGACGGATTTCGCCCTGAAGCATTTCGACGACGGCGGCTTCTGGATCTCGACGCCCTCGTTCAACGGCGATCCGTCCAGCGAAACCCATGCGAAGCTCACGGCCCTGATCGCCGACATGAAGGCCAAGCAGGAGCCCCTGCGACTGGCCCCCTATGTGGTTCTGGACCTGCGCGGCAACGGCGGCGGCTCCTCGCACTGGAGCCAGCTGATGGCCCAGGTCCTGTGGGGCGACGACTGGATGATCGCCCATCCCGAGCCCGCGATCGAGGCTGTCGAATGGCGCGCCTCGGACGGCAACATCGCCCAGATCGCCGGCTTCCTGGAACAACTGCGCGCCACCAACGGCTCGCCCGAATACATCGGATGGGCGGAAGACGCCGTGAACGGCATGAAGGCCGCCCAGGCCGCCGGTCAGGTCTATTGGCGCAGCGCCAATACACAGGACCCCGACGCCGCCCCGCCGCCGCCTGCGCCGCAACTGATGGCGGGCCGGGTCTATGTCCTGACCGATTCCAGCTGCGGCTCGGCCTGCCTGGACGCCGTCGATCTGTGGAAGACCGCGGGGGCCTTCCAGGTCGGGCGCGAGACTTCGGCCGACACCGTCTACATGGAGATCCGCGAAGCCCCCCTCGCCAGCGGCCTGGCCCGGATCGCCGTGCCGATGAAGGTCTATCGCGGCCGCGCGCGCGGCAACAACGAACCGCAGCGCCCCGAACATGTCATCGAGGGCGACATGAGCGACGACGCGGCCTTGCTGGCCTCGATCCGTCGGCTTCAGCCGGACTGACGCCTCAGCGCAGGAAGCGCTCGACCGCCGCCTGGAAGCGGCGCGGCTGGTCGATCATGACCATGTGCTCGGCGCCTTCGATCCGTTCGAAGGCGGCCGGGCGCGGCAGGGAGCGGTAGCCGGCGCGGAACAGGCCGTCGATGTGGCTGCGCGGGCTGCGGTCGTCGGCGCTCCAGCCATAGACGACGGTGACAGGGGCGGTGATGGCGGGCAGACGCGCGCGCAGATCGACTGTCATCACCTCATACAGGCCTTGCGCCAGGGTGCGCCGGTCGCCGCCCTGCCAGCCCAGGGTGCCGAACAGGCTGTCGGCGGCGCCGCCCATGTCGGCTCCCATGCCCTGGGCCTGGGTCTTCAACGCCTCGTCGCCGAACAGCAGCAGGCCCTGATAGGCCAGCCGCGCCAGGGGTTCGACGTCGCCGGTCGTGGCGCCCGCGCTGATCAGCGAAGGGAAGAAGGGCGAGGCGTCGACCACCATGACCCGGCCGACGCGCGCCCCCGCGTCGGCGGCGACCCTCAGGGCGATCTGCCCGCCCATCGAATGGCCGATGATGGCGGGCCGCGTCAGGCCCTTCTCGTTGATATAGCGCCGGATCTCGGCCGCCGCCGGTCCGCCGACCAGACCTTCGCCATTCTCCCCCGGCGGCACGTCGCCGAAGCCGCGAACGGTCACCAGATGCACCCGGTAGCGTCCCTCCAGGGCGCTGGCCGTCCTGGCCCAGACCGCCGAGGTCGAGGCCAGGCCAGGGATCAGGATCACGTCCGGCCCCTCGCCGCGCGCCTCGACCACGATCCGTTCCGAAGCGAAAGCCTGGCTCCGCGACGGGGGGGACGCCGCCGTGGCGGCCTGGGCGAGCGATGTCGGCAGGCCGATCATCAGGGCAAGGATCAGCAGAAACTTCTTCATGAGACGAGCCTAGGCACGGATAGCGGCGATTCATCGGCAAGCCGCACCAGTTGAATTTTCATCGTCCAGGGTGTGAAGTCACGGCAATCCTGGGGAGGAAGAAATGAAGCAATCCGTCGTCGCTCTCATGGCCCTGGCGGCCGGCGCCCTGATCAGCAGCCTGGCCGACAAGGCCGCCGCCGAGGAATGGAACGCCTTTTCCTCGAGCGCTCGCGTCGCCTACCTCGCCGACCTGTCCAGCATCTCCGTGCTCGGCGACGACACCAGCATCAATGTGGCGCGCGTGGCCTTGCCGGCGACGCCGGGCGACTACAGTCACAAGGTCAACGAGTACGCCATTCGCTGCGCGACCAACCAGTCCCGCATCGTGGTGTATATCGAGTACGGCCCCGACGGCGCCGAGCTGGACCGCTATCCTGAAACCGACGTCGTCTGGGACACGCCCGCCCCCAACAGCCTCGGCGCGCTGATCAAGAGCATCGCCTGCGACAGCGTCCGCGCCCAGGGCGAGAACGCCGCAAGCATCAAGGCCTATATCGACGGCCAGGCCGGCTAGACGCCGGCCGGAGTCTTCGGGCCGAGCAAGATCTGCACCCTCTTCGCGCTGGTGCGGACGAAGCCGCGCGGCGACAGGGCCGCCAGCCGCGCCGGGTCGATCGCGTCCCTGTTCAGGTCGATGCAGAGGCGTCCTGCCTGACGCCGGACGCGTTCGATATTCCCGGCTCCGCCCAGGGCCTCCAGCAGCTCGGGCGCGAGCGTGGATGCGACTGTCTCGGCCTCTTCGCCCGTGGTCCGGGGCCTGCCTTCGGACGCGGGATCCAGGGCCAGGGCGCTTCGGATTTCATCCGCCACGGCGTCGGCGATGGGACCCAGGACGACCTGCAGCTGATCCGGGGCCGGAGCGATGACGCCACGCGCGCCAAGACGCTTCAGCGCCGCTTCATCGACCTGGTCACGCGAACGGATATGCAAGCGAAGTCGCGTGGTGCAGGCCGCCACCGCCGTCAGATTGCCCGCCCCGCCGAGGGCCGCGACAAAGCCCGCCGCCCGGTCGCCGCCGACGGCGGATACAGGCCCCGCCGCGACCGGCTCGTCGTCCCGTCCCGGCGTCTTCAGGTTGAAGACCGTGATGGCGACGCGGAACAGTCCGTAATAGAGGCCCCCGTAGATCAGCCCGACCGGCAGCAGCATCCACGGCCGGGTCGCGCGGCCATAGTTCAGCACATAGTCGAACAGGCCCGCCGAAAAGGTGAAACCCAGCCGCGAGCCCAGCAGGTCCATCACCACCATCGACACCCCGGTCAGCACCGCGTGGATGGCGTAGAGGACCGGCGCCAGGAACATGAAGGTGAACTCGATCGGCTCGGTCACCCCGGTCAGGAAGGCCGTCAGGGCCAGGGAGAAGAGCATGCCCCCGACCTCCTTGCGCCGCTCCGGTCGGGCGGCGTGATACATGGCCAGGCAGGCGGCGGGCAGGCCGAACATCATGACGGGGAAGAAGCCGCTCATGAAGACGCCCGCGCTGGGATCGCCCGCGAAGAAGCGGTTCAGGTCCCCCGTCGCGCCGTTGAAATCCCCGACGATGAACCAGGCGACATTGTTCAGGATGTGGTGCAGGCCGGTGACGATCAGCAACCGGTTCAGCAGGCCATAGACGAACAGGCCGAACTCGCCCGAGCCGACCACCCCGCGGCTGAAGACGTCGATGGCGTGGTCGATGCCGGTGAAGGTCAGGCCGACGACGGCCGCCACGGCCAGACCGGCCACCCCCGCCACGATGGGCACGAAGCGGCGCCCCGCGAAGAAGGCCAGATAGTCCGGCAGCTTGAAGGTCGAGAAGCGGTTGTAGCAGGCCCCGGCGATCAGGCCGGCGACAATGCCGATGGGCACGCCCAGCCGCGACAGGGCCTGATCCTTGAAGGCCTTGGAGGCCGCATCCGCCGCATCGCCGGTCAGCCCGGCGACGGCCTCGGGCGGAACCGCCAGCAGGACCTTGGACGCCTCGACCGAAATCAGGAAACAGACCACGCCCGCCAGTCCCGCGGCGCCGTTGTTGTCCCGGGCCAGACCCACCGCCACGCCGACGGCGAACAGCAGGCCCAGGTTGGCGAAGACCGCCTGTCCCGCCGCCGAGATGAAGGCGATGTCGAGCAGGTCCGGCTGCCCCAGTCGCAACAGCAGGCCCGCCACCGGCAGAACGGCGATGGGCAGCATCAGGGCCCGGCCGAGCGGCTGCAGGCTGGACAGTCCGATCTTCATGCGACCGCTCCGACGACACGGGATTTCAGCAGGACGGCCAGGCGCTCGTCGGCCAGGGCGCGCACGGCCTCGGCGCTATCCAGCGCCAGGGCCTGGGCCGCCAGTTCGCGACAGTCGGCCAGAGTCAGCCCCCGCAGCAGGGCCTTGATCTCGGCCGTCATGGACGGCGTGGCCGACAGCTCGGTGACGCCGAGACCGATCAGGATGGGCGCGGCCAGCGGATCTGAGGCCAGTCCGCCGCAGACGCCGATCCAGCGGGTGTCGGCGGCGCCCGCCGCCGTCTGGGCGATCAGGCGCAGCACCGCCGGATGCAGGCTGTCCAGCTGGGCCGCCAGGTGGGCGTTCTGGCGATCCATGGCCAGGGCGTACTGCGTCAGGTCATTGGTGCCGATGGAAACGAAGTCGATATGGGGCGCCAGCAGGTCGGCCGTCATGGCCGCCGCCGGGGTCTCGATCATGACCCCCAGCAAGGGCGCCGCGCCGCCGGTCTCGGATACGGCGATGTCCAGCAGGGCGCGGACCTGACGGACCTCCGCCGCCGAGGCGATCATCGGCAGCATGACCGCGACGGTTCCGCGAGCGCGCACCCGACAGACCGCCCTCAACTGGGTCAGCAACAGATCAGGCCGATGCAGGCCGGTTCGCACCCCGCGCAGGCCCAGGGCCGGATTGTCCTCATGCGGCATGGGCAGATAGGGCAAGGGCTTGTCGCCCCCCGCATCCAGGGTGCGGATGACCAGGGGCCGTCCGTCCAGGGCGTCGGCGATGGCCTGATACTGGGCCAGTTGCTCGTCCTCGGTCGGGGCGCTCTGGCGTTCGAGGAAGAGGAATTCTGTGCGCAGCAGGCCGCAACCCTCGGCGCCCCCCGCCACGGCGGGCGCGGCCTCGGCCACGTCGCCCAGATTGGCGAAGACCTCGATGCGGACGCCGTCGGCGGTGCGGCAATCCTCGGCCGCCAGGGCCCGGGCCTCAAGACGGCGACGGTCGCGCGCGGCGGCGGCGCTCTGCGCGCGCGCCTGACGGGCGGCCGACGGGCTGGCGACCAGGCGTCGGCCGTCGGCGTCCAGCACCACCAGGGCGCCGTCCTCGACACGGTCCAGACCCGAACCGACCGCCACCAGGGCCGGGACCCCCATGGCGGCGGCCAGGATGGCGACGTGCGAGGTCGGTCCGCCGCGCGCGGTGCACAGCCCCGCCACCTTGACCGCGTCCAGGGCGATCAGCTGCGACGGCAGAAGGTCGTCCGCCAGGATGACCGATCCGGCCCCCAAGACCATCGGTGCGGGCGCGGCCTCGCCCGACAGCTCGACCAGGACCTGACGCTCCAGATCCATGAGGTCGTCGGCGCGTTCGGCGGTACGGGCGTCGCCCAGCGACCGGAACAGGGCCACTCCGGCCTGGGTCGCCGTGCGCCAGGCGAAGCCGGCGCCCCGGCCCGCCTCAATGGCTTCCTGCGCCGTGGCGAGCAGGCCGGGATCGTCCAGGAAGGCCAGATGTGCGGCCAGAATGGCGCGGCGATGGGCGCCGCCGGACGCCACCGAGGCTTCGATACGGCTGCGTACGGCGCTGAGCGCCTGCCGCAGGGCGGCCTGTTCCAGCGCGACGCCGCGACCGTGCTCGGGCGTCTCGATCTCGGCCTGGCGCAGACGCACCGCGTGGCCGATCACCAGGCCCGGCGCCGCCGTGACGCCTGAAAAGATCAGTTCGCCGTCCTCGCCTGTCGTCGGCCCGGCGGCCGTCGCGGTCTCGACGACGGACGCGACAGACGCAGGCTCGCCCCCCTCGCCCAGCCCCGAAGCGATCAGGGCGACCACGGCGTCCAGGGCGGCCTCGGCCTGCGGTCCGCCGGCGCTGACGGTCAAGGCGTCGCCGTCCCTGAGACCCAGGGTCATCATGGCGGTCAGACTGGTCGCGTCGGCGCTGCGCTCGCCGAGGGTCAGACGGACGCGCGCGTCGAAATCCCGAACCGTCGCGGCCAGACGCGAGGCCGGACGGGCGTGCAGCCCATGCGGCAGGGGCGCCCGCACCGAACGGGTCAGGATCGTCTCGAACGAGGCCTCCACGGCGGCCGTCGTCGCGATCCGACGCACGGCCATGACCGGCTCCCCCGCCACAACCAGACGGTTCAGCGGCAGAACGCGAACCTCGCCCTCATTGGCCAGCAGCACCGGCGAGATCAGATTTTTCGCGCCCGCCGCGATCACCTCGAGATCCAGGCTCAACAGCAGATCGCCCGTCCTGACTGCATCCCCGGCGGCGACGTGGGCTGTGAAGCCCGCCCCTTTCAGGGTCACCGTCTCCAGCCCCAGATGGATCAGAACCTCAACCCCCGCGTCCGAGCGGATGCTGACGGCGTGGCCCGTTCGCGCGAGGCTCGACACCACCCCGTCAAAGGGGGCGCGCACCGTCGCGCCGGTCGGGTCGATGGCCAGGCCGTCGCCGACCATGCGTCCGGCGAAGGCGTCGTCAGGCACCTCGTCCAGAGCACAGACCCAGCCGTCGATCGGCGCATGAACGATCAGCTCGGCCGTCATCAGTCGTCCCCGCGCCGGGCGTCGGGATCGGAGACGCGGACCCAGTCGACGCCCCACATCGGGTCCAGTTCCTTCTGCGTGAACTTCAGGCACAGGTCATGCCGTCCGCCCCGGGCCGGCAGCTGGCCGGACAGGGTGGTGATCCCGTCGTTGCCCGCCGCCTCGGCCAGGGGCAGGATCAGGGCCGGCTCGCCCTCGCAGCCGTTGATGCGGACCTCCAGTTCGCCCGCCGGGGTGCGCGGCGTCCCAAGACGGATCCTGTCGCGATCGGCGCCGATCTGGAAGTTGAAGGGAACCTGCCCCACGGCGGCTTCGAAACGCAGCCCCTTGCTCAGGTCCGCCGACTGATAGATCCAGCAGGGATTGAGGATGTCCATCAGCAGGGCCGGACGCTCGCCCTCCAGCGGGGCGTCGTCGATCAGCGACAGCGGCAGGGCCGCGCTGCACAGCTTCATCTGATGATCGTAACGCCGCTGACCGTCGGCGGGCGGCGTGGCGGGAACCTCGGTCAGGCCGCTGGTCGCATAATCGATGCCGAGGCTGCGATAACGGACCAGTTGCGGCTCCAGACGGGCGCGGAAATCGTCGAAGTCCATCCGCGCGTGCGGGGTCCAGGCCATTTCCGCCAGGGCCGAGATGCGGGGGAAGGCCTGATACTCGACCCGGTCCTCGGTCCGCATGTGTTCGGTGAAGAGGTTGCCCTGCACGCCCAGGACGCGCCGCGCCTGATCCGGGGTCAGTTCGTCCGGCGTCGGGTCAAAACTGTAGACGTCGCGCAGGGTCGAGGTGAAGCCGCGTCCCGGCGCTCCGTCATCGGCGCTCTGGCGGTTGTCGAAATACAGCACGGGCGCCGGCGACATGACCGTGTCATGGCCCAGGCGGGCCGCCTCGATGGCGCCCTCGACCCCGCGCCAGGACATGACGCTGGCGTTGGGATTGATGCCGCCTTCCAGGATTTCATCCCAGCCGATCATGCGGCGGCCGTGGTCGTTCAGGCGTTTCTCCAGGCGCGCGACGAACCAGGACTGCAGCTTCTCCTCGTCGGCCAGACCCAGTTCGCGCATCCGCTCCTGCACGCGGGGCGAGGCCTTCCACTGATCCTTGACCGCCTCGTCGCCGCCGATGTGGACGTATTCCGAAGGGAAGAGCTCCACCACCTCGTCCATGACGTTCTCGAAGAAGACAAGCGTCGCCTCCTCGACGTTGAACAGGGTCGGATAGACGCCCCAGTCGGCGGGCACGGCCGGGACGGCGGCGCCGGGCACGTCGGTGACGCCCAGTTCGGGATAGGCGGCGATCGCCGCGCTGGCGTGGCCGGGCACGTCGATCTCGGGCACCACGACGATATTGCGCGCGGCGGCGTAGGACACGATGTCGCGCACCTGGTCCTGGGTGTAGACGCCGCCATAGAGACGCGGGCGGCCGGTCGCCGGATCGATGTCCTTCTGCGCCGCCGCGCCTGCATGAACGCGCCAACCGCCGATCTCGGTCAGCTTCGGATAGCGCCTGATCTCAAGCCGCCAGGCCTGGTCGTCCGTCAGATGCCAGTGGAAGACGTTCAGCTTGTGCAGGGCCATCCAGTCGATGAAGCCCTTGATGAACTCCGGCGACTGATAGTGTCGGGCCGAGTCCAGCATGACGCCGCGCCAGCCGAAGCGCGGGGCGTCGGCGATGGCCACGGCGGGCACGGTCGCCGCTCCCTGACCGCCCTCGGCCGTCGCCAACTGCCACAGGCTGATCGAACCATAGAGCATCCCGCCGAAGTCGCTCGCCGTGATGACCGCCCCGCGCGGGTTCACGTCCAGACGATAGGCGTCGGCGGCGGTTTCAGGAGCGCGACGGAAGACGACGGCGCCAGGCGCGGCCTCGCCTTCGCGCACCGTCAGGTTCAGGCCGCGCGTGCGTTGCATCAGGTCGGCGAAATAGGTCGCCGCGCGCTGCGCCTCCGCGTCGTCGCGCGGGACGCTCAGCACCGTCGCGTCGTTCAGGACGAAGACGCCCTCGGCGGGCGTGACGACGGCGGGCCGCGGTATCACCGACCCGACGGGGGCTTCGGCCAGGGCGACAGAACCCGGAGCCAGGGCCGCCAGCACGGCCAGAAGGGACGTCAACCGCGGGGCGAGGCCCCTTGATCGAACCACCTGGGTCATACGCAGTCTCGCATCAAAAAAAGCGCGCGGGACGGTGACGCCCCGCGCCAGTCTGGCCTCAGGAGAGGGCCTTGGCGATAGGCGGAACAGGGGGCGACGAACGCCGCCCCCCGAACGCGACGTCCTAGAACTCGACGCTCAGCGTCGCCATCAGCTTGCGGCCGGTGCGATAGACGCCCCGCGGCAGGCTGACCGTATTGGCGTAGGCGTAGTATTCGCTGTCGAGCAGGTTCTGACCCGACACCGTCAGGCTGACCCGATCGTTGAAGGCGTAACCCGCCGTGGCGTCGAGCCCGGTGTAGGCGCGGACATACATGTCGTCGCCGCGATCCACCCCGGTGAAGTACTTGGACCGCCAGGTGTAGGTCACGCGCGCCGAGAAGGGCCCCTGTTCGAAGAAGGGGCTGATATTGACCTGGTGCTTCGAGTTGAAGGGCAGGTCCTGACCGTTGTCGGCGCTGCCGTCGACGTAGGTGTAGTTGGCCAGCAGGCCCAGGCCGTAGGCGTAGTTCTGCTGATAGGCGAAGGTCGCGCCCTTCAGGTCGGCCGAACCGGCGTTGGTCGGACGGCTGATCTGATAGGTGGTGACGGCGTTCTGGGCCTGGTTGAAATGCTCTTCCGGCGCGGTCTTCTGCAGGATGTAGTTGTCGATCTTCTTGTAGAAGATCTCACCTGACAGGATGGCGTCAGGGGCGAAATACCATTCGGCGGCCGCGTTCAGGTTGGTCGACTTGTAGGGGTCGAGGTCCGGATTGCCGCCGCCGCCGGTCAGGATCTGATCCGACAGCCAGAAGTAGTTGGACATGTCCGCATAGTTGGGACGCGAGATGACCTTGGCCGCCGCCAGACGGATGATCAGGTCGTCCGAGGCGTTGATGGCGACGTTCAGGCTGGGCAGGAAGTCGTCGTATTCCTTGCTCTTGACGCTCCACTCCCAGTCGGCCGCGGTCGTGCCGCAGCCGGTCGCCGTCTGATTGACGCAGACATAGCCGCCGCTTTCCGACTCCGTGCGGACATAGCGCAGACCGACGTTGCCGCGGATACGATCGCTCTCGAAGTCCGCCTGGGCGTAGACAGCGTTGATCGTCTCCTGGACGTTCCAGTTCTGGGCCGTGAATTCGGCGTTGCCGAAGACGGTCGGCACCGGCGCGGCCTGCCACGGACGCAGGTATTCCCCGGCCTCGATGTAATCGGCCAACGCCTTTCCATCGATACGGAAGCGGGTCTTCATCTGGTCGTTCGCCCCGTCGAAGCCGTCCAGGTAATTGCCCGGAACCTGACTGGGGTTGAACATGGCGGCGCTGTCCGGCGCGCCATAGATCTGAACCGTCACGCCCGACATCTTCTGGTCGGTCTCATGCTGACGATACTTGTAGCCGAACTGGAAGCGGTTGAAGAAACCGTCGCGATCGAAGCCGAGATCGGCCTGGGCGTAGGTCTCCTCGTCCATGGTCGGCTTGGAGACGATGTTGCCGCCCCAGCCGGCGTTGTAGCCGGTCGGACCGACGGACGGATCCCCGCCGCCCCAGCCGCCGTCGAACGCGAACTTCGACGCGTCGTTCAGGACATCGCCATTGGCGTAGGTCAGGACGCCGGGCGACCCCGGAGCGCCGGTGAAGTCCACCGTATAGTCGGCCCAGTTCAGGAACTCGCCGAACAGCTGACGCTGCGTACCGCCGTCAGCCTTGGTGTAGCCGATGTCGCCCGACAGGTCCCAGCCGTCGCCGCGATACTTGGCGTCGAAGTGGTAGCTGTCCGAGGTCATGGCCGCCTCGCGATACTGGATGTCCAGCACGCTGAGCGCGTTCTTGAAGGAGGCCTTGGTGATGACGTTGTTGTCGACCTGGATGTCGGTCAGGGCGCCCAGGCTGTTCCACGTATTGCCCTGGAAGGCGAACAGGGCCTGATTGATGTTGTCATAGGTGGCGTCGATGCGCAGCCAGTCGAAGTTCAGATCCAGGCTGTCGTTCGGACGCCACTGGACCGCCACGGTGTAGCTGTTGCGCTCCCGGCTCTGCTCGAAGAAGTGGGTGCCGAAAGCGTTCAGCCCCTTGGCGTTCGGATTGGCCAGCAGGGTCGTGGCGCAGGTCCCGACGCAGTTGCCGTTGGCGATCGAATTGCCGCCCGGATTTTCGGCGTTGCCGCCGGCGTAATAGCTGGCCGGAATGGTGCCATAGGCCTCGAGCCCGTCCCGGCGCAGGTCGTCAGCGGCGCGTTGGGCCGAGACCAGGACGCCGAAGGTGCGGTCCTCGTTGCGCCAGCCGCCCAGGAGAGACAGTTGCGCGTCGCCGCTCTCGGACCGGTCATTGTAGAGATAGGTCACGGCGCCCGACAGGGTGTGCCGACCCAGGTCCAGCGGGCGCCGGGTCGAAACATCGACGGTGCCGCCGATCGACCCTTCGTCGATGCGGGCCTCGGGCGACTTGTAGACCTCGACCTTGCCGACGATCTGCGGCGCCAGCAGGGCGTAGTTGAAGGTCCGCCCCGGCTGATCGAGAATGAACCAGTCCGCCGAGGCGACCGTCTGGCCGTTCAGCAGGGTGCGGTTCAGCGCCGGGTCCGTGCCCAGGATCGAGACCTTCTCGCCCTGACCGAAGGCGCGATCGACCGTGACGCCCGGAATGATGGTGATGGCCTCGGCCACGTTCGAGCTGGGGAACTTGCCCACATCCTCGGCGGTGACGACGTCAATGATGGCGTTGGCGTTGCGCTTGGTGTCGATGGACTGCTGCAGCGACGCGCGGATGCCGGTGACGACCACCTCATCGACCGTGGTGGTCGGCGCATCCTGGGCGGCGGCGGCGCCGGCGACCAGCGCCAGGGCGCTGACGGAACCGGCAAGCAAGGCGTGACGGATACTCATGGCGCTGGATCTCCCCTCCAGAGACCTGCCCCCGCAGGTCCGACCTACCCAATTCAAGACCAATATGGTCCGCCTCTCTTTCGTCAGGATCGAGAGAACATGGGAATTGACGGGAGAGTTTCACCAAAGCGTCGCATCCTGCAAGACCAAAATTCACATTGGGCCTAAACTTTCTTCATATTGGTCCTTGATTGGTCGCGTGACATGGGTTCAGATGCGGTCGTCGGGATGCATTTGGGGGAAAAGGTCATGGCGTTCCTGGAAGCCATCGGATCACTGGACGCGCAGCGGCCCGCGCCCCTGTATCAGCAGTTGCAACAGGCGGTGCGTCAGGCCATCGAGCGCCGCGCGCTGAAGCCTGACGACGCCCTGCCGCCCGAACGCGATCTGGCCCACGAACTGTCGGTGTCGCGCATCACCATTCGCAAGGCGTTCGACGGCCTGGTGGCCGAGGGCCTGCTGACCCGGCGCCAGGGCGCGGGCACCTTCGTCGCCGCCCGCGTCGAAAAGAGCTTCTCCAAGCTGACCTCCTTCTCCGAAGACATGGCGGCGCGCGGACGCAAGGCCACCAGTTCCTGGCTGAGCCGCAGCCAGGGATCGGTCACGCCCGAGGAATCCCTGACCCTGGGCCTCAGCCCGGGCGCTCCGGTCTATCGTTTCCATCGTATTCGCTACGCCGACGGCTCGCCCATGGCGCTGGAGTATTCGACCGTTCCCGCCAGCTGCCTGCCGGACGCCGAGACGGTGGACGCCTCCCTCTATCAGGCCCTCGCGGCGAGCGGGCGCCGACCCAACCGCGCCCTGCAGAGGCTGCGCGCCGTCCTGTTCACCGACGAACAGGCCGAGTTGCTGGGCGTCGCCCGCGGCGCGCCGGGCCTGCTGATCGAACGGCGCGCCTTCCACAACGGCGAGCCGGTGGAAGTGACCCAGTCCTATTATCGCGGCGACGCCTACGACTTCGTCGCCGAACTCAACGACGGACCCGCCTGATGCGCGCCGAAGACACCCGGATGTTCGCCGAGGCCGCCGCCTCCGGTCGCCTCGTCGCCGCCCAGCTGGCCGCCAACGCCGGCGTCATCGCCCAGGCGGCGAAGCGCCTGCGCATGCACCCGCCGACCGCCGCCCTGATCTGCGGCCGGGGCAGCTCCGACAACGCGGGGGTCTTCGCCCGCTATCTGATCGAAACCGAGGTCGGGGTCATGACCAGCCCCATGCCCCTGGCCGTCAGCTCGGTCTATGGGCGCGCGCCCCATGTGCCCGACGGCCTGTGCCTGGCCGTGTCCCAGTCGGGCAAGAGCCCCGACCTGGTCGCCGCGGCCGCCGGCGCGCGCGCGGGCGGCGCCTTCGTCATCGCCCTGGTCAATGTGGAAGATTCGCCTCTCAGCCAGGTGGCGGACCTGACCATTCCCTTGCGCGCCGGCCCGGAACTGTCGGTCGCCGCCACCAAGAGCTTCATCGCCAGCCTCAGCGCCATCGCCCATCTGATCGCGGAATGGAGCGGCGACGCCGACCTGTCCGCCGGCCTCGGGAGCCTGCCGCGACAACTGGACGACGCCTGGGCCCAGGACTGGTCCCTCACCCTGCCCGCCCTGACCGAGGCGACCAGCCTCTATGTCGTCGGACGCGGCGTCGGTTTCGGCGTCGCTCGCGAGGCCGCGCTGAAGCTGAAGGAGACCTGCGGCCTGCATGCCGAGGCCTTCTCCACCGCCGAGGTCCGTCACGGGCCGATGGCCCTGGTCAAGACCGGCTTCCCCGTCCTGCTGCTGCCCCAGTCGGACGCCACGCGCGGCGACGCCGAGGATCTGGCCGCCGACTTCGCCCGACGCGGCGCCCGGGTCTTCTTCGCCGGGGCCACGACCGCGCCGGGCGTCGTCTCCCTGCCCACCGTCAGCACGCACCCGGCGCTGGAACCCATACTGCTGATCCAGAGCTTCTATCGTCTGGCCGCCACGCTCTCGACGGCGCGCGGCTTCGATCCGGACCGCCCGCCCTATCTCAACAAGGTGACCGAGACGGTTTGATGCCCACACTTCTGGCCAACGGCCCCATCCTGACCGACGGCGCCTTTCGCGACGATCACGCCGTGGTCGTCGACGGCGCCCGCATCGCCGCCGTGGGACCGGAAGCCCGCCTGCGCGAAGCCTTTCCGGACGCCGCGGTTCGAGACCTGAAGGGCGACCGGCTGGTTCCGGGCTATATCGACACACAGGTCAACGGCGGCGGCGGCGTCCTGTTCAATGACGCGCCCACGCCCGAGACCATCGCCCGGATCGGCGCCGCCCATCGCCGTTTCGGCACCACCGGCTTCCTGCCTACCCTGATCAGCGACGAGCTGTCGGTCATCGACCAGGCCATCGACGCGGTCGAGCAGGCCATGCTTGAGGGCGTGCCGGGCGTGCTGGGCCTCCACATCGAAGGCCCCTTCCTCAACGTGGCGCGCAAGGGCATCCACGACCCGAACAAGTTCCGCACCCTGGATGATGACGCCGTGCGCCTGCTGACGCGCATGAAGACCGGCCGCACCCTGATCACCCTGGCGCCGGAGACCACCACCCCTGACCTGATCACAGCCCTGGTCGAGGGCGGCGCCCTGGTCGCGGCCGGCCATACCGACGCCGACTATCAGACCATCCGCACCGCCCTGGACGCGGGCGTGACCGGGTTCACGCACCTGTTCAACGCCATGTCGCCCCTGACCAGCCGCGAACCCGGCGTGGTCGGCGCGGCCCTGGAAAGCCAGACCGCCTGGTGCGGAATCATCGTCGACGGCCATCACGTCGATCCGGTGGTGCTGAAACTGGCCCTGCGCTGCCGTCCGGCCGACCGCTTCATGCTGGTCACCGACGCCATGCCCAGCGTGAACGCCCCCCATCCCGGCGACGGGGAGGATCACTTCTACCTGCAGGGCCGCCGCATCTCGGTGAAGGACGGCGCCTGCCTGGACGAACGCGGCGTTCTGGCCGGTTCCGATCTCGACATAGCCGCCGCCGTCCGCAACGCCCGCGATCTGCTGGGCCTCGACCTGCCGACCGCCGTCATGATGGCGTCCAGCGCCCCCGCGGCCTTCCTCGGCCTGTCGCACGAGCGTGGCCGGATCGCGCCCGGCCTGGCGGCGGACCTCCTGGTGCTCGACAGCGACCTGTCCCTGGTCGAGAGCTGGATCGACGGCGTCGTCCAGCGCCCCTGACGTCCACCGCCAGACGTCCGCCGTCAGACGTCGACGGCGGCGTCCAGGGCGTTGTCCTGGATGAACTCGCGGCGAGGCTCCACCACGTCGCCCATCAGCTTGGCGAACAGGTCGTCAGCGTCGTCGCCATGCTCGACCTTGACCTGCAGCAGGGTGCGGGCGTTGACGTCCAGCGTCGTCTCCCACAGCTGCTCGGGGTTCATCTCGCCCAGACCCTTGTAGCGCTGGATGGCCATGCCCTTCTTGCCGGCGTCCAGCACGGCGTTCAGCAGGTCCAGCGGCCCGCGGATCGTCGTGGTCTTGTCCTTGCGGCGATAGACGGCGGGCTGGTCGAACAGGCCCTCAAAGGTCGCCGCGCGTTCGGCCAGACGGCGGGCGTCCAGCGAGCGCCCCAGCTGTTCGTCCAGGACGATGGTCTCGCTGACGGCGCGGCGAACGCGGCTGAACACCACCCCGCCCTGCTCGGCGCGGTCGCCCGACCACGGGCCGTCGCCTTCCTCGGCATAGAGGTTCAGGCGCGTCGCGGCGTTGGCGGCGCGCGTCTCCAGCTCGCCGGCGCTCTCGGTGAACAGGCCGGCCAGGGCCCCCTGCTCGATGGCGAAGGCGGGGGCGCGGGCGGCCAGACGATCGACCAGGGCCTTGAAGGCCTTGGCCTCGCGCACCAGGGCCTGCAGGTCCAGACCCATGCGGCGTTCGCCGGTCGACAGGTCCAGCTCGGCGTCGGCGCAGCCTTCCTCGATCAGATAGGCGTCCATCTCCGCCTGATCCTTGACGTAGCGGTGCTGCTTGCCCTTCGACACCTTATAGAGCGGCGGCTGGGCGATATAGACGTGGCCGCGTTCGATCAGCTCCGGCATCTGACGATAGAAGAAGGTCAGCAGCAGGGTGCGGATGTGGGCGCCGTCGACGTCAGCATCCGCCATCAGGATGATCTTGTGATAGCGCAGCTTGTCGGCGTTGAAGTCGTCGCGGCCGATGCCGGTGCCGAGCGCCAGAATGAGCGTGCCGATCAGGTCCGACGACAGCATCCGGTCAAAGCGCGCGCGCTCAACGTTCAGGATCTTGCCGCGCAGGGGCAGGACGGCCTGGTTCTCGCGGTTGCGCGCCTGCTTGGCCGAGCCGCCTGCGGAATCGCCCTCGACGATGAAGAGTTCGGACTTGGCCGGATCGCGTTCCTGACAGTCGGCCAGCTTGCCGGGCAGGCTGCTGATCTCCAGCGCCGACTTGCGGCGGGTCAGGTCGCGCGCCTTGCGGGCGGCTTCACGCGCCGAGGCGGCCTCGATGATCTTGGACACGATCATCTTGGCCTCGACCGGGTGCTCCTCGAACCAGGTGCCCAGGCCTTCCGAGCACAGGCTCTCGACCGCCGGGCGCACCTCGGACGACACCAGCTTGTCCTTGGTCTGCGAGCTGAACTTGGG
>Ga0247820_10000714_pt1 | contig 18131 bp, 11 predicted proteins | sample 13C_Glucose_Day1_2_FD_192480 | JGI IMG/M metagenome (GOLD analysis project Ga0247820, IMG submission 192480) | Soil microbial communities from agricultural site in Penn Yan, New York, United States - 13C_Glucose_Day14 | ecosystem: Environmental > Terrestrial > Soil > Agricultural land | place...
AGCACGTGCACGCCGGTCCATGGGGAGGGCCGCGTCGTCGGCGTGCGGTGCCGGGGCGGCGATGCGGGGCCGCAGACGCTGGCCGCCGCGCTGGTGCTCGACTGCACGGGCCGCGGCTCGCGCAGCCCGGCCTGGCTGCGCGAGTGGGGCTACGACGCGCCGCCGGAGGAGCGCGTGACGGTGGGCCTCGCCTACTCCAGCGCCTACTTCCGGCGTGACGCCAACGTGAAGCCCACCGTCACCGTGGTGGTGGGCGCGGCCACGGCCGAGCTGCCGCGACCGTCGATCCTGATCGCACAGGAGCCCGACGGCGAGGGCCGCGCCCGCTGGGTCGCGGGCGTCGGCGGCTATGCCGGTGACCACGTCGACACCACGCTGGAGGCGCTGCGCCGGCGCGCGGCCGAGATCGGCAATCGCGAGATCGAGGCCCTGGCTGCCCACGGCGAGCCGATCGGCCCGGTGATGCGATACGTGTTCCCGCACAGTCAGCGCCGGCACTACGAGCGGCTGCGCCGCTTCCCTCAGGGCTACCTGGCGATGGGCGACGCGCTGGCGAGCTTCAATCCGATCTATGGACAGGGCATGACGGTTGCGGCGTGCGAAGCGCTGGCCCTGCGCGACGCGCTCGCGCGCGGTCCGCGCGACCTGGCGCGGCGCTTCTTCAAGGAGGCCGCCAGGATCATCGACACGCCGTGGCAGCTGGCGGTGGGCGGCGACCTTGCACTGCCGTCGGTCGCCGGGCCGCGGCCGTTCCCGCTGAAATGGATCAACGCCTATGTGGACCGCGTGCAGCGCGCGGCGGTGGACGACGCCGTGGTGGCGCACGCGTTCATCCGCGTCATGCACCTGCTCGCCGCGCCACCGAGCCTGTTCGCGCCTGCCGTGGCGTGGCGGGTGTGGCGGCACCGCGGTACGGCCCGCACGGGTTCGGCCGTACCGTTGTCCACGGCGTGACGCCGCCGGGGGCAGCACCCGGTGCAGGCCGGCGCGAGTGCCTTTCCTTCACGGGTTTGGAGACCGTTTCAGAGCGGCTTCAGGACTTTGCGGTTGCGAGAAACGACAGTGACAGGCAGAGACGACCAACCTCATCCGCCTGACCGCCAGGACCTCGAAAGGAGCAGCGATGAACGACCTCTTCCAATTGGCCGTCGGGGGGCGGCGCCCGTGCGCCTGGCTGCCGCTGCTGGCCGCGGCGACGGTGGCCGCGCTGGCCTTTTCGTTCGCCCCCAGCGCCCAAGCAGCGGCACTTGCGCAAGGCGAGAAACCGGCGGCAGACACGCCGGAAAAGGCGGAAACGAAGCTCCAAAGCGCCAGGGGTAGACGCTTTACGCTACGCCTCGGGCAGGGCTTTCGCTTCAAGGACGGCGCGCTGCTTCCGAGGCAGGACAACTCGGCAGACATCGTCTTCAAGTACCTGCCGCCTCAAGTGGGCGGGTTGGCGCTGCGCTACAACCCGATATCGCAGCAGGTCGAAACCGGAAATCAGCCGACGCTCACCTCGGCAGTGCCGCTGCTGCGCTCGGCGCGCATCAAGGCGTTTGAGCAAAAACCGGATGTGGCCGCAATCACTTCCGGCGACATCGCCGGCTATCCTGAGCAGGCAGCGCTTTTCCGCAAATCGCGTTTCGTACTGCTGCAAGATCAGAGCGGCGATCACTACCTGCTGACACTCGACGAACTCGAAGCCGCGACCGGCAAGTACGACGACTGGCGCATCGGCTTCGCCTACGAGAAGGTGCAACTGCCGCTCGGCTTGGCGGGCGGGCAGATCAACAAACTCTTTCCCGGCAAGCTGATCTTTCGCGACTGGTACCGCACGAAAACCATCGTGCGCATCGATCTGACCACGGGCAAGGAACAGATGATTGCCGACGGTGTTCTGCCTTCGACGGTGGGCGAGCGCTTGCTCGGCTACGGCGATTCATCGGGCGCCTATGTCGTGCGCGACGCGGCGGGCAAGACACTGCAAACCATCCGCTTCAACGAGCGCGTGCTGGGACCGGTGCTCTCGCCGGATGGCACGCGGCTCGCGGCGTCGGTGTATCGCCAAGGGCCTGGGAGAACCATCGGCAGCGTGACCGTGCCCGGCGCGGCCGTTCTCTCCACGGCCGTGTTCGATCTCAACGGCCGACAGCTTGTCTACTTTCTCGGCTACGACGACGCCGTCTGGACGCCCGACGGCAAGCTGATCGCAACCGGAAGCCTCTATGAGCCCGGCCTGTTCGAACTCGACCCGGCAACGCAAAAAGTGCGGCCGATCGATGCGGCGATCCCCACGCCGTTGCAGCCCAGCGTTTCGCCCGATGGCAGGACGATCGCGTTCATCACCGGCAGCAAGATCTGGCTGATCGATCGCGACGGAAAGAACCTGCGGCAACTGTTCCCTGATGCATTCAGCCAGCAGCGCCCGGCTTTCTCTCCCGATGGCACCAAGATCGCAGCGATCATTTGCAACCAGCTCGCCATCGACGCCACCGGCGAAGTGTTCGTCATCGACATCGCGACGAAACAACCCACGCCACTTCGCACCAGCACCGGCGCATCACTCATGCCGGACGATACATCCAGGTTGAACTGGATTCAGTAGAGCCCCGCAGGAACAACAGCGTCATCACTTCCCGTGAAACTGAACCACCGTCTTCACGGAGCAAAACTCTTCCAGCGCCATGAACCCCTTCTCGCGCCCGTGGCCACTGCGCTTCACACCGCCGAACGGCAGCTCGACGCCCCCGCCAGCACCGTAGGTGTTGATGTACACCTGACCGCATTTCATCGCCCGCGCCACACGCGTCTGCCGGCCGCCATCACGCGTCCAGATCCCCGCGATCAACCCGTAATCGGTCGAATTGGCCAACGCGATGGCGTCTTCCTCGGTGTCGAACGGAATCACGGAAAGCACCGGCCCGAAGACCTCGTCGCATGCCAGCTCATGATGGCGCGGCACCGGCCCGAACAGCGTCGGCGCCACGTAATAGCCCCCCTTGTGCACGCCCTCGGCCACCCGCCCCTGCGCCAGCACCGGAATGCCGCTGTCGCGAGCGCGCCGAATGAAGCCCTCGACCCGCTGCTTCTGCGCGAGATTGATCAGCGGGCCGCAATCCAGGTCCTGCTCCGGCGTGCCGGCGGCGCTGGCCTTGAAGCGCTCCACCACCTGCGCGACGAAGCGGTCGTGGATGGAGCGCTGCACCAGCAGGCGGCTGCCCGCCGAGCAGGTCTGGCCGGCGTTCTGCGTGATCGCCTTCAGGATGAAGCCGGCCGCGCGCTCCAGGTCCGCATCGTCGAACACGATCTGCGGGCTCTTGCCGCCGAGCTCCAGCACCACCTTCAGCGTGCGCTCGGCCGCGGCCTTCTGCACCATCGTGCCCACCTCGGGGCTGCCGGTGAAGGTGACGAAATCGATGTCGCGGTGCGAGGTGAGCGCGGCGCCGGCCTCCTCGCCGAGACCGGTCACGACGTTCAGCGCGCCGTTCGGCAGGCCCGCCTGCCTGGCGAGGTCGCAGAACGCCAGCGGCGTCATGCACGCGTCCTCCGACGGCTTCAGCACCGCGGCGTTGCCCATCGCCAGCGCCGGCACCACCGAGCGGCCGAACATCTGCGCCGGGTAGTTCCACGGCAGGATGTGCGCCGTGACACCGTACGGCTCGCGCAGCACCACCACGTGGAAATCGTTCATGTAGGGGATCTGCTCGCCGTGCACCTTGTCGGCAGCGCCGCCGTAGTACTCGCAATAGCGCGCGGCCACCTGGACGTCGGTGCGGGCCTGGCCCAGCGGCTTGCCGGTGTCGCGCGCCTCCAGCCGCGCCAGCTCGTCGCTGCGCTCCAGGATCAGCGCGCTCATCTTCAGCAGGATGCGGCCGCGCTCCGTGGCCGTGAGCCGGCTCCACGGCCCCGACAACGCAGCGCGCGCGGCAGCCACCGCACGATCGATGTCGCGCGCGTCGCCGCGCGCCAGGCTGTCGAATGCTTCGCCGGTGGCCGGGTCGATCACGGGCAGGGTCTCGCCGCTCGCGGCGGGCACCCACTGCCCATCGATGAAGTGGTGTGCCATGGTCGTTGCATTCGAGAATTGAAAAGCGGTCCTTCTCGATCGTGGAAGGTCACCTCAGCGAAGCATTGATCTTCGCCAGCTTCTCGGCGCCCGGGCACAGGTCTTCCTTGCCGAGCGCGTTCAGCGGGCGGTCCGCCGTATTGAGCGCCTCGTGCATGTCCACCGGCGACGGGTCGATGTAGAGCAACCCGGTCACGAGCTCGCCGCGCGCCTGGTGCGCCATCACCAGGTTCATGGCGGCCACGCGATCGGTCGGGTCGTGCTCGGCGGTGAGCTTTCGCAGGCGCATCACGGTGCCGTCGTCCTGCGGCAGCTCGAGCACGTCGCCCGGCGCCGGCTCGGCGGAGATCTCGTCGCCGAGGGCGATGAAGTCGATGAAGCTCACCGCCTCGTTGTGCGCGCGCACGTGGTCGTAGCTCTTGGTGCTGCCGGCGTGGTTGTTGAAGGCCACGCACGGGCTGATGACGTCGAGGAACGCCGCGCCGCGGTGCAGGATCGCGCCCTTGATGAGCGGCACGAGCTGCGCCTTGTCGCCCGAGAAGCTGCGGCCGACGTAGGTGGCGCCGAGCTGCAGCGCCATGCCGACGAGATCGATCGGGCTATCGGCGTTCGCCGCGCCCTTCTTGGCGACGGAGCCGCGGTCGGCGGTGGCGGAGAACTGCCCCTTCGTGAGCCCGTACACGCCGTTGTTCTCGACGATGTAGACCATGTTCACGCCGCGCCGCATGGCGTGCGCGAACTGGCCGAGGCCGATCGAGGCGGAATCGCCGTCGCCGCTCACGCCCAGGTAGAGCAAGTCGCGGTTGGCGAGGTTGGCGCCCGTGAGCACCGACGGCATGCGCCCGTGCACGGTGTTGAAGCCGTGGGAGGCGCCGAGGAAGTAGTCGGGCGTCTTGCTGCTGCAGCCGATGCCCGAGAGCTTGGCCACGCGGTGCGGCTCGATGTCCAGCTCCCAGCAGGCCTGGATGATGGCCGCCGAGATCGAGTCGTGGCCGCAGCCGGCGCACAGCGTCGAGACCTTGCCTTCGTAGTCGCGCCGCGTGTAGCCGACGGCGTTGCGCTCGAGGGTGGGATGCCGCATGCGCGGCTTGGTGATGTAGGTCATGCGAAGCGACGTGGGGGCTTCATGAAACCACTCGCTCCTTCGGCGCCACGGCCCGCGCGTGCACGTACTGCGTGATCGCGCCGGCGATGAAGCGCGCGGTGATCGGGGTGCCGTCGTAGTGCAGCACGGCGACGAGCCGCTGCGGCGACACGCCGAGCTCGTTCACGAGCAGCGAGCGCATCTGGGCGTCGCGGTTCTGCTCGACGACGAACACCTCGTCGTGCCCCGCGATGAACTGCGCCACGCTGTCGGCGAACGGATAGGCGCGCAGCCGCATCGCGTCCAGCGGGATGCCCGAGGCGGCCAGCGCCTCGAGCGCCTCGCCCATCGCGGCGCTGGTCGAGCCGAAGTACAGCACGCCGAGCCGCGTCTGGCGCACAGCCGGCTTCAGCACCGGCTGCGGCACGAGCGTGGCTGCGGTGGCGAACTTCTTCAGCAGTCTCTGCACGTTGTAGACGTAGTCCGGCCCGGCCTCCGAGTAGCGCGCCTGCGGGTCGCGCGTGGTGCCGCGCGTGAAGTACGAGCCCTTGCTCGGGTGCGTGCCGGGCAGCGTGCGCCACGGGATGCCGTCGCCGTCCACGTCCTTGTAGCGCGCGAACTCGCGGCCGGCCTCCAGCTCCTCGGCGCTCATGACCTTGCCGCGATCGAAGCCGCGCGCGTCGTCCCACTCGAAGGGCTCGCACAGCCGCTGGTTCATGCCGATGTCGAGGTCCGTCATCACGAACACCGGCGTCTGCAGCCGGTCGGCCAGGTCGAGCGCGGCAGCGGCGTGCTCGAAGCATTCGCGTGGATCCTCCGGGAACAGCAGCACGTGCTTCGTGTCGCCGTGCGAGGCATAGGCGCAGGCGAGGATGTCGGCCTGCTGCGTGCGGGTGGGCATGCCGGTGGAGGGGCCGCCGCGCTGCACGTCGATGATCGTGACCGGGATCTCCGCGAAGTACGCGAGCCCGATGAACTCTGCCATCAGCGACACGCCGGGGCCCGACGTGGCGGTGAACGCGCGCGCGCCGTTCCATCCGGCACCCACCACCATGCCGATCGAGGCGATCTCGTCCTCGGCCTGCACGACGGCGTAGTTCTGCTTGCCCGACGCCGGGTCCACGCGCAGCTTGCTGCAGTACTTCTGGAATGTCTCGGCGAGCGACGAGCTCGGGGTGATGGGGTACCAGGCAGCCACTGTCGCGCCGCCGTACACGCAGCCGAGCGCGGCCGCACTGTTGCCGTCGATGAAGATGCGGTCGCCCACCTTGTCGACGTCCTTCACCGAGAGCCCGATCGGCTTCAGGTGGTCGCGCGCGAACTCGCGCCCGGCCTGGAACGCCCGCAGGTTCGATTCGAGCAGCCGCTCCTTGCCCTTGTACTGCTCGCCGAAGAGCTGCTCCACCACCTGGTGTGGAATGCCGAGCATCGCGCTCAACGCGCCCACGTACATGATGTTCTTGAACAGCTGCCGCTGGCGCGCGTCCTCGTAGGTGGCGTTGCAGATCGCCGTGAGCGGCATGCCGATCACCTGCACGTCGTCGCGGAAGGCGCTCGGCGGCAGCGCCTTGGTGCTGTCGTGGAACAGGTAGCCGCCGGGGTCGATCTCGGCCACGTCCTGCGCCCACGTCTGCGGGTTCATCGCGACCATCATGTCGACGCCGCCCCTGCGGCCGAGATGCCCCTGGGCGCTCACGCGCGCCTCGTACCAGGTCGGCAATCCCTGGATGTTGCTCGGGAAGATGTTGCGCGGGCTCACCGGCACGCCCATGCGCAGGATCGCCTTCGCGAACAGCTCGTTGGCGCTGGCCGAGCCCGAGCCGTTGACGTTGGCGAACTTGATGACGAAGTCGTTGACGGCTTCGATGGGTTTCATGCCACCCCCACTTCCTTCGGCGGCACCCGCTTCTTCACATCGCGGCACGCATGCCCCGCCGTCGTCGGCTGGAACAGGAACTTCTGCATGTCCCAGGCCCCCGTCGGGCAGCGCTCGGCGCACAGCCCGCAGTGCAGACACACGTCCTCGTCCTTCACCATCACGCGCCCCGTCTTCAGCGGCCCCGAGACGTACAGGTCCTGCTCGAGGTTCTTCGCCGGCGCCTTCAAGCGCGTGCGCAGGTCCATCTCCTCGCCGTTCTCGGTGAAGCTGATGCAGTCCATCGGGCAGATGTCGACGCAAGCGTCGCACTCGATGCAGATGTTGTCGCTGAACACCGTCTGCACATCGCAGTTCAGGCAGCGCTGCGCTTCCTTGAACGCGGTGGCCGCGTCGAAGCCGAGCTCCACCTCCACCGAGATGCTCGCCAGCGCGATCTCGGCCTTCGTCCAGGGCACCTTGAAGCGCGTCTCGTTCGCGACGTCGTTGTCGTAGCTCCACTCGTGGATGCCCATCTTCTGCGAGAGGAGGTTCACGTGCGGCGGCGGGCGGCCTCGCACGTCCTCGCCGTGCAGCAGGCGGTCGATCGACACCGCCGCCTCGTGGCCGTGCGCCACCGCGGTGATGATGTTCTTCGGGCCGAACGCTGCGTCGCCGCCGAAGAACACGCCCGGACGCGTCGATTCGAACGTGACCTTGTCGACCACCGGCATGCCCCACTCGTCGAACGCGATGCCGCTGTCGCGCTCGATCCACGGGAACGCGTTTTCCTGCCCCACCGCCACCAGCACCTCGTCGCAGGCATGGAACTCGTCGGGCGCGCCGGTGGGCACCAGCGAGCGCTTGCCGCGTTCGTCGCGCACCGCCTTCACGAGCTGGAAGGTCATGCCGGTGAGCTTGCCGTTCTCGTGCACGAAGGCCTTCGGCACGCGGTAGTCGAGGATCGGGATGCCTTCGTGCATCGCGTCCTCCTTCTCCCACGGCGAGGCCTTCATCTCGTCGAAGCCGCTGCGCACGATCACCTTCACCTCGGTGCCGCCGAGCCGGCGCGCCGAGCGGCAGCAGTCCATCGCCGTGTTGCCGCCGCCGAGCACGATCACGCGCGGCTGCACGGCCTTCACGTGGCCGAAGTACACCGAGGCCAGCCAATCGATGCCGATATGGATCTGCTCGGCCGCCTCGTCGCGGCCGGGGATGCGCAGGTCGCGTCCGCGCGGGGCGCCGCAGCCGACGAACACCGCGTCGTAGCCTTCGGCGAGCAGCGCGTTCATCGACTCGATGCGGCGCCCGCCGATGAACTCGATGTTGCCGAGGCCGATGATCTGGTTCGTCTCCTCGTCGATCACGCGCTCGGGCAGCCGGAAGCGCGGCACCTGCGTGCGCATGAAGCCGCCGGCCTTCGGATCGGCATCGAACAGCGTCACGTGGTAGCCGAGCGGCCCCAGGTCGCGTGCGACCGTGAGCGCCGAGGGCCCGGCGCCGATGCACGCCACGCGCTTGCCGTTGGGCGTGCCGCGCGGGGGCAGCCGGTCGCGGATCTCGCCCTTCATGTCGGCCGCCACGCGCTTGAGGCGGCAGATCGCCACCGGCTCGGGCCGAACCTCGCCCCCGAGGGCCTCGTCCTGGTTCCCCTCCTCGACGCGGCCGCGCCGGCAGGCCGGCTCGCAGGGCCGGTCGCACGTGCGGCCGAGGATGCCGGGGAAGACGTTCGACACCCAGTTGACCATGTAGGCGTCGTCGTAGCGGCGCTGCGCGATGAGCCGGATGTACTCCGGCACGGGCGTGTGGGCCGGGCATGCCCACTGGCAATCGACGACCTTGTGGAAGTAGGCCGGGTCGGCGGCGTCGGTGCGTTGCACTGCGGTGTCTCCTGCCGCGGAGGCGCCTGGGTGCGGCACCCCCTTCTTCTCGTGCGGCAGTCTACGCCCGGTGTTTCAGCGTGTGTACGAAAGCCCTTCGCCCCGTGGCGCCGAACCCGCAACCGGGGGGTCGCCCGGGTTGACGTCTCAGCTTCTCAGGGCAACTTCATCGTGTCACGCAGGAACAGGATGGTGGCGTAGAAGAAGTAGTCGGCGTTTTCCTTGCGCGCGAAGCCGTGGCCCTCGTTCTCGGCGCGCAGGTACCACACCGAGGTGCCGTTGGCGCGCACCTTCGCCACGATCTGCTCGGCCTCGGTGTAGGGCACGCGCGGGTCGTTGCGGCCCTGCGCCACGAGCAGCGGCCGGGTGATGCGCTGCGCGTTGGTGAGGGGGGAGATGCGGTCGAGGTAGTCGCGCATCGCCGCGTCGCGCTCGTCGCCGTATTCCACGCGCCGCAGGTCGCGCCGGTAGCTCTCGGTGTTCTGCAGGAAGGTCACGAAGTGGGAGATGCCCACCACGTCGATGGCGCCGGCGATGCGCCCGGGATACGTGGCGGCGACGGCGAGCGACATGTAGCCGCCGTAGCTGCCGCCGCTCACCACCACGCGGGTCGGGTCCAGCCCCGGGTCGGCGGCGATCCAGTCGAGCAGCGTGCCGATGTCCTTCACTGCGTCTTCGCGCTTCATGCCGTTGTCCAGCGTGAGGAAGGTCTTGCCGTAGCCCTCGGAGCCGCGCACGTTGGGCTGGATCACGGCGATGCCGAGGTCCTGCACGAAGTGGTTCTGGCGGTACATGAAGCCCGCCTTGGCCTGGGCCTCGGGCCCGCCGTGGATGCTCACGAGCACCGGGCGGCGGCCGGTGAAGCGCGCCGGCGGCCGCGTGAGCCAGCCGGAGATGGTGCGGCCGTCGAAGCTCTTCCAGCGCACCACCTGCTGCTCGCCGAAGCGGTCGGGGTCGATGCCCTCCGGCACCGCGGCGCGGGTCCAGCGCTGCACGCGGCCGGTGGCCGGGTCCAGGCTGTGCAGCTCGCCGGGGCCGCGTGCGTTGTCCACGGCGAACGCCAGCTCGTGGCTGCCGCGATGGAAGCCCGTGCGCGTCACGCTGCCCGGCGGCAGGGCCGGCACCGGCAGCTCGGCGAGCGTGCCGGCGTCGAACAGGCGAAGCTCGTCCCGGCCGTCGACGTTCACGCGCACGGCCAGCCGCCGGCCGTCCTCGCTCAGCACGGCATCCTCGACGTTCCACGGCACGTGCGCGGTGACGCGGCGGATCTCTCCGCTCGCGAGGTCGTAGCGCATCAGCTCGTTGAACTCGCCGGCGCGGTCGCTCACGACGAACATCGCCCGGCCGTCCCGGCTGAACGGGCCGGCGTAGTGCGTGGCGCGCGCCCCGCCGGGAGCCGGCAGCAGCTGGCGCCGGGCGCCCGTGGCGAGATCCACGGTCCACACCTCGGATTCGTTGGCCGAGACGTAGCGCACCACCGAAAGCTGCGCGTCGTCCCACGACACGGGGCCGGTGAACCAGCCGGTGCCGGGCAGCTCGGCCAGCTTGCGCTTTCCTTGCGGCTGCATCGGGTCCAACAGCCACAGCGTGGTGTCGATGCGCTCGCGCGTGCCGCCCTGGGCGGTGCGGTCCAGCGGCACCGACGCCACGACGAGCTTCGATTCGCGGTGCAGCCAGGCGCCGGTCTCGTGGCGCTGGTCCGGGTCGGTGAGCAGCGTCTCGGCGCGCGTGTCCAGGTCGAGCCGGTAGAGCTGGGTGGCCTCGTTGCCGCCCGCCCCCCGCTCGTAGACGATGTAGCGGCCATGGTTCGGCTCGTAGGTGGCGCTCGTCACCGGGTCGGCGGCGTTCGTCAGCGGCTGCGGCTCGCCCATCGGCGCCGCGAGGCGGAACAGCTGCACCGTGCTGGCGCCCTTCAGCCGGTGCGCGACGATCATCTCGCGCCGCTGCGGGTGCCAGTCGACGAATCCGTGGCCGCGGAAGTCGGTGTAGGGCTCCACCTGGCGCACGAGCGGCAGCGGCACGGGCGGGATGCCCTGGAGCAGCAGGTTCGCGTTCGGCGCGAGCACCTCGGCCTCGGCGGGGGTCGACGGCGGCGGCGTCGTGGTGCAGGCGGCCAGGCAGGCCAGCGTGGCGGACAGCAACGTCGCGGCGCGACAAATTCGAACGGTCATCGTGGCGGGCGGCGGTAGTTCTGCGTCTGGGGCGGATACGGCACCGTGGCGCCTGACTCCACGTGGAGTCAGGCGCGTGTTTCGAAGATGCCGAGCTTCTGGTGCAACGGCGTCTCGTCGGCGATGAACAGGAAGGCCGGATGCTGCTTTGAGGGGTTGGACAAGGTCACCGCCGTGTAGCCGGGGGCGCAGCACGTGTCGGCTAAGGCCAGCGCGAAGGCTTGCTCGCCGATCGTCGCCTTCGCACGGCCCTCGATCACGTGAAAGACGGACGCCGGGCTGCGCGCCGGCAGCGTGACCGTCGCTTCCGGCCGCAGCATCAGCGCGTAGAAGCCGAGGATGTTCTCGACCTGGCCGCCGGTCTCGGGGTTCGCATACGTGATCTGCACGGCCTCCCCGGCAGGCCCCTCGCCGGCGAGCGCCTCGAGCGCCGCGCGCGCCTCGACCCACGGATAGCGCAGCATCGGGTAGGCCTTCGACGAGCGCTGGAACATCGGCGTCGGCAGCAGGCCCGCGCGCGCGTAGCGGCGATCGCCGCTGCCGGCGTGAACCTCCTGGCGCGGACCATCGACGTGGTAGCTGGCTTCCAGGTAGTGCACGAGCGGCAGGTCCAGCACGTCGAGCCACACCACCGGCTTGTCGCCGTCGTGCCCATGCTCGTGCCACAGGCCCGTGGGCGTGAGGATGAGGTCGCCGCGGCGCATCGGCAGCTTCTCGCCGTCCACCGTGGTGTAGGCGCCCTCGCCTTCGACGATCATGCGCACCGCGTTCGGCGTGTGGCGATGCGACGGCGCCCACTCGCCCGGCAGCAGCAGCTGCATGCCGAGGTAAATGGCGGCACTGGCCTGCATCTTCTCCAGTCCATGGCCCGGATTCGCCAGCACCAGCACGCGGCGCTCCGCCTTCTCGATGGGGGTCAGCTCGCCGGCCTTCAGCAGCAGCGGGCGCAGCGCTTCGTACGGCCAGTGCGTGGCGCGCGTCGACGGCACGGGCCTGGCCGGCGGCAGCAAGGCGCGCAGGCTCGGCCACAGCGGCACGAGGTTGTGCGCGCGCAGGGCCCCGACATAGTCTGCGGGGAGATCTTCGAGGCGTCCGAGTTCGGTCATGAGTGCGTCTCCTGGGCTGTTCACCGGGCCAGGCAGTTCTGCACGTTCCACGCGTACAGCCACTCCATGGCATCGTAGAAGCGCTCGGGGCTGAGGCCCTTCCACAGGTCGTTGCGCACCAGGCGCTCGACGCCCCTGGCGTGGAAGATGCGCCCCATTTCGCGCGCCGACAGCACGACGCGCACCGTGCGCGCCACGCGCGAGCGCTGGTAGAGCTCGAACGCCGGGGCCACCACGTTGTCGTTGACGCGCAGCGCTTCGGCCAGCGTGACTGATGCTGGTGGCGATCTCGATGCGGCCGGTGGCTTGCGCGCCTTCGAGCAGCGAGCCGTGCACGTCGGCGCGGTGGATCACGGCATAGGGGTTGCCGAACCGCTCGCGAAAGGCGGCCCCGGTCGGGATCGTTCCCACCTGGTACTCGTCGACGGCGTCGTGCATCACCATGAAATCGGTGTAGACGGCGCGGCTGCGCGCGATCGGGCCGATGCCCAGCGCGTCGAAGGCGGCAAAGGCGTTCGGGCCGAGCTGGATGCCGGCGCCGATCTCACCCATCCGCGCCGACTGCTCCAGCACCTTCACCTGGAACCCCTGCCGCACCAGCGCCAAGGCCGCCGCGAGGCCGCCGATGCCGCCGCCGGCCACGACCACCGGCAGTCCGCTCGAAGTCGCGCTCATCGACTGCTCCCCGCGACGTCGGCCGGTTCCTCGCCCAGCCCCAGCAGCCGCATGGCGTTGCCCTTGAGGATCAGCGGCTTCACTTCGTCCTTGAAGCCGGCCTCCTCGAAGTCCTTCATCCAGCGGTCCGGCGTGATCAGCGGAAAGTCGCTGCCGAACAGGATGCGATCCTTCAGCAGCGTGTTGCAGTACTGCACGAGCTGCGGCGGAAAGTACTTCGGGCTCCAGCCGGACAAGTCGATCCAGATGTTGGGCTTGTGCATCGCCAGCGACAGCGCCTCGTCCTGCCACGGCCACGACGGGTGGGCGATGATGATCTGCATGTCGGGGAACGCGATCGCCACGTCTTCGAGCAGCATCGGGTTGGAGCTCTGCAGCCGCAGGCCGCCGCCGCAACGCATCCCGGAGCCGATGCCCGAGTGGCCGCTGTGGAAGACCGCGGGCAGCTTGTGCTCGTTGATCACTTCGTAGATCGGCCACGCCATCGGGTCGGTCGGCTCGAAGCCCTGCACCGTGGGGTGGAACTTGAAGCCCTTGACGCCGAACTCCTCGACCAGCTTGCGCGCTTCGCGCGCGCCCATCTTTCCCTTGTGCGGATCGACGCTGCCGAACGCGATCATGATGTCCGGGTTGGCCAGCGCGGCTTCGGCGATCTCCTCGTTCGGGATGCGCCGCCGGCCCATCTGCGTTTCCGCGTCGACCGTGAAGTTGACGAAGCCGATTCTCTTCTCTCGATAGAAGTCGATCGTCTCCTGCATCGTCGGGCGCCGGCTGGAGCGGAAGTACTTGTCGGCCGCGCGGTCGTACTCCTCGCCGTAGCTGTCGAAGGGGTTGCGGCACGACACCTCCAGGTGGGTGTGCGTGTCGATCGCGATCAGGTTTTCGGTGTCCATGTTCTGTGCCTCATGGGTTCAATTGCCGGGCCAGCTCGACGAAGAACGCCAGGCTCGCCGGATTCGACATGGCGTCGGCGCTCGCCACCTTGTCCTGTGGCAGGCCGAGCAGCAGCTTGCGCACCGGCACCTCCATCTTCTTGCCGGTGAGCGTGCGGGGAATTTCAGTCACCTCGTAGACCTCGTCGGGCACGTGCCGGGCCGAGGCCCGCTCGCGGATCGACTTCGCGATGCGCGCCTTCAGCGCGGCATCGAGCACGCACCCGGGCTCGAGCACCACGAACAGCGGCATGAACGACGGCCGCCCGAGGTACTCCAAATCGACCACCAGGCTGTCGCGCACCTCGGGCAATTCCTCCACCACGCGGTAGATCTCCGCGGTGCCCATGCGGATGCCGAAGCGGTTGATCGTGCTGTCGGAGCGGCCGTAGATCACCGCGGTGCCGCGCGGCGTGAAGCGGATCCAGTCGCCATGGCGCCAGACGCCGGGGAAGGTCTCGAAGTAGCTCTCCCGATAGCGCTGGTCGCCCGGGTCGTTCCAGAAGAACAGCGGCATCGACGGCATCGGCTTCGTGATCACCAGCTCGCCCACTTCGTCATGCACCGGCCGGCCGGCGTCGCTCCAGGCCTGTGCCGCCACGCCGAGCTCGGCGCACTGGATCTCCCCGGCCGTGACCGGCAAGGTGGGCGCGCAGGCGACGAAGCCCGAAGCGATGTCGGTGCCGCCGCTGATCGACGCCAGCCAGACGTCCGGCTTCACGGCGTCGTAGACCCAGCGGTACGCCTCGACGGGCAGCGGCGAGCCGGTGGAATTGATGGCCCGCAAGTGCTTCAGCCCCACGATGTCGCGCGGACGCAGGGCGTCCTTCATGCCATTGACGAGGAACGCCGCGCCGCAGCCGAAGAGCGTGATGCGGTGCTCGTCCAGAAAGCGCCACAAGGCGCGGTTGTCCGGCCACGCCGGGTTGCCGTCGTACAGCGCGATGGAGGCGCCCGTGAGCAGGGCCCCGAGCTGCAGGTTCCAGACGATCCAGCCCGTGCTGCCGAGGAACAGCAGGCGGTCGCCGGGGCGCAGGTCGTGCTGCAGCGTCATCGTCTTCAGGTGGGTCAGCACGATGCCGCCGTGGCCGTGCACCATTGCCTTCGGCAGCCCCGTCGTGCCGGACGAGTAGACGATCCACAGCGGGTGGCTGAACGGCAGCCGTTCGAAGGCGAGCTCGGCCCCGGTGCGCACGGCCGCGTCCCACGGCATGGCGTCGCGCCAGTCGATGGCCGGCGCGCCATCGCGCAGGGCCGACGGGCCGGGCACGTGCACAACAGTCTTGACGCTCGGCAGCGCGCGCAGCAGGTCGCTCACCACGGCGCGACGGTCGTGCGTCTTGCCGTTGTAGCTGTAGCTGTCGGTGGCGAGCAGCAGCTTCGGCTCGATCTGCTTCAGCCGGTCGAGCACGACGGTCGCGCCCATCTCGGGGGCACAGCTCGACCAGATGGCGCCGATGCTGGCGCATGCGAGGAAGGCGACGACGGTCTCGCAGCGGTTCGGCAGGTACGACGCCACCCGATCGCCCGGTCCGATGTTCAGCGCACGCAAGGTCGCTGCGAGCGCGCCCGTGTCGCGCTTCAGCTGCGACCACGCCACCTCCATCGTCGGCGCGTCCTCGCGGCGCACGATCAGCGCGGGCCGCTCGTCGGTCGCCTGGCGGAAGACGTGCTCGGCGTAGTTCAGCCGCGCGTTCGGATACCAGCTGGCGCCGGGCATCTCGTGCGAGGCCAGCACCGGGTGGCGCGAGCCGTCGGCCTGCACGTCGAAGAAGTCCCAGACGGCCTGCCAGAAGGCCTCGACGTCGTCGACGGACCATTGCCAGAGCGAGGCATAGTCGTCGAAGCGCAGGCCGCGCTCGTCGGCGAGCCAGCGCTGGTAGGCCGCCAGCCGCGTGGCTTCGGCCTGTTCCCGCGTGGGCGTCCAGAGCACGTCGCCTTCGGCGATGGGGGAATCGGTGGGCATGGGGCGCTCCATGGAGAGTCTATGGCGGGCTCAGGCGATCAACGCTTGCCGGACCATGCCGTGCCGCATGGACAGCTCGGGCCAGACCCAGCGCTCGAACGCGGTGGCGCCGTTGCCGGGGGCATCGGCTCGCACCAGCCGGGCCCAGGCCCAGGACATCAGCGCGAGCGCGGCCACGCGCAGGAAATCTCCGGCCACGGCATGCAGGTTCTCGGAGGCCGTGGCGCCGCTCGTCCGCAATGCGTCCAGCAGGTCGCTCAGCTTCGCCAGGCCCGTTCTCGCACGTGCGCCGGCGGCGGAAGCGTCGCCCTCCAGGTCGGCTTCGAGCCCTTCCAGCAGGCCGGACAAGGCCCGGCCTTCGTCGGCCAGCACCTTGCGGAAGAGAAGGTCCTGCGCCTGGATCTCGTTGGTGCCTTCGTAGATCATGGCCACGCGCGAGTCGCGCACGATCTGCTCGATGCCCCACTCGCGCACGTAGCCGTGGCCGCCGAAGACCTGCAGGCAGTCGCTCGCGCCTTGGAAGGCCTGGTCGGTCCAGGCCGCCTTGAGCACGGGCGTGACGAGGGCGCACCAATGGCCGGCTTGCCGGCGGCGCGCCGGGTCGGGGTCGTGCCGAGCCACGTCCAGCTCGACGGCGGTGCGGTAGGCCAGCACGCGTCCCGCGTCGATCCAGGCGCGCTGGGTGTCGAGCAGGCGCTGCACCGCGGGGTGCCGGATGATCGGGTCCGCCGGTTGCGAGGCGTCGCGCGGCCCGGGGGCGCGCATCTGGCGCCGCTCTCTCGCGTAGGCATCGGCCTTCTGCCACGCGGCGTCGAGCAGGCCCACGCCCTGCAGGGCCACGTGCAGGCGCGCCGCGTTCATCATCACGAACATCGCGTTCAGCCCCTTGCCCGGCTCGCCGACGAGCCAGCCGGCCGCTTCGTCGAAGCGCATCACGCAGGTGGGGCTGCCGTGCAGGCCCATCTTCTCCTCGATGCGCTCGCACACCACGGCGCTGCGGCGGCCGTCGTCGTAGAACTTGGGCACCAGGAACAGCGACAGCCCCTTCGGCCCCGGCACGGCATCGGGCAGGCGCGCCAGCACGAGGTGCACGATGTTGTCGCTCAGGTCGTGCTCGCCGCCCGAGATGAAGATCTTGGTGCCCGACAGGGCGTAGCGCCCGTCCGGCAGCGGCACGGCTTTCGTGCGCGCCAGGCCGAGGTCGCTGCCCGCATGCGGCTCGGTGAGGCACATGGTGGCCAGCCACTCGCCGGTGGCGACCTTCTCCAGGTAGCGCGCTCGCAGCTCCGGGCCGCCGTGCTGCCGGATGCATTCGGAGGCGCCGTGCAGCAGCCCCGGCGCCATGGTCCAGCCGTGGTTGGCCGCGCTCAGCCACTCGTAGAGCACCATCTCGAGCACGGTCGGCAGGCCCTGGCCGCCGTGCTCGGGCGCGTGTGAAAGCGCGGGCCACCCGGCGCGCCAGAACGCCTGGTACGCGTCGCGAAAACCGGGCGGCATGGTGACGGCGCCGTTCTCGTATTGCGCGCCGATCTCGTCGCCGGGGCGGTTCAGCGGCGCCACCACCTGGCCGACGAACTTGCCGGCCTCGTCGAGCACCTGCCGCATCAGGTTGGGATCGGCGTTGTCGGCGAGCGCGGGCAGCTGCGCGAGCGTGTCGTGCGCCTGCAGGACATCGAACAGGATGAAGGCAGCGTCCGCCGCGTGGGGCCGGTAGGCGTTCATGGCGTCAGCGTGCTCCGGGTGTCCCGTCAACGTCCGGCGAAGGCCGGCGCGCGCTTGTGCCGCCATGCGAGCGACCCTTCGCGCAAATCCGCCGAGGCGCTGCATTGCGCGATGTCGCGGGCGAGCGCCTCTGCATCGAGCGTTCCCGACGCGATGCGGTTGAGGTGCTTCTTCATTCCGAGCAGCGCCAGCGGCGCCATGCCGGCCAGCTGGTGGCTGAGCGCCTCCACGTCGGCGCGCAACTCGGCACCGGTCGGGTGCAGGCGGTCGAGAAAGCCGCACGCCAGCATCTCCTGCGCGGTGAGCTTCTGGGCCATCAGCAGCACCTGCTTGGCCGCCTGCAGCCCCAGCCGCGACACGAAGCGCTCCAGCCCGCCGCCGTAGAACAGCAGCCCGAGCCGGGCGGCCGGCACCTGCATCTCCGCGGCCATCGAGCCGAGGCGAAAGTCGCAGGCGAGCGCGAGGTCCGTCGCGCCGCCGTACGCGCCGCCGTGGACTTCCGCGATCGTCACCGGCCGCGCCTGTTCGAGCGCCGCGGCGATCGCCTCGAAGCGCGCGCCGGCCTGCGCACCGCCGCCTTCGCCATCCATCCGGCCGATGTTGAACCCGCTGCAGAAATGACGGCCCTCACCGCGCAGCCGCAGCACGAGCACGCCCGGCGTCGCGTCGACGGTCTTCAGCTGCTCGTCGAG
>Ga0247820_10000715_pt1 | contig 18128 bp, 15 predicted proteins | sample 13C_Glucose_Day1_2_FD_192480 | JGI IMG/M metagenome (GOLD analysis project Ga0247820, IMG submission 192480) | Soil microbial communities from agricultural site in Penn Yan, New York, United States - 13C_Glucose_Day14 | ecosystem: Environmental > Terrestrial > Soil > Agricultural land | place...
TCTACCCGATCAACGTGCAGGGCGGCGGCAGCGGAGCGGACTGCCGGTTCGCCGTGGTCACCCGAGGACCTCCTCCTCCACCGCAGCCGCGTCAACAATGACTGGCGGTGGGACCACCAGACCGCGAAGGCCTTCGGCAAACAGTTGCCGCTCAGCGAGTGGGAGGTGGCCCGGTACGTGTCATCGCTCCCGCTGATGCCGACGGCACCCGACTACAACAACTACGGCTACCAGTTGCTCGGGCTGGTCGTCGCTCGCCTGCGTGGGGCAGCGTCGTTCGCCGACGCCATCAAGACGTCGACCTTCGATCCGCTGCAGATGACGCGCAGCCGCAGCGCGACATCGATCGTCGGCCACACGCCCTTCGACGAGGCGCGCTACCACCGCGCCAGCGAGATGCGCCTCGACCTGGTCACCGGGCGCTGCGTGCCACACCGACGACCTTGTTCCGGACGCGGTCAAACACGGCCAATGCTTCCGGAACCCCCGAAAGTGCTCCAATCAACTTCCATATGGATTCCAGGTGGATGGTATGAAGGGAAGCGGCGGTGCGGTGGAACCCAGGCAAAGGGTCGGCGAAACCGAAAAGATGACGATCAATGTGGGCGTCGTCGATCTGGGCCAAGTCGACCTCCTGGTCCAGGAGGGCTTCTATTCGAACCGCTCCGACCTCCTCAGAACGGCGCTGCGCAACCAGCTCGCATTGCATGCGGACACGGTCAAGCAGACGGTGGCGCGACGCACGCTGACGCTGGGCTTGCAGCACTACAGCCGTGCAGATCTGGAGCGCGTCGTCGCCGCGGGTCAGCGGCTCCAGGTCCAGGTCGTCGGTCTGGCTCGCATCGCCGACGACGTGACACCCGAGCTCGCGCGCGCAGCCATCGAATCCGTGACGGTACTGGGGGCCTTCCAGGCCAGTGCCGCAGTGCGACGGGCTTTGTCCGATCGCATCCAGTAGTTTTTTCTCATCAACAGAAAGCTCCAATGAAGTACCTCTCGAACGTGCCGCCTTTCGACGTCACGACCATCACCGAGACCATCGAGAGAGCCCTCGCGTCTGCGGGTCTCGACACCACGTCGGGGCCGATGCGCGGCGTCACCGACACCATCCGTCGTGCACTCTCCTCAGGCGGTGTTCCCGCACCGATGCCGTCCAATGACGTCGACACCTCGATCATCGATGTGGAAGCTCGCATCGTCGGCAATCCGAACGACGGAAAGGGCGAGCCTGAGCTCAAGACGGATATCACCGGTCGGGAGACTCCCGGCGCGTTCGTCACCCGCGAGTTCAGCAACCGCGCGGGCACCCGGACGTACAAGCTGTACGTTCCCGCCCGGACTTCCGATTCGCCGATGCCGATCGTGGTGATGCTGCATGGCTGCACCCAGTCGGCGGACGACTTCGCCGCGGGCACGCGGATGAACCGGTTGGCCGACGAGCACGGATTCCTGGTCGTCTATCCCGAGCAGGCCGCCAACGCCAATCCTTCGAAGTGCTGGAACTGGTTCAAGGCTCAGGACCAGGTGCGCGATCAGGGCGAGCCATCGCTGATCGCCGGGATCGTGCGCGACGTGGCCGCGCGGCACGGCGCCGACCCGCGGCGCATTTTCGTCGCCGGGCTTTCGGCGGGCGCCGCGATGGCGGTCGTTCTGGGCGAGACCTATCCGGAGTTGTTCGCGGGCGTGGGCGTGCATTCGGGCTTGGCGTACGGCAGTGCACACGACATCCCCTCGGCGATGTTGGCAATGAAGGGAGGTCGAAGCGGGCTGGCTCATCTGCAAAACCTTCCCGCTGCGCCGGTCCCTCGCCGCAAGGCCGCGCAAGCAGTGCCGATCATCGTCTTCCACGGTGATCGGGACCACACCGTGCAGCATTCAAATGGCGCGGACATCATCCAGCAGGCAAGCGATGCTCATGCGGCCGAAGCCGGGGCTGCCTTGCACGCACGCGTGGAGCGTGGCACCGCACCGGGGGGGCGCAGCTACACCCGCACGGTGCATGCCGACGCCAGCGGGCAGCCTCGCATGGAGTCGTGGACCCTGCACGACGGCGGCCATGCTTGGTCCGGCGGTGATACCAGCGGCTCCTACACAGATGGCCACGGACCGGACGCGTCGGTCGAGATGGTGCGATTCTTCCTGGCGCAGCCGCGTGCCGGTTCTGCATGACCGAGCGCCAGCTCCTCGTCGATCGCCGTGCCGAAAGTCTGATGTGCCGGCCAGCGATGGAGACGGGGAAGACGCCTTGTCAGTCCAGCCGACCGCTGATGTAGTGCTCGAGCTGCTCGATGATGAATTTCTGCTCGGAGATGATGTCCTTGACCAAGTCTCCAATGGAGACGAGGCCGAGCAGCTTGCCGCCATCCATCACCGGCAAGTGCCGCAGCCGGTTTTCAGTCATGAGCACCATGCATTCCTCGGTGGTGTGCTCAGGGCGCACGTACATCACATCCGGCGTCATGATGTCGCGCACCGGCGTGTCCCTGGACGACCGTGACATGAGCGTGACCTTCCGGGCGTAGTCGCGCTCGCTGACGATGCCCACGACATGCATGTCCTCCGTGACGAGCAGTGCGCCGATGTTCTTGTCCGCCATCAATTGGACGGCCTCGAACACGGAGGACGTGGGAGCGATCGTGAAGACCGTCTGGTCAGGCTTCGACTTGAGAAGGTCGGAGGCTGTCTTCATGGAAGATCTCCTTCGCGGGGCGGCAAGGTGGTGAGGCGGGGATCGTCGACCGGAGCTCCAATCGTAAATCGCTCGTGCCGGCCTCGCTCACAACGCACGTACCATGCGGTCTCGAATGCTGCGTTTCGTCTTCACCCGCGCCCTGCTCGTCGTGCCCACGTTCATAGGCATGACCCTGCTCGCCTTCTTCCTGATCCGGCTCGTGCCCGGCGATCCGATCGAAACGCTGGCCGGCGAGCGCGGCATCGATCCGGCCCGCCACGCGGCGCTCGTGAAGGCGTACGGGCTGGATCGGCCGATGCTCGTCCAGTACGGGATCTACGTCGAGCGGGTGCTGCAGGGCGACCTGGGGAAGTCCATGATCACCCAGGCACCGGTGGTGCGCGAGTTCGCCGCGCTGTTCCCCGCCACCGTGGAACTCGCGACCTGCGCGATCCTCTTCGCGCTCGTGATCGGCATTCCGGCTGGCATGCTGGCCGCCGTAAGACGCAACTCGATCTTCGACCACGGGGTGATGGCGGTCTCGCTCACCGGCTACTCGATGCCCATCTTCTGGTGGGGCCTGCTGCTCATCCTGATGTTCTCGGTGCAACTCGGTTGGACGCCTGTTTCCGGCCGAATCGGCGTGCAGTACTACTTCGAGCCCATCACGGGCTTTCACCTCGTCGACGCCTGGCTGTCGGGCGAGAAGGGCGCCTTGCGCTCGGCGGCGGCGCACCTCGTGCTGCCCGCGATCGTCCTCGGCACCAACCCGCTGGCGATCATCGCCCGCATGACGCGCTCGGCCATGCTGGAGGTGCTGGGGGAGGACTACATCCGAACTGCGCGCGCCAAGGGCCTCTCGGCCGTGCGCGTCGTCGCCGTGCATGCGCTGCGCAATGCGCTCATCCCGGTGATCACCGTCATCGGACTGCAGGTGGGCGTGCTCTTCACCGGCGCGATCCTCACCGAGACCATCTTCTCCTGGCCTGGGGTGGGCAAGTGGATGATCGAGGCGATCAGCCGGCGCGACTATCCGGTGCTGCAGGGCGGACTGCTGCTGCTGGGCATCGTCGTGATGCTCGTCAACCTGGCGGTCGACCTGACCTACGGCCTCATCAACCCCCGGATCTCGCGATCGTCATGAGCCCGCCCGGCCGCTCCGAAGGGCTCGTCCCGCAGGCCATGCGCGGAGGGTAGTCCAGTGAACCTGCCTGCGTCTTTCCTGACCGGCGCCGCGCCGCCCGGCCCCTGGCGCGAGTTCTGGGGCAGCTTCCGCGCCAACGCGGGCGCCGTGGCGGGGCTCGCGACCGTTGCGGCGGTCATTCTCCTGGCACTGTTCGCGCCCTGGATCGCACCCTACGCGCCGCAGCTCACCGACAGCAGCGCCTTCCTGAAGCCGCCCGCATGGCAAGCCGGCGGCGCGTGGTCCCATCCGCTGGGAACGGATGCCATCGGTCGCGACTTGCTCTCGCGCCTCATCCACGGCGCAAGACTGTCGCTGCTGATCGGCGTCGCCGTGGTCACGCTGTCCATCGTGACCGGCATCGTGCTCGGGCTCGTGGCCGGGTTCTACCGCGGGGTGGTCGAAATTGCGGTCATGCGGCTGATGGACATCATTCTCACGCTGCCCAGCCTGCTGCTCGCGATCGTCATCGTTGCCATCCTCGGGCCCGGCCTGATGAATGCCATGCTCGCCGTGGCGGTGGTCTTGCTGCCGCACTATGTGCGCATCACGCGCGCCGCCGTCATTTCGGAGACCTCGAAGGACTACGTCGTGGCCGCTCGCGTGGCGGGCGCGGGGCGGCTGCGCCTCATGCTGCGCGAGGTGCTCCCCAACTGCGCAGCGCCGCTCATCGTGCAGGCATCGCTCGGGGTGTCCACAGCCATCCTCGATGCGGCGGCGCTGGGCTTCCTCGGCCTGGGCGCTCAGCCCCCGGCTGCCGAGTGGGGCACGATGCTCGCCGACGCGCGCGAATTCGTGCTGCGAGCGTGGTGGGTCGTGACCTTTCCGGGGCTGATGATCCTCGTCACCGTGCTCGCCTTCAATTTGGTGGGCGACGGCCTGCGCGATGCGCTGGACCCGAAGCTCAAGCGATGAGATGAGGCACGCATGGCCCTGCTCGAAGTCGAAGACCTGCATGTCGAGTTCCCGCTGCACGGGGCGATGCTGCATGCCGTGGAGGGCGTGGACCTCGAGCTCGACGAAGGTGAGGTGCTGGGCATCGTGGGCGAATCCGGCTCGGGCAAGAGTGTGGCCATGCTCGCCCTCATGGGCCTGGTGCCCTTCCCGGGCCGCGTGCGCGCACGGACGATGCGCTTCGGCGGCAGCGACCTGCTCAAGATGTCCGAGCGCGAGCGCCGCCGCCTCACGGGCAAGGACGTGGCGATGATCTTCCAGGACCCGTCGACCAGCCTGAACCCGTGCTTCACGATCGAGTTCCAGCTCACCGAGACGCTGCGCCTGCACCTCGGGCTGGACGGCCGCGCCGCGCGACGCCGTGCGACGGAGCTGCTCGAGCTGGTGGGCATCCCTGCGGCGGCGCGCCGCATGACAGACTACCCGCACCAGCTCTCCGGCGGCATGAACCAGCGCGTGATGATCGCCATGGCCATCGCCTGCAATCCGCGCCTGCTCATCGCCGACGAGCCGACGACCGCGCTCGACGTCACCATCCAGGCGCAGATCCTCGAACTGCTGCGCACGCTGCAGCAGCAAAGAGGCATGGCGCTCGTGCTCATCACGCACAACATGGGCGTGGTGTCCGAGATGGCCCGCCGTGTGTGCGTCATGTATGCGGGCCAGGTGGTCGAGCAGCGCGATGCCGTCGCGCTGTTCGCCGACCCGCAGCACCCGTACACCGCGGCGCTGCTCGCTGCCCTGCCCGAGCGCAGCGACGGCAGCCGCCGGCTCGCCAACATCCCCGGCGTGGTGCCGGGCGCGTATGACCGCCCGGCCGGCTGCCTCTTCGCGCCGCGCTGCCCCTGGGCCACCGAGCGCGCCCGGTGCGAGCGGCCGGCCCTGCAGCAATGGCGCGACGGGAAGGTGCGCTGCCACCATCCGCTGGGAGAGCCCGGGCGCGAGGCCGCCGTCGCGGCCGACCGACCGGTGCAGGCGGGAACGGAGAACTGAACTCATGCCCGTGGTCGACGCGCGTGAGCTCACCCAGGTCTACGAGATCAGCCGCGGCCCTTTTCGGGCCCGCGCGCGCTTGCAGGCGGTGGGGGGCGTCTCGTTCGCCATCGAGCCCGCGCACACGCTTGCGGTGGTGGGGGAATCGGGCTGCGGGAAGTCGACGCTGGCCCGGATGGTGACGCTGATCGAGCCGCCGACCAGCGGCGCGCTCACGCTGGTAGGGGTCGATGCAGTGCGGCCGCCTCCGAGCGAACGGCAGCGGCTGCGGCGCTCGGTGCAGCTCGTGTTCCAGAACCCGTACGGCTCACTGAACCCGCGCCACAAGATCGGCGCCATCCTCGAGGCACCCCTGGCCATCAACACAGCCGCCACTGCGCAGGAGCGGCGCGCCCAGGTGCGGTCCATGCTGGCCAAGGTGGGCCTGCGGCCCGAGCACGAGTCGCGCTATCCGCACATGTTCTCGGGGGGCCAGCGGCAACGGATCGCCATCGCCCGCGCACTCATGCTCGACCCCCCGCTGGTGGTGGCGGACGAGCCGGTGTCGGCGCTCGATGTCTCCGTGCAGGCGCAGGTGCTCAACCTGCTTGCCGACCTGCAGGCCGAGCGGGGCCTGGCCTACCTGTTCATCTCGCACGATCTGGGGGTCGTGCGCCACATCGCGCACGACGTGCTCGTGATGTATCTCGGCCTGACCATGGAGCAGGGCCCGAAGGCGTTGCTGTTCGACCAGCCGCGCCACCCCTACACGAAGGCGTTGCTCGCCGCGACGCCCGGCCTGGTTGGCGTCGAGCGCCAGCAGCGAATCGTGCTCAAGGGTGAATTGCCATCGCCGCTGTCCCCACCCGCCGGGTGCGTCTTCTCCACCCGCTGTCCCTATGTGGCCGAAGGCTGCCGGGAGCAGCGCCCGGCACTGCGGCCGGTGGACGGCCGGCTCGTCGCCTGCCACTACGCTGAGCGTTTACGCTGAACCGCGGCGCGCGCGCGCGCGCCAGAATGACCCATCTGCACTCACCCTCGTCAGGAGGCTCACCGATGACTCGCTCCGTCCGCGTACGCTTCGTGCTGCTCGCCGTGCCCGCGCTGCTGGCCGCAAGCGGTCTCCAGGCCAAGACCCTGGTTTTCTGCTCCGAAGGCAGCCCCGAGAACTTCTATCCCGCGATCAACACCACCGGCACGTCGTTCGACGCCAACAGCCAGATCTACTCCCGCATCGTGGACTTCGAGCGGGGCGGGACGAGCGTTGTGCCAGGCCTCGCGGAACGCTGGACGATCTCGCCCGACGGCCTGGAGTACACCTTCCACCTGCGCAAGGGCGTGAAGTGGCACTCCAACCGCACCTTCAAGCCCACGCGCGACTTCAACGCGGACGACATCCTGTTCGCCATCGAGCGACAGTGGCAGGAATCCCACCCGTACTTCAAGGTCACGAGCCCGAACCACTCGTACTTCAACGACATGGGCATGCCCAAGCTGCTGAAGTCGGTGACCAAGGTCGACGACTACACGGTCAAGTTCACGCTCAACCATCCCGAGGCGCCGTTCCTGGCCAACCTGGCGATGGAGTACGCGGGCATCCAGTCGAAGGAATACGCCGACGCGATGCTCAAGGCCGGCACCCCTGAGAAGATCGACCAGGAGCCGATCGGCACCGGCCCGTTCTTCCTCGTCAACTACCAAAAGGACGCCGTCATCCGCTACAAGGCCTTCCCCGAGTTCTGGGGCGGCAAGGCCAAGATCGACGACCTCGTGTTCTCGATCACGCCCGATGCCTCGGTGCGCTGGGCGAAGCTGCAGAAGGGCGAATGCCATGTCATGCCCTACCCGAACCCGGCCGACCTCGACGCGATCCGCAAGGACCCCGGCGTGCAGGTGCTCGAGCAGCCAGGCCTCAACGTCGGCTATCTCGCCTACAACACTCAGAAGAAGCCGTTCGAAGACGTGCGCGTGCGCAAGGCCATGAACATGGCGATCAACAAGAAGGCCATCATCGACGGCGTCTACCTCTCCACCGGCGTCCCTGCCAAGAATCCGATCCCGCCCTCGATGTGGTCCTACAACGACAAGGTGAAGGACGATCCTTACGACCCCGAGGCGGCGAAGAAGCTGCTGGCCCAGGCAGGCTACGCCGAAGGCTTTGCCACCGACCTCTGGGCGATGCCGGTGCAGCGGCCCTACAACCCCAACGCGAAGCGCATTGCCGAGCTGATTCAGGCCGACCTCGCCAAGATCGGCGTGAAGGCCGAAATCAAGACCTTCGAGTGGGGGGAGTACCGCAAGCGCATGCAGGCGGGCGAGCACCAGATGGGCATGCTGGGATGGACGGGCGACAACGGCGACCCCGACAACTTCCTGCACACGCTGCTCGGCTGCGCTTCGGCGCAAAGCGGCGGCAGCAACGTGGCGAAGTTCTGCCACAAGGAGTTCGACGATCTCGTGGTCAAGGCCAAGAGCACCCCGAAGCAGGCCGAGCGCGCCGAGCTTTACGGCAAGGCGCAGGAGGTCTTCAAGGAGCAGGCGCCCTGGTTCACCATCGCGCACGCAGTGCAGCTGAAGCCGGTGCGCAAGGAGGTGGTCGACTTCAAGCTCAGCCCCTTCGGGCGCCACACGTTTTACGGTGTGGACATCAAGGAGCAGTAGCTCCCGCGCTGCCTGAGGTCGTGGAGAACGCTGACGCATTGCGGCCGGTCTCACTGGGCTGTGACCCTGGTGAGCTACTCGGCAGCTCGGGCCGGGGCGTATAAAGGCGGCTTCACGACCGAAGTGGAGCGACCATGAGTTTTGATCTCGACGTCATTCGTCGGCCGTCCATCCTGGTCGTCGACGATACGCCGGACAATCTCGTGCTGATGAGCAACCTGCTCAAGGATCGCTACGCGATCAAGGTCGCCAACAACGGCGAGAAGGCCCTGCGAATCGCCCGGGCTGACGAACAGCCCGACCTGATTCTGCTCGACATCATGATGCCGGGTCTGTCGGGTCATCAGGTGGCGCGCCAACTCATGGCCGACCCGCAGACCCGCCATATCCCGATCGTCTTCCTGACCTCGCTGGCTTCCGAGGAGGACGAGACGATCGGCCTCGAACTCGGCGCGGCCGACTACATCACCAAGCCCATCCGGCCGCCGGTGCTGCTGGCACGGGTGGAGGCGCAGTTGAACATCAAGGCCGCTGCCGATTTTCTGCGCAGCCAGAACGACTACCTCGAACAGGAGGTCGCCCGCCGCACCCGGGAAGTGACGGCGATCCAGGACGTCACCATCAATGTCATCGCCTCGCTGGCCGAGACGCGCGACAACGACACCGGCAACCACATCCGTCGCACACAGCACTATGTGAAGGTGCTGGCCGAGCACCTGCGAGGGCACCCGCGCTTCCGCCACGCGCTCGACGACGCCACGATCGCTCTGCTCTTCAAGTCGGCGCCGCTGCACGACATCGGCAAGGTCGGCATTCCTGATCGGATCCTGCTCAAGCCGGGTCGGCTGACCCCCGAGGAGTTCGAGATCATGAAGACCCACACCACGCTGGGTCGCGACGCCATCGCGCGTGCGGAAGAGCAACTCGGCGTCGACGTGGTGTTTCTCCGCCTGGCCAAGGAGATCGCCTATGGCCACCAGGAGAAGTGGGACGGCAGCGGCTACCCCGAAGGCCGCTCGGGCGACGACATTCCGATCTCCGCCCGCCTGATGTCCGTGGCCGACGTGTACGACGCGCTGATCAGCCGCCGCGTCTACAAGGCCGGCATGTCCCACGAGCAGGCGGTGAAGATCATCCAGGAAGGCCGGTCCAGCCACTTCGACCCGGATGTCGTCGACGCTTTCCTCGCACGCCACGACAGCTTCCGCGAGATCGCGCGACAGTTCGTGGACACCGACGCGGACATGGCCAGGAAGGCCGACGCACTCGTGTTCATTGCCGACGCCCCCTGAGGGTTCCTGCATCACCGAGTTCCGGGAAGTCCGGCGCCGCCGAGCCAACGGAACGAGCACGGAGTGCCAATGAGCAAGCCGCTCGAACTGCTCGAACGTCTGCCACTGCAACAGAAGCTGGTCCTCGGCTTCGGATTGCTGCTTGTGCTGTCAATGGCGCTGGGAGTTCAGAGTCTGCTCACGCAGGGCCGGCTGATCGACGACGTCGAGCGCCTGCATGCCGTCGACATGGTCGGCGTCGCGCGGGCCAAGGAGGCGCAGACTCAACTCGTCCGCGCGGGCATCACGCTGCACAAGGCGTTGGGCGCGGCACGACCGGACGAGCAGGACGACGTTCTGCGGCAGTTCCAGTCGGCCCGCGAGCGCCTTCACCGGGCGATCGCGGAGGTCCGGCCGACCCTGGTTCGTCAGGAGAACACGGTGCGCTTGGACACGCTCGAAGCATTGCTGGTCCAGCTCGAGCGGTCGGCAGCGGAAGCGATCGACCTGTCCCAGCGCGGACTGGGTGAACAGGCAAGGGCCGTCGTGACCGGCAGCGCCTTTGCGCAAACTGCCGCGCAGGCGGATCTTCTCTTGACCGAGATCGCGACCGTGAAGGAGCAGGGGGCCGACCGGACCGCCGACCAGATCCGCCGCGACGCCGCGCGCAACGCGACCTTGTCCCTGGCCCTGCTGATCGGCGGCCTCGGGCTGATGTTGCTGTCGTCGTGGGCCGTCGCGCGGTCGATCGGCCGGCCGGCCGCACGGGTTCGCGAGGCGGTCGAGGCCGTGGCGCGGGGCCAGCTCGACCACTCGGTGCCGCACACGGACCTGCCCAACGAGCTAGGTGACCTGGCGCGCGCGGTCTCCTCGCTGCAGGCCGGCTTGAAGGAACGGTCCATCGCGCTGAAGGCGCAGCAGGCCGCGCTGGAGGCGACCCGAGCTTGGTATCAGGGCATCGTCGAGGCGGCACCCGACGGCATGCTCGTCGTGGATGCCGAGGGCCGCATCCTGCTGGCCAACCCTGAGCTGGACAAGTTGTTCGGCTACGCGGAAGGCGAGCTGATCGGCCAGCACGTCGAGGTGCTGGTGCCCGCCGACAGCCGGCCGTCGCATCCTGGGCTGCGCGCAGGGTTCATGGCGCAGGGCCTGGCGCGCCAGATGGGTGGCGCGCAGTCCAACCTGCAGGGCCTGCGAAAGGACGGTAGTCGCTTCGCCGTCGAGATCGGCCTGGCGCAGCTGCCGGCGATCGAAGGTCGCGGAGTGTGCGTCTGCGCGTCGGTGCGCGACACGACCGAACGCCGCGCAATGCAGACGGCCGTGCGCGACACCGAGGAGCGCTTCCGCCGCATCCTCGAGGCGGCGCCGGCGGGCCTGCTGATCGCGGACGACGATACCCAGGAGCTCCTGTTCTCCAACCCCAGGCTCGATCAGGTGTTCGGCGAACCTGTCGCACAGGTGATGGGCCGGACCGACGGCTATCAGTACTGGACGGACGCGCAGGCGCGGGCCCGGTACATCGAGCTCACCCAGCACAACGACACCGTGCGCGGCTTCGAGGCGACCTACCGGCGGCGCGACGGCAGCCTGTGCGAGGTCCTGATGTCGTCGACGCGGGTGCGCGCGGGCGGCGGGTCGATCTGCGGCGAGTGGTATTTCGACATCACCGACCGCAAGGCCGCCGAGGCCGAGGTGTTGCGGGCGCGCGTGGTTGCCGAGGAGGCCACGCGCGCGAAGAGCGACTTCCTCGCCAACATGAGCCACGAGATCCGCACGCCGATGAATGCCATCATCGGGATGAGCCACCTGGCGCTGAAGACTGAACTCGACAAGCGGCAGCGCAACTACATCGAGAAGGTGCATCGCGCGGCCGAGAACCTGCTGGGCATCATCAACGACATCCTCGACTTCTCCAAGATCGAGGCGGGCAAGATGAGCCTCGAGCAGGTGCCGTTCCGGCTCGAGGACGTGCTCGACGACTTCGCAAACATGGTCGGCCTGAAGGCCGAGGGCAAGGGACTCGAGCTGCTGTTCAACACGCCGGTCGACCTGCCGACCGCGCTGATCGGCGACCCCTTGCGCCTGGGGCAGGTGCTGGTCAATCTCGGCAACAACGCCGTCAAGTTCACCGACGCGGGCGAGATCGTCGTCGGCGTGGAGGTGCGGGAGAGACTGGAAGCCAACGTGGAATTGCACTTCCGCGTGAGCGACACCGGCATCGGCATGACACCCGAGCAGACGGCTCGCATGTTCCAGGCCTTCACCCAGGCGGACAGCTCGGTCACGCGCCGCTACGGCGGCACGGGCCTCGGCCTGACGATCTCCAAGAACCTGGTCGAGATGATGGAGGGCCGCATCTGGGTCGACAGCGAAGCGGACAAGGGCTCGACCTTCCACTTCACGGCGCGCTTCGGCCTGCAGCCGCACCCGCGAGCGCGTCGCATGTTCAAGGCCGGCGAGCTGCGGGGCATGCGCGCGCTGGTCGTCGACGACAACGCGAGCGCGCGCGAGATCCTGTCGGCGATGGCCAATAGCTTCGGACTCGAGGTCGACGTCGCCCGCAGCGGGCCTGAAGCCCTCGCGCTCGTGGCCGCGGCCGAGCAACGGGACCTGCCGCACGACATCGTGCTGCTGGACTGGAAGATGCCGGGCATGGACGGGGTGGAAGTCGCGCGGCAGATCCGTGCGCGACACCCGGCAGTGATCATGGTCACCGCGTTCGGGCGGTACGAGGCGCTCGAAGCGGCCGAGCAGCACGGGGTTCACCTGCCTGTGGTGCTGACCAAGCCGGTGACGGCGTCGACGCTGCTCGAGGGGATCGGCCAGTTGCTCGGCAAGGGGCGGCTCGGCGAGACGCGCTCTTCGCAACGGTCCGACCGCAGCGCGCTCGACATCGGGCGCCTGGCCGGCGCGCGGGTGCTGTTGGTCGAGGACAACGACATGAACCAGGAACTCGCGCAGGAATTGCTGCAGAGCGCCGGCATCGAGGTGGTCATCGCCTCGCATGGCGAGGAAGCGCTTCGGCTGCTGGCGCAGGACGCCGAGTTCGATGGCGTCCTGATGGACTGCCAGATGCCCGTGCTCGACGGCTACACGGCCACCCGCCGGCTGCGCGAAAACGCCGCGTTCCGTGACCTGCCTGTCATCGCGCTGACGGCCAATGCCATGGAGGACGACCGGGAGAAGGCACTGGCCAGCGGCATGAATGACCACATTGCCAAACCGCTCGACGAGGCGACCATGTTCGCGACCATGGCGAAATGGATTCGTCCGCGGCAGGCGTCGTCACGGCAGGACACGGCCAACCGGGCGTCCCTTGCGCCGCCACCGGTCGAAGACCTCCCCGCCTTGCCGGGGATCGACACGGCGGCCGGCCTCGCGACGTGCCTGGGCCGAGTCGGGCTGTATCGGCGCCTGCTGCTGAAGTTCCGCGACTCCCAGGCGTCGTTCGAGGCGGCCTTCGCGAAGGCTCTCGAGGGCGCCGATGAATCGGCGGCGACCCGCGTGGCGCACACCTTGAGAGGCACTGCAGCCAACATCGGTGCAACGGCCCTCGCACGGGCTGCCGCTGAACTCGAGCGGGCCTGCCAGCGTGGGCCGCTCGGTGAGGGGCTGAGCGAACCGCTGGCCCGCGTGCGCAGGGAACTGCATGTGGTGATGGGCGGACTGCAGGGGCTGAAGGCTGAGGAGGCGCCGGCCCCTGCAGCGCAGCCGGTCGATCTCTCGCCAGAGCAGCTGCAGCCGACCCTCGCGCGCCTGCGAGAGCGGCTTGTCGCCAGTGATCCGCAGGCGTTGGATCTCATGGCCGAGCTGGGGGTGATTCTCGCGGGCCATCCCGAACAGAAGGAGCCGTTTCACCGAATCTCCAGCAAGGTCAACGACTTCGAGTTCGACGAGGCGCTGAGCATGCTGGACGCCTGGATTGGCGGCTGGCAACGTCAAGCCGCCAGCGAATGAGCCGCTCCTCATGAGGCGCGCTTGGCAGGCCCCACGGGTGCTGCCAGGCCAGCGTCGATATGGACGGATGCCCGCGGAAAGATGACGCGCGCCTCGAGCCCCGGCCCGTCCTGCGGGGTACACAACTCCAGCCGCGCGCCGTGCTGGTGTGCTGCCTCCGCCGCGATGGCCAGGCCCAGGCCGCTGCCTGCCTCCGAGTCATCGCCGCCGCGGCTGAAGCGCTCCAGCATGCGATCTCGCGTCGGTGGTGCGATGCCGGGCCCGCGGTCACGCACGGAAAGACGGACACTCCCGGGCACGCTGCCAAGCGCCACCACCACCGGGCTGCCTGCGGGGGCGTACTTGAGTGCGTTGCCCACCAGGTTGTCGAGCAGGGTGCGGATCGCATGCGGATCGCCGTCGATCCAGGCCGCGCCGTCCCCCTCGAGCGCCAGCTCCATGGACCTGGCCGATGCCTGCAGCGCATGGTCGACCAGGCATTCTCGCGCCAGCGCGCCGAGCTCGATCGGAACGCGTCGCAAGGCCGATGACGCCTCGAGCCGCGCGAGTTCGAGCAGCTGCTCCACCAGGTGCTGCAGGCGATCGATGCCTTGGCGCAGTTGACCGAACGCGGCCTCGCGCTCCGCGGCGCCTTCTGCGCATGCGGCGTTGTCGGCCTGCAGCCGCACGGCGGCCAGCGGCGTGCGCAACTGGTGCGCTGCGTCAGCGATGAACTGTCGGTGCTGCGTGAGGCTTGACCGCAGGCGGCTGAGCAGCCCGTTGAGCGTGGCCAGGGGCGCCTGTATCTCGGCAGGTGCCCGAGGCAGCTCGATCGGCGCCAGCGCCTCGGCGTCGCGACGCCCCAGCTCGCGGCCGAGCTCGCGCAGCGGCGCCAGCGCATGGCGCACCGTGACGATGATCAACAGCGACAGCGCAGCCGTTCCCGCCAGCGCCGGAAGGAGCATCTCCAGGCCCGCCTCGCGCGCCAACTCCTGGCGCAGCGCCAGCGGATGAGCCACCTGGATCACGCGGGTGCCGCTGCGGATGGTGAACAGGCGCAGCATCACGGCATCGTCCTGGGTTCCGCTGGGCACGCGCGAGAAGCCCGCGGCGGTGTCTGAGCGCAGTTCGAGTTCCGGGCTGGAGCGATACAGCAGGCGGCCCTGGCGGTCCCACACCACGACGTCCAGGTGCATCGCCGGATCATCGGCCGACAGATCGCCCGGGCGGCTGAAGTCGTGATCGACCAGCGCGCGCGCCGCCTGTTCGAGCTGGTAGTCCAGCAGGTCACGCACCTGCCGTCCGGCCCACGACCACGCGGTCAGCGCGAGCACCGCGCTCAGGACGAGGCTGCCGAGCAGCAACTGCCATTTCAGGCGCGTCTCGATCGAGCGCATCACGATCTGGGTACGAAGTAGCCGACCCCCCGGATGTTTTGGATGCGATCGGCGCCCAGCTTGCGTCGCAGATTGTGGATCTGAACTTCGACCGCGTTGCTGCACACCTCCTCTCCCCACCCCAGCAGCTGTTCCTCGATCTGCGCGCGCGACAGGGGCATGCCGGGGCGGCGCAGCAGCAGTTCCAGCAGCGCGAACTCGCGCGCCGACAGCGCCACCGGCCGTCCGTCGACGGCGACCTCGCGGCGCGCGGAATCGAGTCGGATGCCCGCGCGCTCGAGCACCGGCGCAGCTCGCCCCTCCTGTCGGCGCACCACGGCACGCAGGCGGGCAGCCAGCTCGCCGACGTCGAACGGCTTGACGACGTAGTCGTCCGCGCCACTGTCGAGTCCCGCGATGCGATCCTCGACGCCGTCGCGCGCGGTCAGAACGATCACCGGCACGCGGTGCTTGCGCGCACGCAGTTCCCGCAGGACGTCCAGCCCGTCGCGCCGCGGCAGTCCGAGATCGAGCAGCACGGCCGCAAACGGTTCGCTGAGGGAAGCTGTCAGGCCGGCGGCACCGTCCTTGACCCAGTCGACCGTGAGGCCTGCGCGCGCGAGTCCCACGCGCACGGCATCGGCGATCATCGCGTCGTCTTCGACCAGGAGGACTCTCACGGGTTCGGGCCGGCTTGTCGGCGCCCCAGTGTAATCACGCCCCCGACGCGGCCTTGGCAGGTTTCGCAGCCGAGTCCTTGTGGGTGGTCGGGCTCTTCGTGGCGTGCTTCTTCACATCCTTCTTGGCGGCGGGCGAAGCGGCCGGCTGCACGCTCGCCGCCTCCTTCTCCGACTTGGCGGGTGAACTGGCGGCCCCAGCCGTGCCGGCGGCCAAAGACAGCCCGGCCAGGCCGGCCAGTCCAGCAGCAACGAGCAGTTTGCGAATCGATGGTTTCATGATGCCTATCTCCTTGGAAGGTGGGCGGTCGGCGACCGGCCTGAGGCAACAATGACGGCCCTCGCTTAGCACAGGCTTAGTCTCCACCGCCTGCCCACCGGCACCGGGCTTCAGGCAGGCTTAAGGAAGCGCAGCCATCGTCATGCGATGTTCCCTTTCGCGACCGGACAATCGTGACCGAAGGCACCCACCAGCACCATGGACCGAATGGGCCCGAGCGCACGCACGAGAGCGATGATGCGTCCGGGGATCACTTGCCCCGGCTGATATCCCAGGTCTACGGGGACGCACCCGGACCGCTTCGTCGCAAGCTGTTGGCCGCACTCTTGCGGCCGCTCGGCCCGCTGGCGCTGGTGACGGTCGCCACCGGAGCGTTCGGCTCGTTCCTTCACCGCCGGGGATGGTGGCAGTTCGAGGTGTCGATCGAGGACGCGGCGCGGTTTTCCGCGGGCCAGATCTTCGAGCTCGCCCGCTACGTGGAGCAGGCCGACCCAGACGTCATCGCGCAGGTCGGTTCGATGGTCGCCGACAGCCTGGGCGCAGGCGCCGTGATCCTCGGGGGCACCTTGCTGCTGCATGCAGTGGGTCGCAGGACCTTGTCGGGCGGCCGCCCGCGCCAGGGCGGCAACTCCCGGTTCAGTCCAGCTTCACCTTCGCCTCCCTGATGACCTTGCCCCACTTGACGCTTTCCGCGTCGATGAAGGCCGCGAACTCCTCAGGCGTGCTGCCCGCCGGCAGCGTGCCCATGGCCTCGAGCCTGGACTTCACGTCGTCCAGGCGCACGATTTTGGAGACCTCGTCCGACACCCGCTTGATGATCGCCGGCGGGGTGCGCGCCGGCGCAAGCACGCCGGCCCAGGTGCTGCCGGTGAAGCCGGCAATGCCCTGCTCGATGAACGTCGGCACATCGGGCAGCATCGGCAGCCTGCGCTCGGCGGCCACGCCGATCAGGCGGACCTGGCCCGCCTTGCCAGGATTGATCAGGCCCGAGGCAGCGTCGAACAGCCACTGGATCTGCCCGCCCATCAGGTCCTGCAGCGCGGCCGCCGCGCCCTTGTAGGGAATGTGGACCATGTCGGTTTGCGTGAGCGATTTCAGCAGCTCGGTCGTCAGGTGCGCCGCCGCGCCATTGCCGCTGGAGCCGAAGCTCACCTTGCCCGGGTTGCGTTTCGCGTAGGCGACGAGCTCCTGCGCGTTCTTGAACGGGGCGTCGTTGCTGACCGCGGCCACCAGCGGCGACACGCCGATCAGCGACACCGCGGCGAGGTCGTTGCGCGTGTCGTACGGCAGCTTCGCGTAGAGCGAAGGGTTCGCGGCATGCGCGGCGATCACGATGGCGAAGGTGTACCCGTCGGGAGCGGATCGGGCCAGTTCCCCGACGCCGATGGTGCCGTTGGCGCCGGCCTTGTTGTCCACCAGCACCGTCTGGCCCAGCCGCTCTTGCAGCTTCTGGCCGACCAGGCGGGCGGTGGTGTCGGTGAAGCCGCCCGGCGGGTAGGGGACGATGATGCGGATCGGCTTGGCAGGCCAGTCCTGCGCGAAGGCGGCGGGCGTCGCGAGCGCCGCCGCAACGGCCAGATGAAAGCGCCGCCGGGTCAGATGGGTGGTCATGTCGTTGTCCTGTCGAATCGGATGGAGGAAAGTCGTTCCGCCTCAATAGCCGGCGCGGCGGTCGATCGCCCGCGGCTGCGACAGGCCGTCGCGCGCACGCTGCAGTGATTCCAGGCATTGCTGCGCGACCGTCTCGACGCTGGCCTGCGCGGCGATGTGCGGCGTGGCGAGCACCCGGGGGTGGGACCAGACCCAGTCGTCCGGTTTCGGCGGCTCGCGCTCGAAGACGTCGAGCGCCGCGCCGGCCAGGTGGCCTTCGTCGAGCAGCGCGCGCAAGTCGGCTTCGACCAGGTGCTCGCCACGCCCGACGTTCACCAGGTACGCGCCGCGCGGCAGCTGCCGCAGCGTCGCGCCATCGAGCAGGCCCCGTGTGTCGGAAGTCAGCGGCAGCGCGCACACGAGGATGTCGCTGCGCGCGAGCAGCTGCGGCAATCCCTCGGGTCCGCCGTAGGCGCGCTCGCGAGCTGCCCGGCGTGCGCGCCGAGACCACCCCGCCATCTCGTAGCCGAGCGGCGCGAAGGCACGCGCGACCGCCT
>Ga0247820_10000716_pt1 | contig 18127 bp, 29 predicted proteins | sample 13C_Glucose_Day1_2_FD_192480 | JGI IMG/M metagenome (GOLD analysis project Ga0247820, IMG submission 192480) | Soil microbial communities from agricultural site in Penn Yan, New York, United States - 13C_Glucose_Day14 | ecosystem: Environmental > Terrestrial > Soil > Agricultural land | place...
CATCTGGCCAGTTTCCAACCTGCTTTTCAAATGATAGAGATGTTGCGACTCAGTATAGGTCTATCGTTGTGCAGAACTCCAATCAATCTTCGTCTACGCTAGTTGCTACTTCGGCAATTCCGCTGAATGCCAAAAAAGCAAAAGTCTCAATTAACGCACTTTCAACGGCGCAGCCAGCAATCTTGACTGCTACTATTTCTCCTATGTCAAATGGAGCAGGCCAGATTTCAACGTCTGGTACTAACAGTGTTGCGAGCAACGGATGGGGGTACTTCGCTGACATGCAAATTCTGACACCGCAGACTATGTATTACACGTGTACCACGTCTGCTGGGTCACCAACATTTAACTTCGGCACTACAGGATTTTCTTTCTGAGGAAAAACGACATGTCTCTAGTTTATGTTCAGTTCTCCGACAAGAAACACGTAAAAATAATTAGCTGCTGGTCAAGCTCACAGACTGATCGACAGGCTGAAGACGGTCAGGCAGATGAAATAAAGAACTACGCTGAGATTGAGAGTGATGATCAAAGATATGTTGACTGGTTCGCCGAGATGAAGAATATCCTCCCAGACTACATGGTAGAATCATTCGTGGCTCCAGGGGGGTGACTACCATTTTTTCTGCTGGTTAGGTATTATGCCATCAGAATTCAATGGATGAAGATCACCGTGATTAGATATCTAGCGCTGTTAACACTCATTACATCATTCATTTCGGGGTGCGATAAAAGCATGCCATCAATGACGATGCTTAAAATTGGAAGCGATGTTTATATATCGTCAGCTTTTGATTCCGAATACACTCTTATTCAAAAGCTATCAATGTCTTCTGGCGAGAATGAAATCTTTGACTTTGTCGGATCAGCCAGGGTTAAGAATGCTGTTAACAATCCATTAGACATTCCTGGATCATATTCTGCAGGGCAGATTATTGCTGTGCAGATCGATGACTCTGCTCCAGTCAGATACAATGGAACATATATAGGCTCAAACCATGGGGCGTACATAGGAGCAAAGGTAAAGTCATCATCTCACGGAATGGGGGTTATCAATATTGGGTCGCAGTGGTCTGACTCTTTAGGGTATAGGTATACCCTGAATAAAGTAATTGACCAGAACTGGTTAGAGTTCATATCTGATAATATTGGCTCAGGAGAATCCTGGGTTTATGTTAAGCCCTCTATAGGGGGGAAGATGGTGCGGCAGGATCGCACAGAGCGGGTTCTTGTTGTTGAGTCTTCTGAGACTTCTCAAGTATTGAAATCAATAGGTGGCAGGAAAATAGATTTGCTTGTGGATGGGGTTAAGGTCATCAATGATGGTGTTTATACAGCATCTTCAGTTAAGTTTGTTGAATCGTACAGAATTCTTAACCCTGAACGTATTGCTGAAAATGCAAGGTATGGGTTTGGTCGGCAGGTAAAGCCAGAATTTGAAGACTCTTCATATGATGTTGCTAGGGTTGTTTCGTATGACTTCGCGGCGAACGGTAGCTGCGTTATAAGTGACCATCTTGAGTTTCTTTCCAGCCTTAATATTAACTACACGGGCTCGGTCCAGGCATTCCCACTTCCAGAGGTTTCTGGTCAGATTATTCAGTACGTCCCCGGGGTCAGGCCAGTTGTTGTATCTGGAAAAGCGTATGACTTTGCTGGCGGAGTTCCGTCTTCAAGCATAAATAAAGAAATGCATTTTACAAAGTCAACTTGGGCTGACCCGAATAATCCGCCATCCAGAATGATGCAAATATCTGAAGCAGCATCAGTGCCTGAATACGGTGTAACCATTGGATACAGTCCTGCCCATCACAATGGAATTCCAGTCAGGCGCTCGACACTAGTAAATGATGCTGCCTTCATATCTGCAAACAAGAAACAGTACCCGAAGGCATATGGAGAGGATGGAGCAGACGGCGGCTTCATGAGGGCTGGAACATTCCTTGATACTATAGCATTCAGGAGCGTGTGGAGTGCGGCCGTGGTGCCAAAGGCAAGGGCTTACACATGGTTCAAGGTTGGTGATGACGTTGTTGTTGTGGTCGACTTCGGCTCGGCCCAGACAGATGTTTTCCTTCCTGTTCCTGAGTCTCTGAATTGGAAGTCGGTCAAAGAAGTTCAGTCTGATGGTGTGATACTTGAGACCGGACGGGTTAGAGATGGCGGGTTTAAGGTCTCCTCGTCTGGAGATAGATCAAGCGCTGTGTACCTGATTCGATAGAACGTTTTTTGTATAGAGCCCGCCGCGCGCGGGCTTTTTTGTGCCTGGAGAGACCCGAATGCAGATCACTGAGCAGCAATTGCTGCAGATCCTCCCCAATGCGCGCCCAGTCGCCGGCATTTTTGTACCAGCCCTCAACCGCGCCATGGCGCGATGGAAGATCGATAGTTCGGTGCGCCAGGCTGCGTTCCTGGCCCAGGTCGGTCATGAGTCTGGCCAGCTGCGCCGGATGGTGGAGAACCTGAACTACAGCGCCGAGGCCTTGGTGCGCGCCTGGCCGAGCCGGTTTACTGCCGGCGCCGCTGACACCTATGCTCGCCAGCCCGAGAAGATCGCGAACCGCGTCTACGGTGGACGGATGGGAAATGGTCCTGAGGCCTCCGGTGATGGCTGGCGGTACCGTGGACGCGGCCCGATCCAGCTGACTGGCCGTGACAACTACCGCGCTGCGGCCCAAGCCCTGGGCCTTCCACTGCTAGAGCAGCCTGAACTACTCGAGCAGCCAGAGCACGCCGCCCAGTCCGCCGCCTGGTGGTGGGCCGCCCATGGTCTGAACGAGCTGGCCGACGCCGGCCGCTTCAGCGATATCGGCAGCATCATCAACACCGGCAAGCCGGGGCGGGTGCCGCACGGCGCGGAACAGCGCAAAGCGCTGTATGACCTGGCTGTTCGGGTGCTGTCGTGAACTGGCTTGGCTCGGTGCCGCACTGGTGCTGGTGGCTGATCGCGATGGTGCTGGTTGCCGGCGGTCAGCAGTACCGGGTGGTGGCTGCCCAGGGCGAAACCGACACTGCCCGCAGCGAGCTGGCCGACTACCGCCTGCAGGTTTCTGAGCGTGATCGACGCACCGCGGCGCAGGCCAGAACTGAAGAGCAGCGCCGTCAGGCCTTGGCGGACAAGGAGGGTGAAAGTGCACGACAACAACTGGAACTGGCCCAAGGCCGCGCCGCTGCTGCTGAGTCTGCTGCTGGCGGGTTGCGCGGGGAAATCGATCGACTGCGAGCCGTCCGAAGTGCAACCTGCGGCGCCGTCGCTTCCCAGCAGCGCCAGGCAGGAGCCTCTGCCGTCGTGGTGCTCGGGGGATTGCTTGAAGAGGCTGACCGAATGGCGGGCAGCTGCGCAGCAGCGCTTGAGCGAAGCCGAATAGCCGGCATGGCCTGCGAGGCGGTTGTCGACGGAATCAAAAACGGAAAGTGAGGGAGGGGGAAAGGAATGCTGCCAGACCTATTCATACCGGTGAACACGTGGGTCGAGCTATACGCCGCCACTGGCATCGCACCTGGCGTATCACTGAAGGTGACCAACAAGTCCGACTATCACACGGTGACGTGGGAGGGTGATTCGAGTCCACCAACGACCCCGGATAATCGCCATGGCGAGCCTGTGGCCATGGGTGAGTCAGTTCGCAATACGGTCCTCACCACCAGTTATTGGGTCATGTCGTGGTCGACTAACACTGCGCCTGGGCAGCAGGGCCGAATCAGCGTACAGGAGTGGACGCCATGATCATCAAGGTCAGCCCTCTGTCTTCTGGAGGGAGCGGTGGCTCCAGCACGCCACCGGTTGAATACGACTTCACACCGGTAGAGGGCGGCACAATCCAGATCCCCGACACCAGCTCCGTCATCATCAACGTTCTGTTGTGGCCGGAAAGCGACCTGTCCGAGGTGGCGATTAAGCTCCCGGTTGGCCTCGTGGCTGGCCGTCGCTTCTTTATCTACACCGCGGACAACTCAATCGCGCAGCTCACCATTACCACGGAGGAGGCCGGCGTCCTGATCGCAAACAACGTTGCCTCGATGAATCAGAACGATCTCATCGTGTTCAACACCGTATCCACGTCCAGAAAGATTGTTGCCAGGGTGGCCACCTCATGAAAAAGATTCTCGCTGCACTGCTTCTGCTGCCTGCGCTCGCGATGGGCGCGGCCAACGACCTGTTCATAAATCAGCGCAACGCGCTTGACACAGGTACGCTGAGTCGAACGGTAACCATCCCTACCGGCGGCGCGAATGGTATTTTCGGATTCAACGGATCAACAGTCCTGCCGGTATTCTTCACGCTCGGCCCTAGCTTGACGATCAATGGCGGTGTGATTGATGCGGTGGTCGCCGTGCCAACCTGGGCCAGCATCACGGATAAGCCAGCATTTTCGACGGTGGCGACAAGCGGCGCCTACGCAGACCTAGCTGGCATCCCGAGCACCTTCGCCCCGGCGGCACACACGCAGGCGTGGTCGACGATCACAGCAACGCCGACCACGCGGGATGGCTATGGGATCACCGATGCCTACCCACTGACCGGCAACCCATCAGGTTTTTTGACTGGCATCACCTCGGGACAGGTGACCGCTGCACTAGGCTTCACGCCTTACAGCGCCACGAACCCATCGGCCTACATCAACCAAGCGGGCGCGCGGTCTTCGATATCACTCACGACCACGGGTACGGCCGGAGCTGCCACCTACAACAGCTCATCCGGCGTGCTGAACATCCCGAATTACGCCCCTGGCACAGGGACGGTGACCAGCGTAATCGCCGGCGCCGGGCTGTCGGGTGGCACGATCACCACCACCGGCACGATCAGCATGCCGAACACCGGCACGGCCGGAAGCTATGCCAACGTGACCACGGACGCGCAGGGCAGGGTCACATCCGGCACAAGCCGAAGCCAGGCCAGCGCGACCAGGGCGTTGAATACGGCGTTCCAGATCAGCACCACCCGCGACGCGGATGCCAGGTACAGCGTGCAGTGCACGGTGACGGCCAGTATTGCCGGCGGCCAGAACTGCGATGTCTTCCTGGAGATTGCCAGCGACCAGGCGTTCACCACGAATGTGCAGCAGGTTGGCGTGGTCGGTCAGGGCCAGGTATACACGCTGGCCATTGCACTGCAGGGCGTGCAGCCGCAGACGCAGCAGGTGATCGGCTACGTGCCCGCGGGCTACTGGGCGCGGATCAGAACTGTCCAGAACCTTGGCGCGCCTACGTTCAGCTTCAGGCTGGGGCAGGAGATACTGCAGTAGGTATATAAAGGAAGGGAAAAGGTCGGCAGGACGCCGAAGATGGGCAGCCACGGCTGCGTGAGAAATGCGTGACTCTTGTGGACGCCAACGGACACCTATTGACGGTCGATTGCAGCGAGCGCGCCAAAAAGTGCTGTGATATCATGCCATTACGTGGCTTGGCATGCATGGGGTGCAAGGGGTCGAGTGTTCGAATCACTCCGTCCCGACCAATAATCCCAATGACTTAGGCCATTTCCGCAAGGAGTGGCCTTTTTCATGTGCGTGACTTTTGCGTGACTTCTCAGGTTTTTACGCCTGCCTCCTCTTCAGAATTGTCAGCACCGGCCCACGCGAGTCCGTCGCTGAAACTTTGTTTGCCGCCTCTATCAACTGGCCGAGCTCCGCGCCAGAATAGTGGCTGGTCACGCTTCCGTTTTTGTGGCCAAGTAGCGACTTCCGATCTTCCTCTGTTACACCCGCTGCTTTCAGGCGCCTGCCGAAAGTGTGCTTCAAGTCGTGAATCCTGATCGAGGCGAACCCGGGGTGTGGTGGTCGCAAGTTTTGCTCCTGCCAGAGCTTTGCCGCGCGCACCCTCGCTTTTTTCCATGCCGAGTCGTTCATCCTGTGCATCCCGGTACCGTTGTACGGGAACACCCACTCCCGGCTGGCGCCGCGCTGCCCGTCAATGATCGACTTGGCAACGGCGTTCAGCACCACCAGGCGCTCGTCCCGGTTCTTCACACCTGAGTTCTCGTGCCTGCCACCGAAGTCGGCAGGGATCAGAAACACGCTGGTGCCCAGTTCGGGTACCGAAATCTCCCAATCCCACCTCAGTTTGCAGACCTCCTGCTCGCGACAGCCGGTGTTCACCTTGAACAAGGCCATCTTGTGCAGGTGCTCCGGCAATTCCCCAAAGAGAATCGATTGCTCATCCCACGACATGGGGTAGGGCTTTCGACTGGCTCTCTTCTCCTCCAGCTTGGCCAGCAGCGGAATGCTGTCGAGCCAGGGCCTGCGCTCCTCATCCCGCCATTTTCGGCAAGCCAGCGACATAACGCGGATCACCCGCTCGATGGCGATGTTCACCGTCCTGTTGCTGACCGCCTTCCTCACTTTCCCATCCGGCAGATCTTCGTCCGTCTGCCGGTCCCGAATGAACGGGGCAAGCGCCTGGTCGTCGATGTGCGTCAGCGGTAGGTCGCCCAGGTATAGGTCCAACTGCTGCAAGCACAAAGCCGTCAGCTTGATCGACGGCTGATCCTTGTGCTCTAGCAGGTACCTGGTGGCCGCCTCGCGGAACGTCCGCACCTGTCGAGCGCCGTACACCTTGCGCTGGCGGATCTGCTCCAGGCGATGGATCAAGTACTTTTCTGCTTCCGCCCGGTCACCAACTCCAGTGCTTTCGTAAAGTCTCTCTCCGTTGATTTTCTTGTCGATGTGCCAGATGCCGTTCCTTTGGGAAAGGCCTGTGATTGTCTTTCGCGCCATCCGCGCCCTCCAGATGACGGCTCGCTGCCGGCCGATTCTCGACCCTTTGAGCCGTCCTTTGCAATTGCCATTGCCTGGATGTAGTCATTCACCCAAGCGTCCAGTTCTTCCCGGTCAAAGCCGATGCCGCGCTCTCCGATGGGGAATTCGCTCACATGCGGCCTGACCGTCTTGTTGAATTCGGATCGGCACATGCCGAGGTAATTCGGGGCTTCTCCGGCGCGGATGATGCGCGGCAGAATGCGTGCGGCCTGTGCCGCGCTGGCGTTTGCCATGTGGGCCTCCTCAGGCCAAGAAGTGGTGCCCAACCTGAAAACGCCTGGCACCTTCTTCGGTCCTGGCCATCAGCTGGGTCTTGCTGGTCTGCCCGTAGGCGTTGTACTCGACATCGACCCACCAGGCGCCGAACTTGCGGTACGGCTCGCCGAGGATCTTCGTGACGTAGCAGTCGATCAGGTTCATGGATGGTCTCCACGCCGCCGGTGGCGGCAGGTAGGTGGTCAGGCCGTGGCTGCTGCGACGGTCTGTTCGAAGCGCGAGGCAAGTTCGGCGTTGACCTCGGCCTTGGCCAGGCTGTCAGCGGTTCCCTTGGCCCGGTGCAGGGTTTCGTACTTGCGCAGCTGGGCAGCGGCATCAACCAAGTCGGCCAGGAGGTTCGGTGCCTGGGCGATCAGCCGGGCATTCGCTCTGCGCACATCCAAGGCGAGCTCAACAAGCCCAACCTCGGTGAATGTCATTGCATCGCCACAGTCGGCGATCATCCAGCCGTCAGTTGGGAGTGCTTTCACGCCGTCGCCGCTGTCGGCACCCAGGCCGGTGAAAACCTCGGTCTCGTTCAGGGCTTCCCAGGGGCCTGGGGTGTGCTTGTGTTTCGTCATGGCAATAGCTCTCCATGCCCGCTGTCGGCGGGCTTGAGTAGTTGGGGGAGGGGTTAGGCCCGCGCTTCGAACAGGTCGATCTGCGCTGCCGGGGTGTCGCGGATGGTGATTGCCTCAGCAATGCGCTGCTGGGCAGTACCGAAATGCACTTCGTCCTGCTCGATACCGATGAAGCGCCGGCCTAGCTGAATACAGGCGACGCCGGTCGTACCGCTGCCCATGGTGTTGTCGAGCACCACCTGGCCTGGGTTGGTGTAGGTGGCGATCAGGAACCTCATCCAGCTGACCGGCTTCTGGGTTGGGTGGAAGTTGGCTGTCTGCTTGTCGCTCGAGAAGAACTGAACCGACCGCGGGTATCGATCTGTCGAGTCGTACTCGGTGAGCGTCAGGGACTTGCCGTAGCACTCCGAGTTGACCGTCTTCCGCTTCGCCATGCGCCGCTCGTGCCCGCTGGTCATCTGCGGGTTGTACACGGGCTGGCGCCGGTAGAAGACCTGTGCGCTCTCGTGCGCCCGCAGCGGTTGCTTCTTGGCGTTGAGGAAGCCGGTGGCATTGCCTTTCTCCCAGATCCACTCGTAGCGGTAGTCGCGTGGATTGCTGGCCACCACCAGTGAGCTGAACGGTTGAGCCGCGCAGAGCACGATGGCCGCCTCAGGCTTCGCGATTCTCAAGTACTGCTCCCAGAGGGGGGCGAAGGGGATCACCACATCCCAGGCGCACTGGGTGGTGCCGTAGGGCAAATCAGCCAGCACCAGGTCGACGCTGGCGTCGGGGATCGACTGCATGACCTCCAGGCAGCCGCCGCGGTAGAGGCTGGCGTCGTTCATCGCGGGCCTCGATAGATCAGGTAGGCCATGTAGGTGAGGGCGATCATGGCTGCGCCTCCTTGGTCATTGCTGCTCGGTAGCCTGCAAGCTCCGTCATGTCGCGCTCGTAGTCGCGGCGCGTGACTGGATGCATGTCCTCCGGCTTCTGTCCGGCGAACTTCTGCGCCATCTCTCCAGACAACGAGGCGATGCACTCGCTGAGCGTTTTGCGCAGCCCCTTGTTCTCGGCAGCCAGCTTGCCCAGCACGCCGTAGCACTCGGCCAGCAGGTTGTTTGCCGCCTCGATAGCCGGGCCTTTGCCGGCCACGCCGCGCTGGCAGGCCTTCATCAGGGCCTGTACGTTTGTTGCTTCAGTGGTCATAACTTTCCCTCGACAGGCGGATGAACCGGGCACGGCCAGCGCAGTGAGCCGTCGCCGCTCGGGCAGGTGCAGGTCTTCGCTTCGATCAGGTCGGTCATGGTCGCCCCTGGTTGCCTGCTGTATTTCGAAGGCATCCTCATCGCTTGAGCATGAGCCGCCCTGGCATCCGTACTCGTGGCATGCGGTTTTGTTGCATACCGACCGATATCCGCCACCTCCGCACATCTCGCACTCGGGGCCGGCGTGCCGCGGGCATTTGTACACCTCACCCCAAATGCCCCATGGCTGCAGGTTCGCCGGCAGCAGCCCGCTCCGGCATCAGGTACTGGTTTCTCCGTTGGCTTCATCACAGCGAATACCTCTCTTCATTCCATGGCGCAGGCGCACCTGCTGGTGATGGCCCGCTCTGTTGTTCGTGCGGGGAGAGCTGGCGCTCGTTGCCGGCCTGGATAGCTGAACAATCCAGGGTGCGCGCCTGGTGAGTAGCCACCATATGGCCGAAGATCATTCCGCCAACGGCAACCAGGAAAACTCCAATTACGGTCTTCACAATTTCTTCTCCATCTGTTTCAGGCAGGCGAGGCAGGTGATCTCTTTCGGTTCATTGGTGAATTGGGTTGCTTTGACCAGTCGGCCGCACTTCACTTCGATGAGGCCGAGCATTGCCATGCGTGACCACATGTGGACTTTTCTCATTGGCAGAATCCTTTTTTTGCTCTGGCGCCGCTGGCCAGCAGCAGGAGGCAGAGGGCGAGGCGGGTCATGCGGTTAGCTCCAGTTGTGGGTCGGCTTTGGCGGCTAATTCAGCGACGACGATGGCGTAGGCTTCGGGGTGCTGCTTGTCGAACGGAGGCATGGTTTCCGCCTCGATCCATGTTCCCCGCACCGTGCCGCGGTCAAGCCAGCCAGGGTGACCTGGGGTCGAGCGCGTCCAGGCCGTAGGGCTGATGCCAAGCTCTTGGATCTGCTTTGCCGCGATGTAGCCCTGCGAGCGCATCAAGGCGATCACCCGCAGCGCCGCTTCCTTCCAGGGTGTGAGGCTGACCGGTGATGGAACGCCAGCCTGATGAGCCCCGACCACCATCGGTACCCGGCATCGTTCAGTCGGGTTCCAGTCGAACAGGTGCAGGTACTCCTCATTGGCGAAGAACGCCCAGCTGCCGCAGCTTTCTTCGCACCGCAACTCGAATTCCCATCCCGACTTGTCACCGCCGCGATGCATCCAGCGGGGGAGCAGCACTGGCACGCCAAGCAGCGCGAGCATTCGGCAAATGCCGAGACTGGCATCGCTGGCCTTGCCGACGATCACCAGACGATGGTCAGGGCCTGGGCGACCATAGAAGTTCTCGTAGTCCTTCGGCAGGATCTGGTCGGCCACCTTGGCGTTGAGGGTCATCTTCGCCTCGACGCCGATCTGCCTGCCGCTGGCGTGCACAGCCAGGATGTCGAAGCCTGCAGCCTCGGGGTAGCAGGTCCAATCGGCCTGCTTGTTCATCGACTGGATGAAGGCCGCGCACAACTCGGCCTCCGTCTTGATCGGTGTCCTTTCGAGCATGTCGATTCCTTGGCCGCTTGCTCGCGGCAGTGAATAGAGGGGAGAGTGGTTACAGCTGGGTGGAGTACAAATGTGCTCTTGCGGTCAGGGCTGCTTGCGTGGTGCTCTGCTTGTGCATCCGTAGCACTTGCCGCAATTGATGCCAGGCCTGCACACAACAGCAGGCACGGGAGGTGACTTGATTGCTTGACGCTTCCACGCTGGCCATGGCGCCACTATCTCGGCGCAGCGGTCGCAGTAGTCGTGGAAGGCCTGCTTGGCGTTTGGCTCTGCGCTGTCCGCTCGCATGAACTCCGCCATCTCGCCCATTTGTTCGATGATGGCGCGCTCTTCGGCTTCTGCAGATCGGGTGATCCTTTCCTTGCGCATTTGGCAGAGCCGGCAATCTACCTTGGTCCAGTCGCCTGACAGTTCAGAGGTGCCTCCAAGCCAGGTGCCGCAGGGCGCTTGCTCCAGGTCTTCCAGGTCGGTGAATGGTGCGAAGTGCGTCTTCACGACTTCGCCTCCGGCTGTGCGCCAGCGAACGCCTCGCCACATTCCGGGCAGCCCAGCTTATTCGCGTAGCTGTGCGCGCATTCATCGCTCTGCTCTGCGCTGGCTTCTCGCGATTCCGTGAGCCACGCGGCAACCTGGTCGGCACTCACGACAGCGAGCGTCTCGGAGCAGTGATCGCAACCCAGTACAAACTGGCAGCGGATGTCTTGCGTGGTCAGGCGCCCGTGTTGCGCTTGGCTGATGTTCTTGTTGTGCGTGTCCCACGTCAGGGCGGTGCTGCCGCACTCTCGGCATTCGGTGATGCTCGACATTTTCATGGCCTCACCTCCGGCTCTGCGCTGGCGGATAGGGCGGCCTCGATCCCGGTCATCACCTGGAGCGTGTTGCCGCGGAAACCGATCTCGTCCTTCATCGCTTGCAGTTCAGAGAGGGCTCCGCGCAGTAGCGCATCCCGCTCGGCCAGCTGGGCGCGCAGGGTGTCGCGCTCGGTACGCAGCCTCCAGCGGTCGCCGTCGCATTCGTCCAGCGCATCGCGCAGCCGCTCGACCTTGCCAGGATCGGCGTGGGTGTAGAGCGGCGTTTCGACCTTGCAGCAAATCTCGAAGCCATCGCCGCAGTCTGTCTTGGTCAATACGGTGCCATCGGCATACAGCACCGCCACCGGCTCACCCTGCGCCGGACGGCTGTACAGCGGCCCCAGCTTGGCGATTTCGTCTAGGCAGGCGTTAAAGCCGGAGTTCTCCGCATCCGCGAACACGTCACTTTCTTCGGTTGGCTCTGACTTGCGTTCAGGCAGCGCCACCGGCTCGCCCTGGCGCTGCTCGGCGCGCAGTGCTTGTATGGCACTCAGGATGATCGCCTTGTTCCCGATTGGTGTGTTTGGCCATTCGCATGCCTCCAGCGCATCGGCGATCTTGCTGCCCTGGTGCTGCTCGGCTGGCTGGGCCAGCAGGGCACGCAACTCATCGGCCGCACGCAACCAGCCGTCACGCACGTACGGACTATCAGGAAGTTCCGGCAGCTCTTCGCACTTGTCCAGGGCGTCGCTCAAAGACTCGAAGTCGACTCGCTGGCAGTCGATGCCTTCGTCGCCGCAATCCTCGCTGTTATCGGCAAGCCAGTGTGCGGCGCCGGCAACCCCGGCCAGAAGGTTGATTAGCTGCAGGGCGCGCTCACGCGGCACGCTGACCATCTCTGTGTTGCTGGATCGGTTTTCTGTGGGCATGGGAGCACCTCGCCGGTAAGATTGCCCCTCCAATGAGGAGGGGATATGAGCACAACCAAGTCTTTCAACGGTTTCACTGTCACCGTCGGAAATTTGTCTGGCAGGGACGTACAAGGCGGATGGGTGATTGAGGAAATAAGCGTCAACGGAAGCCCCGTTGAGCTCAAACCAGCGATGTACAGCACGGAAGCGGATGCGTTCCTAATCGCGAAAGGAATCGGGAACTCCGCTGTCGATAAGCTCAAGCGGCGATAGTGCCCGCAATCGCTGTTCGCCATGGATCGTTGGCGCGGGCCAGAGCAGCCATTGGCGGGGGACTGACACTGTTGCCGCACATGTGCACCTGCTCGGTCTTGGTGAACGGCTTGCCGTCTGCGCCCTTGTTGATGATGTAACTTGCCGGGAAGCCCTGGGCGCGGTAGAGCTCGTGCGGCTGGAGCATACGCAGGCAGATATCGACGATCACATAGGGCGTGCCCTTCACAAAGACGGTTACCAGGCCCAGGCGGTCTTTGGTGGTTACTGTCGGCGCCGGGGCGTCACAGGCGCTGATGTTCTCTGTGCCGTAGTAGCTGATCAGGAAGGCGGCGACGCGCAGGGCGCCAGCCTCGTGCTCGGGCGACAGCTTGTATTCGACCAGGCCGTGGTGGGTGCCGCCAGCGCTGACGGTATGCAGCGGCTCGTTGATCGCTCGTGCGTCGCAGTTGCCGCGAAGGTGAAGAAGATTCGCCCCCACCAGCGCGTGGTGATCGCCGGCCGTAACCGTGCTGAGTGGATCAATGGCCTGCTGACCGGTGCTGCCGTTGCGTAGGGTTGCCAGGTGCGCCGTCACCAGGCGCTGCTGGCTGCCGGTGTTGGTGACGGTGCTCATGGGCTCATCCATGCCCCGCGCTGGCGTGGTGTTGAAGCCGCCGTTGGCCTGCTCGATGAAGGCAGTGCAGATGCCCATGGCATGTGCAGCACCTGCAGGTCGCTGGTAGTTTCCGCCGCTGGTGATCGTTGGCAGTGGGCCGGTGAGTGCGGCCCCTTCGCTGTTGAATCGGAACTTGACCAGGTGCGCCGATGCCAGTGCGTGTTTAATTCCGCCGGCGACGACTGTGCCCAACGGCTGATCCAGCCCTGGCACCCTTGGTTGTTGGCCTTCGCGTTCTCCGTAGCCAGTCTGCACGAGGGTAGGGCTGGCCATTGCGAACGATCCGCCGCGGGGCCATGAGGTCACGGTGCGCAGCGGCTCCTGCGCGGACTGGGCCAGTTCACCCGACCAGTTCGCAATGGGCACGATGAAGGGTTGCGGGTTGTCCAGCACGAACTTCTTCATGCCCTTGGCAACCCGACGCAGGGTGGCTGCTGCCAGATCCTTCTTCCGGCCGAAGATGCTCTTGCTAGGCACGCTCCAGTCGATGCAGTCGGCGGCGGTCCGCCATTTCTGCTGGCCCTTGGCTGGGTTCTTGGCGTGGGTCGGCTCCGGCCACACGATGGGCTGGCCGTCGCAGCGGGCGATCATGAACAGGCGCTCGCGACTGGTCGGGGCGCCAAAGTCGCAGGCCTTGATTACTCGCCATTCCACCTGATAGCCCATGCCCTCAAGCAGCTCCACGAAGCGCTGCCAGGTGATGCCGCGTCGCTTCGGGTCGGGCACCAGGAACTGCTGTTGCACTGGTACGCGCTCACCGACGGCTGCCACGGTGCCGTCCAGCTTCATCACCCGGCCGGTGGCCTTGTCGCGCTTGGCGATCAGTGGACCCCACTGCAGGATCTGCTTCACGTTCTCGAGGCTGATCACTCGAGGCTTCTTCTTGCCGCCCCACTTGAGGCCGATCCACGACAGGTTGCGGATCTCGCGCTTACGCGGCTGACCACCGGCGGCCTGGCTGTGATGGGTGCAATCTGGGCTCATGTGGAACCAGCCCACCGGCCGGCCATGGCATTCCTCGTCCGGGTCACCGTCGAAGACGTCGGTTGTGAAGTGACGCGCTGCCGGATGGTTGGCAGTGTGCATGCTGATGGCTGCCGGGCTGTGGTTCTTGGCCACGGTAACCGGCCGGCCCAGGCCCATCTCAAGCCCGGTACCGGCGCCGCCGCCACCGCAGAAGAAGTCCACCACGATCTCATCGTCTTGCGGATTGAAGCCAAGGCCGTACTGGGTTTTGAAGTCGAGCGGGTTCTTTTTCTGGAATGCAGACATGGGCGGTCCTCGCCGGTGCGGCGTGATCGTTATCGTTGAATAGGGGAAGGCGCTGGCGGGCAGCGTGCTATTTCAGGATGGCCTTCGCACAGGCCTGGATCTCAATCCATAGCGCTGATGATGGCCTTGCTTCGTACTTGACCAGGGCCTTGGCTATCTGCTCGGCCAACTGCTCCTTGCTGCCTGTGGGTGCCGATGCTGGGTGATGGGCAACCTGAATCGGCAGTTCGCACTGCCCTGGGAGGTCGATTCGCATTGCTGGCTCCTTCATGCAGCCTGCTTGGCGGTAGGTTGAACTACTCACGCCGCCTTGTTCTTTGCAGCGCGCTTCGGATTTTTCTGCTCAATCTCAAGGTCCATGTCGTTCCAGCCGGCCAGGAACCAGGAGCCGTGGAACGTGTGATAGGCGAATGGGTTGGCCATCTTGCTGCCACCGTTGCGGCGGCAGTCGCGGCCATCGTAGTAAACGCTGGGGTGCTCACCGCGTTCGCTCATGACCTACTCCTGGCGCCGTTGAACGGGGAAATCGATATCGAACAGGTCGAGGATCCGCACAAGCCGACAATTGCCGATTCCCAGCTCGGCTATGGTCCGGCATCTGGACTTCCCCTCGTCACGCAGGGCGATGATCTTGTCGGCCAGGTCGCGGTCATCCTGGCTGGGTTCGGCCTTCTCCTTCACTGGCCTGGCAGCCTTAGGCGGGCTGAAGAACCTGAATCCTCCGCGCGCCGCCACTCCCCACAGAGCGGTCTTGGTTTCGCCAAGGAGCTTTGCTACCTCGCCACAGCTCATGGTCTTGGCGAGCTCTGCTATTTGCGCGGTGCGGGCCTGGGCGCGGCTCTTGCGCTCGCCGCCGCGCTCTTGCTTGACTGGCCTGGCCCGCTTCGGCTTCGGCTCAGGGTGATGGCGCTGGCGGAAGGGCACGTACTGGAATCCCTCCAGCTCTGTGGCCCGACCACCAGATGCGAAGAAGGCAGCCTTCGCTGCCTCCAGGTCGATTGATGGGTTCATGCTGCAGTCCCCATGACAAGGCTCATGCGTTCATCAAGGATTTCGTAGAAGGCCTTCACGCGCTCCGAGAGCTTGCGGATCATCGCCTCGTCCCGGTAGGCACGCTTCACGAACAGCGGCATCCCTGGCCAGTAGCAGATGAAGTCGATCCACTCGCGCTCCGATACCCACAGGCCGCCCTGGCACTGGGCAACGTGCTCTTTCGGGATCTCGCCGCCCAGGATCACGTCGACCTGCAGCTTTGGCAGCTTGGTCTTGATCTCGGTGAGACCCTTGTCGCCGACCAGGGCGTCCGGTGAGTAGCCAATGCCGTGATTGAGGATGATCCCTACCTGGCGGGCCTGGACGTCCTCGCGGTCGCAGTACAGGACCCGGGCGGTACCTTCCAGTTCGTGACCACGCTCGGTATGGCGATTGCCGGTGAAGGGATCAGCTGCCTCGCCGGTGATGCGCTCACCGATCAGGGTGTTCATGTAGCTGATGGCTCCGGCACCAAACCCGCCAGGCCCTTTCCCATTCACCAGCAGGCAATCCAGCTCGCTGCAGGTGATGATGCCCAGGCGCAGGTCGAGCCAGGCCTGGGTTCCTTGCTCGACATCACTGATGATCTGCATTTGCGGCCTCCGCGGCCTTCATGGCCCTGTTCAGCTGGGCTACCAACTGGTCATGACGGCCCTTTGGCACGAGTTCGACCGAGCCATATTCGCCGCTGAACCATTCGCGGGTGTTTTGGGAGCATCGCTCAAGCAACGCTTTGATGCCGGCAGCCTGCACGCTGGTGACGTTCGCCGTCGGCACGGCTGCATGGCCGTCGTCGTCCTCGCCACGGGTGGTCAGGTTGAGCAGGGCGCTCATGACGTAGCGCTTGCCGTAGCTGGTGGACGAGCCGACCGCCTGGACAGCGTTCTTGCTGCCGCTGGTGTCGAGCGGCAGGAGCATGGTGGTGCTCTCGCGGTGCCCGGCCCTGTGCATCAAGATGCCGGTGACGCTCAAGCCGCCGGCGGTGTTCTCGACCTTGAAGGTGATCGCGAAGCCGTGGGCTTGCATGATCGGCTTGATGACGTCGTTGATGTCTTCGAAGGTGGCGTAGTCGCTGCGCTTCTGGCCATTCACGACGATGGCGCCGCGCTCGGCGATGCTCGGGATATCGCTCTGCATGGCCGCCATGGCGGCGTTGAATTGAGCCTCTGCGTCACGCGCCTGCATGCGCTCATGCATCGCCATCAGGCGCTCCATCTTGTCGATGTCGCAGGCTGGATCGGCGGCGGCGCGGCTGATTACCTGAAGAATGGTTGCTGATTCGCCCACGATTGCGGGCGCCTGGTCCTGTTCAACGTGGGCGACGGATTTCATTTTGAACCTCGATGTGAAAGGGAAGTGCCAGGTCACCCAGGCACGGAGGTACGCTCCAGGCCCTGGCTGCGGTGGATGGTTGCGCGCTCTCGCCGCTTACGCTCCCGAAGGGGTACGGTTATCCCGAAGGGCCGCCGTGCTCGGCTACGTGATTCAGGAATAGGCTTATTCTGGCGAGAGATGCTCGAACAGGGCATCTGCATCCATGAAAACTGGGTAGGCGTCTTTGTCGCTCTCGTAGTGCGTGAAGCGATCATCGCCGTGGTGGTGATAGTCGGCTCCAACTTGATAGCTGCAAATCTGCCCATCGCTTCCGCGGTGTGCCCTCAGGAATGACGGGCCGCAATGGAGAGGCAAAGAGCAGGCCGCGTCTTGCAGCATGCTTTCTCCATCGAATCGATCAAACAGGCGGTGTTTCGGGTAGATGTACGCGTAGACACACCAGCGGTTCTCACCCTCGAATGGGTTGATGCTCGAGGCAGGTTCAGTGTGGCGAGAGATCTCCACAAGGAAGTCCTTTCCTTGCCGCTTCCAGACATCCTTTTTCAGCCAGGTGGGTTTTTCTTCGGACATGCGAATCTCCCGCGCCATCAATGCGGTGGGCGCTGACAAGTTGGTTATTGGGTGATGCTGCCAGCCAGTGCGCTGGCAAGCATGAAGGCGGTACAGGCGAGGAGGGCAAAGAAGGAGCCGCGCCAGATGTACAGGCAGCGGGCGCGCTGGTAGCTGGTCATCCGGAGCACCCCATCATGTCGTCACCTGAGCATTCGCCATTGCAGCCAATGGCGCCGCATTCGCGACAGGCGTCTTCTTGGCTCTCTTCGCGCTGGCAGTTCTGCCCACCGCAGTGCGGGCATTCGGTGTGGGTGAGATTACTAACGACCCCCATCCAGCGAATGCCGTATCGGCCGCAGTTTCCGCAGATCATGGTCATGGCCGGGGCCTCACAGCGATCTGGCCAGCCTTGAGCGCCGCGACGATCTCCGGCGGCAGTTTCTGGACTGGCAACTCGCGCGGCAGACCAACGCCGATGATCGCCAGGCTGCGCTCGATCTGCTCGAGCTGTTCGTCAATCAGGGATTTGACCGGTGCGGTACTCATGCGACTCTCCCGTTTGCGATCTGCCATTGCTGGTGATCATCCATGACGAAGCGGTTCAGGCGCTCCTTGTAGTAGCGCTGCTCCTGCAGATCGATCGCGCCAACGAGGCCGGCGAGGTCGATGGCAGTGTCGAGCTCGGCCCGAAGCACATCAGTGAACCGCTCCCGCGCCCATTCAAAGCGCGCATCGATGAAGTCGACAACGTCTTGCCTGGTCTTCTTGTTCATGCTGCCTCCGGTTCATCTTGCGCAGCCTTCACCGGGCAGCGCTTCAGGTGTTGCATCAGGGCGAATTGGTTGCATGGCTGAGCCCCGCACCAGGGGCATTCGAACGAGTCATCGTCCGGCTCAAGCCTGTGATCGCCGAGGTACGGGTAGACCATGGTCGCCTCCAGGTGGTGGGTTACTCGGTGGGTGGGGA
>Ga0247820_10000717_pt1 | contig 18120 bp, 19 predicted proteins | sample 13C_Glucose_Day1_2_FD_192480 | JGI IMG/M metagenome (GOLD analysis project Ga0247820, IMG submission 192480) | Soil microbial communities from agricultural site in Penn Yan, New York, United States - 13C_Glucose_Day14 | ecosystem: Environmental > Terrestrial > Soil > Agricultural land | place...
TTTCATGGGCCAGGTAGATCCAGTTGCCCTCGAAGATGTGTTTCATCTCCAGGTCGAACAGGCGTGGGTCGGTGAACATCTCGCGCTTGCAGCGGTAGATGCCCTTTTCACGGTCGTCCTCGAGCATGGCATTGAGGTAGTCGAATCCCAGGGACATGGCCAGGGTCTCCATTGTTATTGTTCAGACCGGGTCAGGTTAGGGCGTGCCGGCGGGCGGCAATATCCGCTGGGTGCAAAGCGCTATCCGTTTTCTGCAAGGCAAAAGAAATTGATCAGGTACATGGCAAATTATCCATTGAACGGTGCGTGCTACCTGAAGTAAGCTCGGGCTCATCAACTGGAGAGCAACATGCCGAAACACACCCGCAACCACGCCAACAACACCGGTCGCAACCTGCGCCCAGTGCTGGCCGTTGCCGGCTGCAAGGCTGTTGCCTGCTTTTATTTTGGGTATTGGTTTAGCCACTAGGCGCCGCTGATACCCACACGGCGCCCACCTTCGAGGGGCCGCCGAACATGAGAATACTCAAACCCCCGGTCGGCTCCCCGACCGGGGGTTTTGCTTTTCAGGCCTTTGAACATTACCGATTCACACTGAGGACACTTTCATGAACTACGCCACTTATTACTACGCAAGCACCTACGCCTGGCGATTTAGCCAATCCCGCTCGGGCCAGCCTGCCGCCTCCGACCGGTCCGTCCACGGTGGCAATGCTGCAGCCAATCTGAATTCAACGATCAGTCGAACACCTCGATAGGGGCCGACTGCGCGGGTCAGAACCCGCCGTCCGCCCAGGGAACCTACGCCATGCAAGCCTCGAACCTCGCTCTGCCCCTGACCCAGCCAAACGCTGCCAACACCACTGTCAGCCGTCGCCTGCCCAGCCCGCACCTGCTCAAGCAGCAGATGCCGCTTTCAATCGAACATGCCCAGCAAGTCCAGGCCCAGCGCCAGGCCATTCGCGCCATCCTTGAAGGCCGCGACCCGCGCCTGCTGGTGGTCGTCGGCCCCTGCTCGATCCATGACCCACGCTCGGCCCTTGAATATGCCGACCGCCTGGCGGCCCTGAGCCGCGAAGTCGACGACAAGTTGCTGCTGGTGATGCGCGCCTACGTGGAGAAACCGCGCACCACGGTGGGCTGGAAAGGCCTGGCCTACGACCCGCACCTCGATGGCAGCGACGACATGCATGGCGGCATCGCCCTGTCCCGTGGCTTGATGCTGAACATGATCGAACGCGGGCTGCCGATCGCCACCGAGCTGCTGCAGCCGATGGTCGCCGGTTACTTCGATGACCTACTGGGCTGGGCGGCGATTGGCGCGCGTACCACCGAATCGCAGGTCCACCGTGAGATGGTCAGCGGCCTGGAGTTGCCGGTCGGTTTCAAGAACGGTACCGATGGCGGTGTCGCCATCGCATGCGACGCGATGCGCAGCGCCGCCGCCGCGCACCGCCATTTCGGTATGGATGCGCAAGGCTACCCGGCAATCATCGAGACCTTGGGCAACCCGGATACCCACCTGGTGCTGCGCGGCGGCCACAAGGGCCCGAACCACGACAGCACCAGCATTGCCCAAGCCCGCCAAGGGCTGGCCAAGGCGGGTCTGCAGGCGCGGATCATGGTCGATTGCAGCCATGCCAACAGCGGCAAGGACCCAGCGCGGCAGCCCGCAGTGTTCGAGGACGTGCTGGCTCAGCGTTTGGCCGGCGATACATCGATTGTCGGGGTGATGCTTGAAGGCCACCTGTTCGAGGGTTGCCAGGCCTTGGGCAAGGGCCCGCTGAAGTACGGCGTGTCGATCACCGATGGCTGCCTGGGCTGGGAAGCGACACAAACCCTGCTGCGTGAGGCCGCAGCGCGTATGTAGGAAGCGTACAGCAAGCCTTGCGAGACATTTCCCAAGCAAGTGCGCTAGGCTTGCCCTTTTCACCCAAGGAGTAGTACCCATGGCACGCGCCACTGCCCGCCACATCCTCGTCAGCAGCGAAGACAAGTGCAACGAACTGAAAGCCCAGATCGAAGCCGGTGCCGACTTCGCTGAAATCGCCAAAGCCAACTCCACCTGCCCGTCCAGCCGCCAGGGCGGTGACCTGGGCTCGTTCGGCCCAGGCCAGATGGTCAAGGAATTCGATACCGTTGTATTCAGCGCCCCGGTCAACACCGTGCAGGGCCCGGTCAAGACCCAGTTCGGCTACCACCTGCTGGAAGTGACCAGCCGCCAGGACTAAGTCCACGCTGACCATGACCACCTCTGTGGGAGCAGCTTCGCCCGCGAATGCGCCCGTGCAGGCAACGCCGTTGCCTGGCCGGGCCTCTTCGCGGCCAAGCCCGCTCCCACAGATGTTTCTGGGGATCGTGCTGGCATCCATGGGTTTTACCGCCCTGGCCGAACCGACCCACGCCCTCACCGTCTACGGTGAAGCCCCGCGCTACGCCCAAACCTTCCGCCACTTCGACTACGTCAACCCCGATGCCCCCAAGGGCGGTACCCTGCGCCGCTCGGCCACCGAAATCGGTCAGTTCGACCACATTCTGCCGTACATCGACAAAGGTATCGGCGTCAGCGAGGTCGATGGCTGGCTGTACGCTCCCTTGGCAGTGCGTTCATTCGATGAGCCCTATACGGTCTATGGCCTGATCGCCCGGCGCATGGAGCGCGGACCGCAGGACGCCTGGCTGCGTTTCGATATCGACCCCAGGGCAACCTTTGCCGACGGCAAACCCGTGCGTGCCGAGGATGTGCGCTTCAGTTACGACAAGCTGATGAGCGAGGGCAGCCTCAAATACCGGACCCAGTTCGCCGATGTGGCGGGTGTCACGGTCGAAGGCCTGCACCGTGTGCGCTTCGATTTCAAGCAACCCCACGGCCGTACACTGCCCCTGGACCTTGCCAGTTTGCCGGTCCTGCCCGAACACGACTGGAAAAGCCGCGACTTCGCTAACGGCGCCGGCTTCGACACACCGGTCGGCAGCGGCCCATACCGCATCGGGCGGATCGACAATGGCCGCAGCGTCACCTTCGAGCGTGACCGGCACTGGTGGGCCAAGGACTTGCCCGTCAGCCGCGGCCGTTTCAACTTCGAGCGCATTCGCGTCGAGTACTTTGGCGATACCGAGGTGGCGCGCCAGGTACTCAAAGGCGGTGGCTACGACTACAACCGTGAGTTCTCGGCCACGGCCTTCACCCTCGGTTACAACGGTGCACAACTGGATGACGGCCGCCTGCAGCGCGCCCACCTGGGCCCGGCCAAGCCACAGACCGCCCAGGGGTTCGTGTTCAACCTCGACCGGCCGCAGTTCAAGGACCGCCGCGTGCGCCAGGCGCTGGCCATGCTATGGGACTTCGAGTGGAGCAACCGGCAGATGATGCGCAACCTGTACATCCGCCAGCAAAGTATTTTTTCCAACACCCCGCTGGCTGCGCGCGAATTGCCGGATGCCGGTGAACTGAAACTGCTTGAGCCGCTGCGCGGCAAGGTACCAGGCGAAGTCTTCAGCCAGGTGTTCACGGCCCCCTTAACCGACGGCTCGGGGATTATCCGCACGCAGCAACTGCAGGCCCTGGCCCTGCTGCAGCAGGCGGGTTGGCACCCTGAGGGTGATCACCTGGTCAACGCCGAGGGCCAGCCGCTGGCATTCACCTTCCTCAACGGCCAGGCCGGCCTTGAGCGTCTGCTGCTGCCGTGGAAACGTAACCTGGCACAGATCGGCGTTACCCTGAACATCCGCAATGTCGACTCGGCCCAGTACGTCAATCGTCTGATGGCCCGCGACTACGACATGATCGTCACCGGCTACCCGGCCACCCTCTCACCGGGTGCCGAACTCTACAACTACTTCGGGTCTGCAGCAGCCAACGACCCAGGCTCGAACAACCTGATGGTGCTCAAGGACCCTGCGGTGGACAGCCTGATCGACGGGCTGGTGCGCGCCGACACCCAGGCTGACATGCTGCGCCACGCCCATGCGCTGGACCGTGTGCTGCAGTGGAACTACTACTGGATCCCCAACTACTACCCGCCAGGCAGTTCGACCGTGTGGTGGAACCGCTTCGGCCTCCCAAAGGTCCAGCCTGCTTATGACGAAGGTCTGGACAGCTGGTGGGAAATCAGCCCGAACGCCCTGACCAACGCGCAGATGGCCGAGCGCCAGAAGGCTGCGCCATGACCTCCTATATCCTGCGCCGCCTGCTGCTGATCATCCCCACGCTGCTGGCGATCCTGCTGGTCAACTTCGCCATCGTCCAGGCAGCCCCCGGCGGCCCTGTGGAGCAGGCTGTGGCCAGGCTGCAGGGCATCGGCGGCGGGGCACCGGGCGCCCGGGCCGACGTGGTTCATGGCGAATCCCGCGCCACCCGGGGCCTGGACCCGAAACTGATCGAGGAGATCAAGCGCCAGTACGGCTTCGACAAGTCGGCCCCTGAGCGCCTGTGGCTGATGCTCGGCCAGTATGCACGGCTGGATTTCGGCCAGAGCTTCTTCCGCGGCGCCAAGGTCACCGATCTGATTCTGGACAAGCTGCCGGTGACCCTTTCACTGGGGTTCTGGGCCACGTTGATCACCTACCTGGTGTCGATCCCGCTGGGCATCCGCAAGGCGGTGCGCCACGGCAGCCGCTTCGATGCCTGGAGCAGTGCGCTGATCGTGATCGGTTACGCCCTGCCCTCTTTCCTGTTCGCCTTGCTGTTGATCGTGCTGTTCGCCGGTGGCACCTCGCTGAACTGGTTCCCGGTACGCGGCCTGGTCTCGGAAAACTTCGACCAGCTCAGCCTGCTGGGCAAGGTCGCCGACTACTTCTGGCACCTGGTGCTGCCGGTGGGTGCACTGGTGGTCGGCGGCTTCGCCACGCTGACATTGCTGACCAAGAACGCCTTCCTCGACGAAATCTCCCGTCAGTACGTGGTCACGGCACGGGCCAAGGGCCTGAGCGAGCGCCGGGTGTTGTATGGCCACGTGCTGCGCAATGCCATGCTGGTGGTGCTGGCTGGATTGCCGCAGGCGCTTATCACGGTGTTCTTCGCAGGATCCCTGCTGATCGAGGTGATTTTCTCGCTCGATGGCCTTGGGCGCATGAGCTACGAGGCAGCGGTGTCGCGTGACTACCCGGTAGTGTTCGGCACGCTGTTCATCTTCACCCTGGCCGGCCTGCTGATACGCCTGATCGGCGACTTGTCGTATACCTTGCTCGATCCGCGCATCGACTTCGACGCGAGGACGCACTGATGCTCTCGCCGGTTTCGCGTCGCCGCCTGCAACGCTTTCGCCGTAACCGCCGTGGCTGGGTGTCGTTGTGGCTGTTTGCTGGCCTGCTGCTGCTCAGCCTCGGCGCGGAGCTCGTGGCCAACGACAAACCCTTGCTGCTTGGCTACAAGGGCGAGCTGTACATGCCTGCGCTAAAACGCTACAGCGAGCAGCAGTTCGGCGGCCAACTGCCGTTTCAGCCGGACTACCGTAGCGCGTATGTACGCCAGCTGATCGAGGACCAGGGCGGCTGGATGCTGTTCGCACCAATTCCGTTCAGTGCCGACACACCCAACTACGACCTGCAGGTACCCACCCCAAGCCCACCGAGCAGCAGCAACTGGCTGGGTACCGACGACCAGGGCCGCGACGTGCTCGCACGGGTGTTGTACGGCACACGGGTATCGCTGCTGTTCGCCTTCGCCCTGACGGTGGTCAGCGTGCTGATCGGCGTGATCGCCGGGGCCTTGCAGGGCTACCACGGTGGTTGGGTGGACCTGCTTGGGCAACGCGTGCTGGAGGTGTGGTCGGGGTTGCCGGTGCTGTACCTGCTGATCATCCTCAGCGGTTTCGTCGAGCCGGACTTCTGGTGGCTGCTGGGGATCATGGCGCTGTTCTCGTGGTTGACCCTGGTGGATGTGGTGCGGGCCGAGTTCCTGCGTGGGCGCAACCTGGAGTACGTGAAGGCCGCCCGCGCTCTGGGCCTGCCTGACAGCCAGGTGATGCTGCGGCACATCCTGCCCAATGCGATGAACGCCACGCTGACCTACGTGCCGTTCATGCTCACCGGGGCCATCACCACACTGACCGCGCTGGACTTTCTTGGCTTTGGCATGCCGGCCGGGAGTGCTTCGCTGGGTGAGCTGGTCACCCAGGGCAAGCAACACCTGGAGGCCCCTTGGCTGGGCTTCACAGCGTTCTTTGCGCTGGCGGTGGTACTGTCATTGCTCGTGTTTATCGGGGATGCCTTGCGCGAGGCTTTCGACCCGAGAGTTTAGGCTGGTACTGCCATCACAGGTTTCAGGGAACTGCCCATGCAAGAAAGCAATACCCTCAAGGACTATCCTCAGGTACGGCAACTGGCGATCCGCTCGCTGTTCGAAATCATCGAGCAGTCCAGCGAGGGCACCGTGATCGTCGACCGCGAGGCGCGAATCGTGTGGATGAACGAACGCTACGCCCGTCGGTTTGGCCTGGCCGATGCCGCCAGTGCCATAGGCCAGCCATGCGAAACGGTGATCCCGGGCAGCCTGATGCGCGAGGTGGTGAGTAACGGCCGGCCGATCCTGCTGGACATGCTCGACACCCCCAACGAGCCACTGGTGGTCATGCGCCTGCCGATCCACGATGCGCAGGGCGCGCTGATCGGTGCCATCGGCTTTGCCCTGTTCGACGAATTGCGCAGCCTGTCGCCACTGCTCAAGCGCTATTCGAGCATGCAGCAGGAGCTGGCCACGACACGCTCGCAACTGCGCGCGCGCCAGGCCAAATACAGTTTTGCCCAGTTCGTCGGCAGCAGCGCGGCGAGCCTTGAGGCCAAACGCCGTGCCAGGCGCGGCGCGGCCAGCGAATCGCCAGTGTTGTTGCTCGGCGAAACCGGTACTGGCAAGGAGCTGCTGGCCCATGCCATTCACGCAGCCTCGGCACGTGCGCACAAAGCCTTTGTCAGCATCAACAGTGCAGCGATTCCCGAAGCGCTGCTGGAGGCCGAGTTTTTCGGCACGGCCCCAGGCGCCTTTACCGGCGCTGACCGCAAAGGGCGCAGCGGCAAGTTGCAGTTGGCCGAAGGCGGCACCTTGTTCCTCGACGAAATCGGCGACATGCCCTTGGCCCTGCAAAGCAAGCTGCTGCGTGTACTGCAGGAGAAGGAATACGAACCGGTGGGCTCGAACCAGATGCTGCGCAGCGACGTGCGCATCATCGCGGCCACTTCAATCGATTTGCAGGCGGCCATGGCCCGCGGGGCGTTTCGCGCCGATCTGTATTACCGCCTGAATGTGCTGCCAATCCAGGCTCCGCCGCTGCGCGAGCGCCTCGAAGACCTGCCCGCGTTATGCGAGGCGATCCTGGCCGAACTGGGCAGCCAGTTCGAGCTGGAGCCCGATGCGCTGCAATTGCTGGCACGCCATGCCTGGCCCGGGAACATCCGTGAGCTGCGCAACGTGCTGGAACGGGCAACCCTGCTGGCGGACCAGCCGCGCCTTACCGCCTTGGACTTGCGCGAGGCACTAGGGCCGGTGGCGCCGCTTGCCACCACTACCGTGCGGCAAAGCTACCGCGATGCCTGTGCGCAATTCGAGCGCAAGCTCATTGCCGACACATTGGCCGCACACGCCGGCAATGTGGTGGAAGCAGCCAAAGCATTGGGTTTGGGGCGTTCGACGTTCTACAAGAAGAAAGTGGCATTGGGGGTATGAGTCTCTTATTGGAGACTGGTGTTTCACAATAGAGACTACTGCGGGTGCTCTGCCTTGCATGGCGGTTGCAGGGGCGTAGCTGCCGCAGCCAATCTCAAATAAGAGACACAGCAAACTCCATTCCAAGAAAATGCGTTAACAATCAATAAGTTAACTGTTGGCACGATTCCCGCTATCTCCCGGTCACCGATAACAAAAAGACCTACCCAGGAGATCTACCCGATGACCGTGCTCATCGCCCTCGCCGCTTTGGCCCTGCTGATGCTGGCCGCCTACCGCGGTTACAGCGTGATCCTCTTCGCACCAATCGCCGCCCTCGGCGCGGTGCTGCTGACCGACCCCGCCGCCGTGGCGCCCGCCTTTACCGGAGTGTTCATGGAAAAGATGGTCGGCTTCATCAAGCTGTACTTTCCGGTGTTCCTGCTTGGCGCGGTGTTCGGCAAGCTCATCGAACTGTCCGGTTTCTCGCGCTCGATCGTCGCCGCGGCCATCCGCCTGCTCGGCACCCGCCAGGCCATGCTGGTGATCGTGCTCGTTTGCGCTTTGCTCACTTATGGTGGGGTATCGCTGTTTGTGGTGGTGTTCGCGGTGTACCCGTTCGCCGCCGAAATGTTCCGCCAAAGTGATATTCCCAAGCGCCTGATCCCGGCAACCATCGCCTTGGGCGCTTTCTCGTTCACCATGGACGCCCTGCCCGGCACCCCGCAGATCCAGAACATCATCCCCAGCACCTTCTTCAACACCACCGCCTGGGCCGCGCCCTGGTTGGGACTGATTGGCACGGTGTTCGTGTTCTGCAGCGGCATGCTTTACCTGCAACGCCAGCGTAATAAGGCCCAGCGCGCCGGCGAGGGCTATGGCAGCAACCTGCGCAACGAACCGGAAACTGCCGCCGACCTGACCTTGCCCAACCCATGGCTCGCGCTTTCGCCGCTGGTGCTGGTGGGGGTGATGAACCTGCTGTTCACCCACTGGATCCCGCAGTGGTATGGGGCCAGCCATACCCTGCAACTGCCGGGCATGAGTGCGCCGGTGAACAGCGACGTGGCCAAGCTCACGGCGATCTGGGCAGTGCAGGCCGCGCTGCTGGTGGGCATCCTGATGGTGCTGGTGTGCGCCTTCGGCGCCATCCGTGAGCGCTTGGCCGAAGGCACCAAGAGCGCTGTCGGTGGCGCTTTGCTGGCCGCCATGAACACCGCTTCAGAATACGGCTTTGGTGCGGTGATCGCTTCGCTGCCGGGCTTTCTGGTATTGGCCGATGCCCTGCGCGGCATCCCCAACCCGCTGGTCAATGAAGCTATCACCGTGACCTTGCTGGCCGGCATCACCGGCTCCGCCTCAGGCGGCATGAGCATTGCCCTGGCGGCCATGGGCGACAGCTTCATCGCTGCGGCAAACGCCGCCAACATCCCGCTCGAGGTGCTGCACCGGGTGGCCGCCATGGCCAGCGGCGGCATGGACACCCTGCCGCACAACGGTGCGGTGATCACCTTGCTGGCCGTCACCGGCTTGACCCACCGCGAGGCCTACAAAGACATTTTCGGTATTACCCTGATCAAGACCCTGGCCGTCTTCGTGGTCATCGCCACGTTCTACGCCACCGGCATCGTCTAAGGAGCTTTGCATGACCCTCAAAGGCAAGACTGCACTCATCACCGGTTCCACCAGCGGCATCGGCCTGGGCATCGCCCAGGTGCTGGCCCGCGCAGGCGCCAACATCCTGCTCAACGGTTTCGGCGACCCGGCACCGGCGCTGGCCGAGGTTACGCAGCATGGGGTGAAGGTTGCGCACCATCCGGCCGACCTTGGCGATGTGGCCCAGATAGAAGCATTGTTCGCTTTTGCCGAGCAGACCTTCGGCGGTGTCGACATCCTGGTCAACAATGCGGGCATCCAGCATGTGGCGCCGGTCGAGCAGTTTCCGGTGGAAAGCTGGGACAAGATAATTGCCCTGAACCTGTCGGCGGTGTTCCATGGCACGCGCCTGGCCCTGCCCGGCATGCGTAAGCGCAACTGGGGGCGCATCGTCAATATCGCCTCGGTGCACGGGTTGGTCGGCTCCACCGGCAAGGCCGCCTATGTGGCGGCCAAGCACGGCGTGGTCGGCCTGACCAAGGTGGTGGGGCTGGAAACGGCGACTGGCAATGTCACCTGCAACGCCATCTGCCCGGGCTGGGTGCTGACCCCGCTGGTGCAAAAGCAGATCGACGAACGCGCCGCCAAGGGTGTCGCCCCCCAGCAGGCGCAAGCGGACTTGCTGGCCGAGAAGCAACCTTCATTGGCCTTCGTCACCCCTGAACACCTGGGCGAGCTGGTACTATTCCTGTGCAGCGAGGCCGCAAGCCAGGTCCGCGGCGCCGCCTGGAATGTCGATGGTGGCTGGCTGGCCCAGTGATGGGCAGCCTGGGCCTGGTGCGGGTCTTGCCATTGTTCAACTGCAAGGAGGCCCTATGCGCCCAACCCCCCTGTCCACGATCCTGGCCCTGACTATGGCGGCCACTGCCCCGGCGATGGCCGCCAGCCTGAAGGACGTTGCGCCTTACCCCGAGGCCGAAAAAGGCTTTACCCGGCAGGTCATCCACCTGCCCGCGCAAGCCGACGAGCAAGCCTACAAACTTGAAATTCTGGCTGGCAAGACGCTGCAGGTGGACTGTAACCGCCAGCGCCTGGCCGGCAGCCTGGAGGAACACACCCTCGAAGGCTGGGGTTACAGCTATTACCGCCTGGACAAGGTCGGCGGGCCGGCCAGTACCCTGATGGCCTGCCCGGATGGCAAAAAGACCGAGGCGTTCGTGCCAGTGGTCGGTGAAGGCTTCCTGCTGCGCTACAACAGCAAGTTGCCTGTCGTGGTGTATGTGCCCGATGGCGTGCAAGTGCGTTACCGCGTGTGGTCGGCATCGCAGGACGTGCAAAAGGCCAAGGTGGAGTAAATTCAGGCGTAGCGGTGCTTGATCGCCGACAAGCTGGCGATCAAGCGCGTCATGGCAATGGGAGGTATGGCATGAATGATGTGCTTTGGTGTCCTGCTGCGGCGCAAATCGAGGCCAGCCGAATGGATGCCTTTCGCCGCTGGATCAACCTGCGCTACAACCTTCAGCTCAACGATTACGCAGCCCTGCACGGTTGGAGCGTCGAGCAGCGCGCCGCTTTTTGGCAATCCATTGCCGACTATTTCCAAGTGCTGTGGCATACCCCGCCCAGCCAGGTACTGAGCGAAGGTGCACAAATGCCCGATGCTCGGTGGTTCGCCAAGGCCACCCTCAATTTCGCCGAACACCTGCTACGCCGCCGTGACGATCACCCCGCTGTGACGGCCATGCGCGAGGACGGCCAGCGCAGCTCACTGAGCCACGCGCAACTGGCCGCTGAGGTAGCCGGGCTGCAGAAGGCCTTCAAAAATGCCGGTATCGAGCCGGGTGACCGCATTGGCGCAGTGATGCCCAACACCTGGGAAACCCTCGTGGCCATGCTCGCCTGCACCAGCCTCGGCGCCGTCTGGTCGACGTCATCGCCGGAGTTTGGCCTGCACGGCATCATCGATCGCTTCGGCCAGATCGAGCCCAAGCTGCTGATCGTCTGTGCCGGTTACCAGTACGCCGGCAAGCAGATCGACCAGGTCGACAAGATCAACCAGGTCTGCACGCAGTTACCCGGGCTACAGCAACTGATCGTGGTGCCCTACACGCGGCCGCACACCCAGGCCGACGAATTCAGTACCCAGGCAAAGGTCAGCCTGTGGGGCGACTTCTACCAGGCTGGGGGTGAACCAACCTTCACCCCGCTACCGTTCGATCACCCGCTGTACATACTCTATTCCAGCGGCACCACGGGCGTGCCCAAATGCATCGTCCACAGCGCCGGCGGTGTGCTGCTGCAACATCTCAAGGAGCACGGCCTGCACAATGACCTCAAGGCCGATGACGTGCTGTTCTACTACACCACCTGCGGCTGGATGATGTGGAACTGGCTGGCCAGCGGCCTGGCAGTGGGAGCCACACTGGTATTGTACGACGGCTCCCCCTTCCACCCGGGCCCCGAGCGGCTGCTCGACCTGATCGACGCCGAAGGCATCCAGGCCTTCGGCACCAGCGCCAAGTACCTGGCCGCGCTTGAACAGGAAGGCCTGGAGCCGGCACGCAGTCATCGGCTGGACAGCCTGCGCCTAATACTCTCCACCGGCTCCCCCCTGTCGCCGCACAGTTACGACTACGTTTACGCCAAGATAAAAGCCGACCTGTGCCTGGCGTCCATGTCCGGTGGTACCGATATCGTTTCCTGCTTCGTGCTGGGCAACCCGACGCTGCCGGTACGCCGTGGCGAAATTGCCTGCAAGGGTCTGGGCATGGCGGTGCAAGTATGGAATGAGCATGGCCAGCCGGTGACCGGCGAAAAAGGCGAGCTGGTGTGCACCCGCCACTTCCCGTCGATGCCCCTGGGGTTCTGGAACGACAACGATGGCAGCCGCTACCGCGAGGCCTACTTCAGCCAGTTTCCCGGTGTCTGGGCGCAGGGCGACTACGCCGAGCAGCTCGCCACAGGCGGCATGGTGATTCATGGGCGTTCCGATGCCGTGCTCAACCCCGGTGGCGTGCGCATTGGCACAGCGGAAATCTATCGGCAGGTAGAAAAGGTCGAGCAGGTGCTGGAAAGTGTCGCCATCGGCCAGCAATGGAAAGGCGATGTGCGTGTCGTGCTGTTCGTGCGTCTGCGTGATGGCCTGGTGCTCGATGAGCCCTTGCAACAGCGCATTCGCCAGGTGATTCGCCAGTACACCACGCCGCGCCATGTACCGGCGGTGATCCTGCAGGTCAGCGATATTCCACGTACCATCAGCGGCAAGCTGGTGGAGCTGGCGGTGCGCAATGTGGTCCACGGGTTGCCCGTGAAAAATACCGACGCGCTGGCCAACCCCGAGGCACTCGAGTTTTTTCGTGACCGCACGGAGCTGCACGTTCAGGCATAATGGCGCCCTTTTTTCACCCCGAAGCACAGGTATCCCATGAAAGCTCAAGCCCGCCACATCCTGGTCAAGACCGCTGACGAAGCCGAAAAGCTCAAGCAGCGCATCGCCAATGGCGAGGCCTTCGACGTGCTGGCCAAGAAGTTTTCCACCTGCCCTTCAGGCAAGCGCGGCGGCGACCTGGGCGAAGTGCGCCCGGGGCAGCTGGTGGGGGCGATCGACCAGGTGATTTTCAAGAAACCCCTGCGTGTGGTGCACGGGCCGATAAAGAGCAAGTTCGGCTACCACTTGGTGCAGACGTTCTACCGCGACTGAAAAGCGCCGTTAACGGCGTGCGGCCAGCAACCCGAGGCCAGCGCAACCGAGCAGGCAGGCGCTGACCCGGTTGAACAGCCGGCGCGGCCCTGGCTGGCTGAACCAGCGCTGCAGGTAGGCGCCAAGGCCGGCATAGATGGCAATCGCCGCCCACTCCAGAAGCAGGAACAGTACCCCCAGCCAGAGGAACTGCTCACTGACCGGGGTGGGGCTGCCCACCGAGACGAACTGTGGCAGGAAGGCGGTAAAAATCAGGATCGCTTTCGGGTTGCCTGCGGCAACCCAGAACTCCTGGCGCGCCAGGCGCCAACTGCCACGCGGCTGCTCGCTCGCCACCAGCGCCTCGCCCACCGGAGCGCGCCACAGCTGCCAGGCGATGTAGAACAGGTAGGCCGCCCCCACCACCTTGATCATCAGGAACAGGTACTCACTGGTGTGCAGCACCACCGCCAGGCCCATCGCTGCCAGGGCAATCATGCCGCTGAAGGCGAGAATGCGCCCGCCACCTGCCACGCATGCGGTACGCAAGCCATAGCGGCTGGCATTGTGCAACGACAACAGGTTGTTCGGCCCCGGTGCCATGTTCAGGGCGAAGCAGGCGGGGATGAATAACAGCAGGCTCGACAGGTCCATTTCGTTCTCCTGGAAATCTGCCGCCAATGTCGATGCTTGAGTGCACCGGGTCAAGGTACAGCCACAGGGAAAAACTGTACGGCAGCGCGTTCGGCGCTGTTAAGCTGCCAGCCTGAACGAGGACTCCAGCATGCACCCGACCCGCTCCTCACTCTGGCGCGATCCGGCCCTGCCCTGGGTGGAAAGCCGCCGGGCCTGCCACAGCCGCGCCTGCTACAAGGCGCATAGTCACCCGACTTTTTCCATCGGAGCAGTGGATGCGGGGCGCAGCCTCTTCACTGGCGCGGGTGATGGGCAGCAGCGGCTGACCCCAGGCACGCTGGTGTTGGTGCCGGCGCAGCGGGTGCATGCCTGTAACCCCGAACCCGGCCAGGCATGGAGTTACCAGATGCTGCATGTCGAGGCCCAGTGGCTTGCGCAGCTGCACCTGGAGTCGGGGCTCAATGCGGCCGAGCCAGGGGCGCCGGCGCGTATCAGCCGCCTGCCTGGGTTGTATCGAGAGTTCTGCAGGTTGAATGAATTGCTGTTCTCTGGTGCGAGCGCCGGCGAAAAGGAAGCCGCGCTTATCACCTTCCTGGGTGATCATGATTTTACCGAGCATCCGCCGTTGACGGCTGCGCCTGCGCCGGCGCTAGGCAACCCGGTCCTGCGTGGCCTGATAGAGCGTATCGAGGCTGAAGATCCGGCCCGATTGAGTCTTGAAGTGCTGGCCCGGCAAGCGGGGCTTGGCCGTTATCAGCTGATCCGTGCCTTCCGCGCGGCTACCGGGCTGACCCCGCATGCCTACCTGATAAATGCCCGCGTCAACCGTGGCCGGCGGTTGTTGCGCGACGGGCAAGCGCTGGCCGAGGTGGCCTATCGGTTGGGGTTTGCCGATCAGAGCCATTTTCAGCGGGTATTCAAGGCGCATGTGGGCGTGACGCCGGGGCAATATCGGCTGCGCCCGGATTAGAGGCCCTGGGCCACCTGCAATAATCTTCAATACCTGTTGCTGACCTGCCTCCACACTGCGGCTTTATCACTCGAGAAAGCCCGCCCCATGGAGCAGTTTCTGTTCGTCGCCCTCGCCCACTTCCTGGCCCTGCTTTCCCCGGGCCCAGATTTCTTCCTGGTCGCTCGCACCTCAATCAGCGCTGGTTGGCGCGTCGCCAGTGGCGCCTGCCTGGGCATCGCCCTGGCCAATGGCCTGTTCATCAGCCTGGCCTTCGCGGGCCTGGCGGTATTGCAAGAAGGCAGCGCAGTGTTCATCACCTTGCAACTGGCCGGCGCGGTTTACCTGCTATACATCGGCGCGCTGTTCCTGCGCCATGCCGGGCAATCCGGCCTGGCTGCCGTCGATGCGCGCGGGGCCGTGCGCAGCTGGTGGCGAGGGCTAGGCATGGGCTTGGTATCTGGCGGCCTCAACCCCAAGAACGCACTTTTCTACGCCAGCCTCGCCAGCATGGTCGCCAGCAGCAGCGTTGCCTGGAAGTGGACCTATGGCGCCTGGATGTTCAGCATCGTTCTGCTGTGGGACTTGCTGGTGGCAGCGGCCATCGGCAACCAGCGCCTTTTGCGGCGTTTTTCTCATGCCCTGCCTTGGCTGGAGCGGGCTTCGGGGGTGATGCTGATGGCGCTGGCAGGTGCATTGCTTTTCAACCTGGCGCTGGGTTGAGTAGTGCTAGATTGGCTAAGTCCATCAGGCTGAAATGGCCACTGGCCCAACCACCGGTGTCCAGGTGCCAGACGTTACCCAGCCGTTTGGCCTGGAGCACCGGCGTATGGCCCACCAGCAGGGCACGCACGCCTTCGACGGCGCCGGTATCCCCCTCTTTGAGCCGCCGGCGTGACCATTGGCAAATTTCACGCACCCCAGGGTCATCATCCTCTAGCAGACTGGCGCGCAGCTCGGCCCAGTCAGCAAATGGGCTGTCAGCATGCAGCACGCCAATCAACCCGGCCTCTGTCTGAACTTCCATGGCTATCGGCAGCTGCAGGAAGTGTTCGACGAAAACCGCCTGCTCATCTTTTGGCAGATCGAGAAACCAACCGCCGCCCGCTGCCCGATACATGTCCAGATCCAGCCGCCCACCGTACAGGCAGGTGATGGCCAACGACTCATGGTTGCCCTGCACGGCGTAAAACCAGGGCTTGGTCAGCCATGTCAGCGCCTCGATACTGTGCGGGCCGCGGTCGACCAGGTCACCCACACTGAACAGCCGATCCACCGCTGGGTCGAACCCCACCGCCTCCAGGCACTGCTCCAGGCGCCGAAAATGCCCGTGAATATCGCCAACAGCCAGGTCACGCCCGTGGCTGTTGGCGGCTACCCGCCGAAACCGGCTCATTGCATTGTTCCTCTGTTGCCGCACGTTGGGGAGCGGACGATGGGTACCGCTCTCGTGCATGACGTGCTCATGGCCCTATCAACCAACAGCATGGCACAAGGCACAGCACCTGCGCAGTTCGAACCGGTTTCGCCAATGTTTCGCCCCGCCTGCGGCCTCCTGCAATACCCTTCACTGGAACAGGTGATCATGAGGGTAGTATGCTCGGCCATTCGACCTGTACCAGGGAAGGGAATTACCCATGAAACTCTGTGCCGTACAGCTGGCATCAGTCAAAGGCGAACTACAAGTCAATCTCGACCGCCACCTGCGCTGCATAGAGCAGGCCGCAGACCTGGGCGCCGAACTGGTGGTGTTCCCCGAGCTATCGCTGACAGGTTACGAGCCAACGCTGGCACGACAGGTCGCCTTGCCGCTCACCTCTGCCCGGCTCGATCCTTTACAGCAAATCTGCGACCGCCTGGAAATCTGCGTAGCCGTGGGCTTGCCACTGCCTACCGCAGATGGCATTCAGATCGCAATGCCGATCCTGCGTCCCGGGCAGCCGCGACTGGCCTACGCCAAACAACGGCTGCACGAGGACGAGCTGGCGTTTTTCTCAGCCGGTGACCAGCCCTTGGTTTTCGCCGCAGGGCAACTGCAGATCGCGCCCGCCATCTGTTACGAGTCGATGTTCACCGCGCATGCAGCACAAGCCCGCGACAGGGGCGCAGAGCTGTACCTTGTGAGCGTTGCGAAAACGGCCAAGGGCATCCGTGAAGGCAATGAGCACTACCCGCAAGTCGCTCGCACTTTGGGTATCCCGGTATTGATGGCCAACTGTGTGGGCCCGGCTGACAATTTCGTGGGTGCCGGTGGCTCGGCGGCCTGGGACAGCCAGGGCAACCTGCTGGCGGCGCTGGACGGCCCACAGGAGGGCATCATCTTGCTGGATACCAAGAACTCCAGCGCCGTCGGCGTACCGCTGAGCATGCCGTCTGCATGAAGTATCTGCTTTTGATAGTGGCCAGTTTTGCCAGCACTTATCATTTGGTGGGACTGTTGATCAACAGCCAGCTGAATGACCTGGCCGAGGGGTTGCGCCATCGCCCGGATGCGCCACCGCCATGGCAGTACCTGCGCGAGGTAAGGCCACAGGCCCGCCGGGCGCATCGGCAGTACACGCTGATGGCGGGTTCGACGCTGGCAGTGGTGGCGTGCCTGGTGGTGTATTGGGCCAGTTGAGTTGTGAGGTTCAGTCGCGACCTTTCGCGGACCATCCCTGGCTAAAGGTCCAAAGCCTGGCTATGTTGCCCCTCCAGCGCCAAGAGATACTGCTTGGCCGTTAGTCCCCCGGCAAACCCGGTCAGGCTCCCGGATGCGCCAATCACCCGGTGACACGGGGCAATGATCGAGATCGGATTACGGCCGTTGGCCGCACCGACAGCGCGCACGGCGCTCGGGTTACCGATCTGCCGGGCGATATCGCTGTAGCTTCGGGTCTGGCCGAACGGAATGGTGAGCAACGCCGCCCACACCTGGCGCTGAAACGCGGTGCCGGCAAAATCCAGTGCCAACTCGAACCGTTGGCGCTTGCCGGCAAAGTACTCTTCCAACTGGCGAGCGGCTTCGCGCAGTATTGGCTGCTGATCATCCCGATGCACCTCACCCAGGCGAACGCGGTTTTCCCGCTCCTCTTCCCACAGCACGGCGGCCAGGCGCTCGCCGCGGGCCACCAGGGTCAAGGTGCCGACCGGGGACTGCATCAGGGTGAAGGCGCTGGACATGCTTGTTTCTCGCTGCAGGGCTAGGTCCGGGCACTGTAGCGTCGGCCCCGGCACCGCGCATCCGCTTTCTTGCTCAGGCAATCACTCAGCTCGCGATGCGCCGCGCTTGGGCCAGGTCGATTTTGGGGATCAACGCCGCAGGTATGCGAGAAACCTCGGACAGGTTGTAAACCCGGAATCGCTCGCTGACAACCTGCTCGGCCATCAGCGTCAGCGACGGCAGTATGCGGCTCTCCCAGTGCTGGTCGAGCCCACAGGGGGAATGCTGCCCCTTACCGTTCTCGTAAAAGCGCCCCAATGACTGATCAAGGTCAACACCCACCAGCAGCACCTGCTCGAAACCCAGGTGGTAAGCCAGTTGCAGGGCTACATAAACCACTGTCCGGGCATCGAAATAGCCGCTTGAAAGGTCTTTGCTGAAGGCGATCGACCGCGCCCGCTTGCTCCACCACGCCCTGC
>Ga0247820_10000718_pt1 | contig 18118 bp, 13 predicted proteins | sample 13C_Glucose_Day1_2_FD_192480 | JGI IMG/M metagenome (GOLD analysis project Ga0247820, IMG submission 192480) | Soil microbial communities from agricultural site in Penn Yan, New York, United States - 13C_Glucose_Day14 | ecosystem: Environmental > Terrestrial > Soil > Agricultural land | place...
GCGCTGCGCCCCAGGATGGGGCGTTCAGCGCGGTCCTCCCGGGAGCAAGAACGGAGCGAGGGAACCCCGGAGCGAAGCGCAGGGGCCGGATGAACGGAGCGGGGCGGCTTTGGTTACTTTGGCCAAGACCAAAGTAACCCGCCGTAAGGGCGGAAAGGTGACTAAATGTCGATATCTTCTACGAATGCACATAAAAAACTCAAAACAAGCACCAAAGAACCCAACTCACCCCTCAGCATACATCCACCTCATCAACGAATGCCGCCCACTGATCCCCAACTTGATCGCCGCCCTGCGCAAGTAGCTCTCCACCGTATTGACCTTGAGCCGCAAATGCTCGGCCTGCTGCGGCGCCGTACGCCCGGCCAACAATCCTTCGCACACCTGCATCTCCCGCTCCGACAAGCTGATCCCCGTTTGGCGCAGCCGTTCGAGAAACCGCTGTCCAAGGCTGTCGACATCCACCGGTTCAGGCGCAACTGGCTGCAAGGCATTGATGTGCTTCTCCAGCATCGGCATCAGCAACGGCGAAATGTCTTCAAGCCGGCTGCGCTCGGTCGCCGAAAAGCCAACCCGCGGGTCAGCCCGCAACACCGTGATCTCGTAGCGGTAACCATCCTTGCGTCGCGCCAGGTGCAGGCGGGCAGGGTCGTCGAAGTCTTCGCCCGAATCACCGGCACTGAACACCGTCTCGCTGATCAGCGTCGCGTCCGGGCGGGTGGCGCAAACCGGGTCGCGCAACTGGCGAATGTGTGTGGCATCAATAGTCAGGTGGGTCTGGATCAGGTCGTGCAGATACCGCGGAAAATGGCGGCTGCCGGTACTGGCTATGACTTTGCCGATCTGCGGGAAGAGCAGGTGCGAATTCATCGTGTCATCCATGATAGGCGTTGGAACAAAGGGCCCGCGCACGCCAGTGACCAGCGTCCTTGACTGCCGGCGGGGCCGTTGGAGCTGCTTGCTATCCTAGTACAACGATTGAGTGACGGTTAAATGAAGCAGGAATAATGGCATAACAATATCATCGATCCCGCCGGGCATCCGCCTTATCGTGCAGTCGGGTATGATGCCGATCCTTTCCCATCACGAGGCCCGCCCCATGTCCCTGAGCGCTGACCAGATCGTCGAATTCCGCCATTTCGCCGAACAGCTGGCCGAGGCCGCCGCTACCGCGATCCAGCCGTACTTTCGCGCCAGCCTGGATGTCGAGGACAAGGGCGGACGCCTGTACGACCCGGTGACGGTCGCCGACAAGGCCGCTGAAGAGGCCATGCGCCAGCTGATCCAGGTTCATTATCCAACGCATGGCATCCTTGGCGAGGAGCAGGGCGCCGCACAGGGTAGCAGCCCGTTGACCTGGGTGCTCGACCCAATCGACGGTACCCGAGCCTTCATCACCGGCCTGCCGCTGTGGGGCACCCTGATCGCTCTCAACGATGGCGAGCGCCCGGTGGTCGGCGTGATGAACCAGCCGTTCACCGGCGAGCGCTTCATCGGCACCCCGCAAGGCGCATGGCGCGGCGAAACGAAGCTCAAGACCCGCGCCTGCGTCGACCTGGCCTCGGCCACGCTGATGTGCACCACCCCTGACATGTTCGACACCCCGGCACGCAAGGCGGCCTTCGAGGCGGTCGCCGGCAAGGCGCGGCTGATGCGCTACGGCGGCGACTGCTACGCCTACTGCATGCTGGCTTCGGGGTTCGTCGATGTGATCGTCGAGGCGAGCCTGCAGCCGTACGACGTGCAGGCGCTGATGCCGATCATCGAAGGGGCGGGCGGTGTCATCACCGCCTGGGATGGCAGCTCGGCCCAGGACGGTGGCTGCGTGGTGGCCTGCGGCGATCCGGCGCTGCACGCGCAGGTGGTGGAGATGCTGCGTCACGCCATGTAAGGCTGTGCGCCCGCAATCGGCCTCGCCATCGCACTTTTTCGCATTTGTGCGTTCTATGCATGGCCAGGCCCCGCCGATCCCCGGCTGGGCCGACGACTTCCACCGGTGCCGATGGCCGTACGACGACATGCTCAGTTTCCCCGCCGCCTGCTGCTGGCCGGTACCCTGGTGTGCCTGGCCGCCTGCACCCAGCAACAGGGGCGCGACATGCTCACCCAGTTCGGCAACGGCAAGCCGGACGAGCTGTTCCAGACCAGTGTCGACCGCATGGCGACCCTGGCCATGCGCGACAACCTGCAAAGCCTCTACTTGCTGATGAACAAGCTGTACCTGCGTAACCCCAGCCAGTGGAAACAGTCCGGGTACCTCGACGCCACCACGGCGGCGCGGCAGATCCGCATCGCCATCGAGCAGCGCCAACCCTTGCCGCAACTGGGCGAGCGCCGTGACCTGGCGGCCCTGAGCTACGCCCTGAGCCCTGAATTTCGCGGTGATCGGGTCGGCGCGTTCATCTACGCCATCGGCAGCATGCTGGTTACCGCCCATGGCGGGCGCACCGAGTTCTACATGACCGACACCCTTGACCCGTTGTTCATCAACAACGCTGCCCGCAACATCGAGAAGGCCACCTGGATGCTCAGCCAGCGCCAGGATGCCAACGGCGTGCTGCTGCTGTTCTCCAACGAGATCTCCGAGCAGGGCAGCAACCTGAGCTTCGCCGTGGAGTTCGGCAAGGTCGTCGCCCGCCTGGACCTGCTGGCGCAGATGCTCGATGAGCGCTACCGACGGATCGGCCTGAACTATGCGCAGAGCCTGCTGCTGATGAATTTCCTGCCGGTGCAATGATCCATGTCCGCTGATCGCACAAGCTGACCCGGTCACTGTCCGCTGTCCGCCCGGCGTTTGTCGCCTGCGCATTGCCCAGACCCCGGGTTTTTGCTTAGTGTGGGCTTTGCCAGCCGACCGTCACCTGCCCCGACACACACCGCGCGGCTGAATAGAATGACCGTGAACGACCACCTGCGCACCCCTCGGTAGCCGCAGGCGGCGCCCATAACAATAACGATGGCGAGTGCCTTGTCCATGGAAAGCCGCCTGCTGAGCGAGCAAAGCTGCGTGTTCCACCACGCCGACCCTTATGCCGTGTCCGACTATGTGAACCGGCATGTGGGCCAGCACCATATCGGCCTGTCCCGCACCACCCACCCCCAGGCCAGTCTCAGCCACCGCAAGTTCGCCGAGCTGGACCTGTGCCGCATCAGCTACGGCGGCAGCGTTCGCGTTACCTCGCCGGCACTGGAAACCATCTACCACCTGCAGGTGCTGCTCAACGGCAATTGCCTGTGGCGCGGGCACCAGCGCGAGCACCACCTGGTGCCGGGCGAGCTGCTGCTGATCAACCCGGACGACCCGGTGGACCTGACCTATTCCGAGGATTGCGAGAAGTTCATCCTCAAGCTGCCGGTGCACCTGCTCGACAGTATCTGCGCCGAACAACGCTGGCAGCGCCCCAGCGGCGGTGTGCGCTTCCTGCGCAACCACTACCGGCTGGAGGAACTGGGCGGTTTCCTCAATCTCTTGGGCATGATCTGCAACGAAGCCGAAGTGAGCGGCTCACTGCCGCGGGTGCAGGGGCACTACAGCCAGATCGTCGCCAGCAAGTTGCTGACGCTGATGACCACCAATGTGCGCATGGAGACGCTGGGCGGGGCGGGCATGGGTCTGGAGCGGATTCTGGACTATGTGGAGCGCAACCTGAAACTGGAGGTGAGCGCCGAAGCGCTGGCCGAGCAGGCGAACATGAGCGTGCGCTCGCTGTATGCGCTGTTCGATCGCCACCTGAGCACCACGCCCCGGCAGTACATCCGCCAACGCAAGCTGGAGCGCGTGCAGGCCTGCCTGAGCGATCCCAGCTGCGCGGTGCGCAGCGTCACCGAACTGGCGCTGGACTACGGCTTCCTGCACCTGGGGCGGTTTTCCGAGAGCTATCGCCAGCGTTTCGGTGAGTTGCCGTCGGAAACGCTCAAGCGGCGAGGCTAGCCAAAGCGCGGGACAAACCCAAGTGGGCTTGCCCCGTGTTCGAGGTGGATCAGGCCACATCCACCAGCACGATCTCGCTGTCCTGCAGCGCGGTCACCTTCAGCACCGTCTCCTGCTCGATCGCCACGCCGTCGCGCGCCTTGGCCTGCAGCCCGTTCACTTCGACCAGCCCCTTGGCCGGTACCAGGTAAGCACGGCGCCCTTCATCGAGACGGTACTCGGCGCTTTCCCCGGCGCGCAGGGTAGCGGCCACCAGACGTGCATCGGTGCGGATGCGCAGGCTCTGCTCATCGCCCTCGCGACCGCTGGCCAGGGTCACGAAACCCTCGCCACGCTCGCCTTTGGGGAACGGCCGGGTACCCCAGGACGGCGCATCGCCGACCTTCTCGGGGATGATCCAGATCTGGAAGATCCGCGTGTCTACCTTCTCCAGGTTGTACTCGCTGTGGACGATGCCGCTGCCGGCACTCATCACCTGCACGTCGCCGGCCTCGGTACGGCCCTTGTTGCCCAGGCTGTCCTGGTGGGTGATGGCACCTTCGCGAACGTAGGTGATGATCTCCATGTCACGGTGCGGGTGAGGCGGGAAGCCTGCGCCGGCGGCGATCAGGTCGTCGTTCCAGACCCGCAGGTTGCCCCAGTGCACACGCGCCGGGTCATGGTACTCGGCGAACGAGAAGTGATGGTGGGCGTCCAGCCAGCCGTGGTTGGCGTGGCCAAGGCTCTCGAAGGGTCGCAGTTGCAGCATGGTGATGCTCCTCTGATTCGGTGGAATGGGGCCATGATGCGGCTTTAATAGATCGATAAAAAGCGTAAATATCGGCTTTATATGATCTGATAATTCGATAATATTTGGTGTGAATCAGCATGCGTTTCATCGCCTAATGCCCTGATCCATAAGCATTCGCTGGCACTTTTGCGTGGATGAGGCGAACATGCCCGTTGTTTCGACTTTCAATGGAGTGACCGTGCCTCACGAGCATCCCCAGGCCCCGGCCGACCTGACCCCGCCCGCCCAGTTGCCCTGGCTGCGCCGCCTGGCGGCCCGCCTGCTAGGGCGTGGCCTGTCGCGCCTGCAGGCGCAGCACCGTGACTCCTGGTTCCTGGGCCACGCCACGGGGCAGCGCAACGGCCATTCTGACGGCCTGCGCGAAGGCTATGAGCGGGGCCGGGTGGATGGCTATGAGGCCGGGCGCCAGGTCCTGGTAATCCGCGATACACGCCCCGAGCATGTCGCCGTGCCGGGCCAGGACGACAACCTGTTTGACGACTGGCGCCTGCCGCTGACCACCGAGCTGAAGAAGCGCTTCAAGGCCGATGTCGCCCAGCGCCTGCCTGCCGAGGCGCAACCGAGCGCGGCGCAGTGGAAGCTGATCTTCAGCGACACGCCGTCCACTTGCGTGGTGGCCGGTGCCGGGGCGGGCAAGTCGACCTCGCTGGTGCTGCGCATCCTGTTGCTGCGCCACTACCTGGGCTTCGAACTCGATGCCCTGACCGTGGTGACCTTCACCCGCGAGTCGCGCAAGGACTTCATCCAGCGCCTGCTGCAGGTGTTCGCCCTGTGGCAGGTTGAGCTGTCACCGGCCCAGGGGCGCGAGCTGGTGCGCACCTTCCACTCGCGTATCCTGCCACTGGTGCGCAGCCTGCCGGGTTTCGCCCAGGTACGGGCGTTCGAGACCCTGGGCAGCGAGATGCCCGTTGGCAGCGAGGCCAGCGCCGACAGCAATCCGTTCGACCTGCGCCTGAACGACGCCCAGCGCCAGCAACTCAACCTGTGCTACCGCGACCTGATGGGCCAGAGCCCGCGTTTTGCCCAGTTGATCGGGGCGCTGCGCCAGGAAGCCCTGCTGCTCAAACCGCTGGATCCGGATCACCCGGACGTGCAGAAACGCGCCCAGGTGACCCAGTTGGCGGCCCAGCGCGACGAGGAGTTGTGCGATGTGATCGAGGACCTGTGGTTCGCCGCCGGCGCCTGGCCGATCAAGGGCATCGAGCCGTGCCGGGACACGGTGCAGATCCGTGGCAGCCGCTTCCATGTGCACGGTCGCCTGGAAGGGCTGGATGCCTGGGTGGTACTGGGCTTCGACCCAGCCGAGAGCGGCCAGTACCAGCGCCCTGGCGCCAAGCTGGCGGTGCGTGCGGAATGGGCGGTTAAACGCACCCTGTTTCAAGCTTTCTGTGATAAGCCATTGATATGGCTTGATAACTACTCATCGGCAAAGCGCTTGGCGGCATCCTTGGCGGGTGATGCCGTGGCGGGTCCTGGCTTCGAGTACAAGGTCAAGGGCGAGCTGGCCCCGGCGCCGCTGCTCGACGCCTTCGTCACCGCGGCAAGCTTTATCGAGAACCTGGGCCTGGACGTCAATGCCGCAGTGGCGGCCATGAGTTTCCCGTCCGGCGACACCGATGCGGTCTTCTTCGAAGCCCTGGCCTTGTACTGGAAGGCGCTGGAGGCTCATCTGCTGGCCCAGTCGCCGCCGGTTATGACCTACAACCGCATGTTCGCCCTGTTCGGCGAGAACAACCCGGAGAACCTCGGGCTGTTGCCCGACCCGCTGCTGCGCCCCCTGGCGCACCTGATGATCGACGAGTTCCAGGATGTCTCGCCGCAGATCGTCAGCTGGCTGCGTGCGAGCCTGACCGAGATTCGCCGCCGTGGGCCGACCCTGCATGCCGGACGGGTGGCGCAGCATTCGTCGCTGATGTGCGTGGGCGATGACTGGCAGTCGATCTACGGCTGGCGCGGCAGCTCGCCGAAGTACTTCATGGAGTTCACCAAGGCGTTTCTGTCCCCCGCCAACACGCGGGTGATGCTGGTGGAAAACTACCGCAGTCAGCAGCACATCATCGATGCCGCCGAGCACCTGGTCAAAGGCGCGCCGGCCATCACCGGGAAGAAGGCCAGGGCCGCGGGGCCTGCGGCCGAGCTAGCGCTGACGCCGGTTCGGGTCTTCGACCGCGACGAGGCGGCACTGGCCGAAACCGTGATCGAACACTATCAGCGTGGCGAAACGGTCATGATGCTGTTTCGAAAAACAAGCGATAAGTTATTGATTGAACAGCATTTATCGGCAGTTATTAAGGCTGATTCTAGCTTGCCGCCTGGCCAGCGCCGCCTGCGCCAGCTGACCTATCACAGTGCCAAGGGCCTGCAGGCCGATGCGGTGTTCATGCTGGGCGATTGCCAGTACCTGACCAGCTCGCCGTACAAGAACCAGGTCTACCGCCTGGCCGGCCTGGGCAAGCCAGGTGATGCCCAGGCGTTCGACACGGCGCAGAAGGAAGAGGTGCAGCGCCTGGCCTATGTGGCGGTCACCCGGGCGGTCCGCCATTGCTATTGGCATGTGGAGAAGGCCAGCGGCGAGGCTGCCGGGCAGCCGCGCGCATCAAGCCAGGTGCAGGGCCGGCAGGTCTTCTTCGAGGACCTGCGCGGCCAGTAGCTTCAGTCGTTGGGATCGCGGCGGGTGGTCAGGCGCAGGTAGAGGCCGTCTTCGTCCTCCTCCAGGCCCAGGGCCATGCGTTTCATGCCCGCGATGTAAGGCTCGTTGGTGATGGCCTGGCGCAGGGGCTGGCCATCTTCGCCAAGGGGGCTGCGGCCCAGTGCCTGGGTCAGGGCCTCGATTACCGGGGGTTCCAGCGTGTCGTCCAGTTCATTGCCTTCCAGGTAATCCAAGCCGACGTCCCAGCGGCGCCTGAGCGCATCGAAGCGGTTACTGTACTCCCGGCGCAGTAGACGGCGCCAGGTTGGGTGACGGGAGATCCATTGGCGACGCAAGTCTGCGCTGGCGTCTTGTATCTCGACCTCGTCATGTACCGCGTCTTCGGTCCACGTAGAGACCTCGGCGGTTTGCCGGTAAAGCATCTCCTGCTGCGGTTCGGGGAAATCGAGACGCCTCGACAAGCGGGTGCGCAGGGCCAGGCGGATCTCGATCAGATCCAGACCTTCGCCCAGGCCGTTGTGCAACACGTCGTCCGACAGCGTATCGAAGCGATGCAGGTCCGGCAGCGCAGGCCTGGCGCCACGCTCGCCCAGCGGCCGGGCTTGCCAGGCGTCCAAGACTCGCAGTGCATCGCGCCGCGCCAGTCGCGCGTTATAGAGGTCCTGTGCCAGGGCGTTCACCTGATCACGCCGGAACAGGCGCCGGAAGAATTGGAACAGAGGTGGTGTGGCAATCTCCATGCCTGCGGTTTCATCGTAGGCCATGACTTCGATTTGCAGCGTACCGAACCCATCGGCACCGGCATCACCGCAACTGACCGGGAATGCGGCGGCCACCTCGTTCAGCCGCCTGCGCAGGCGGCTACTGGCAGCTGCCCGGTCAAGCAGCGTCCAGACCTGGCGGGCAAAGACCTCGGGTTGACGCAGCGCACTGGCCGACATGCCGACCTGTTCGACCACATCACGCAGGCAGGCATTGCGGTCGCCTTCAAATAGTGCGTTCCAGGTGGCTTGCTGGGCATTGCTGGCGTTGTTCAGCCAGGTTGTTCGCTGCGCTGAAGCTGGAAGAGGTTCCGCGACTGCTTCTTCCTCGACGGAGGCGCCGATTACCCTGAGACTTTCTCGGGTCCGTTCATCCAATGGGTTGTAATTGAAGCGCCAGCGATAATTGGCGCGCCTTGCCAGCAGATGGTCGAAATAGGCAGAGTTCAGGAGGGTGTCGAAATCGGGAACCTGCCCGATGCGATTCATGCTCAGGTCCACTTCGCGCAGCATGCAGGGGGTGCGTTGCATCAAGGTGCTGAGCCCGGTGGGCCACTGCTGAAGTTGGCCGCTGTCCAGGCGCAGGGTGGCCAGATTTTCCAGGCCGCTCAGGTCTGGACTGAGGCCCAGCGGATTCAGGGTCAGGTGCAAGTGCCGCAATTCGCGCATTGAACGGAACGCGCCCGCCATGTCCGCATCCAGCGCAATGCGGTTGGCCCGCAAGTCCAGGTTCTCCAGGCGCAGGCCTGCGATCATCTGCAGGTCCGCCAGGGTGAGGGTCAGACGGTTGCGGGGCAGTTCCAGGCTGCGCAGATTGTTCAGGGTCGGCAATACCTCGTGGGCGGTGACCGGCAGCTGACCCAGGCGCGCACTGCTCAAGCGCAGTTCTCGAAGTTGCGGGGCATTGCGCAGCGCTCGCAGGAGCGATGTGGCGCTGAGTTGCGGGCTGCTGCGTACATCGACTCGGCGCAATGACGGGAAGGCCTGCAAAAAGTCGGCGGGTATCTCGATCACATTGAGGTTCTCCAGCGTCAGCGTGGTGATGTGATCGAAACGTGTCGATAGCGGCGGCAGCGCATCGAGGGCGACATTGGACAGGCTGAGCATCTCGCCGTCCAGGCGTTGCCAGGCCCGGATCAGCCGGTCGGTGGTGGTGGTGTAAAACGCGCCGACTTCCTCGCCCCAGTCGTTGGCGCCTGCGCTGGCCCAGGCGCCAAGTTGCTCGCGCAGCACTGCCAGTTGAGTGCGCATCACCTGTATCTGCTCGGTCGCGCTACCTCTGGCGCGCAGGGTGCCCAGCAATTGTCGGATCTCGCGCCCCGTGAGCCCGGGGTACAAGGCGTGCAACTCGCGCTCGGCACGGGAGGCGAACATCCCAGGGCTGAGCGGGTAGCCATACCGGCCATCGCTCAGCCGCAGTGGCGAGCGAAAGCCGGTGGGCATGGGTTGCTGGCCAATCAGCCGGGCGGCGGCGGATCGGTCGGCGAGTGCCGCGTGATAGCGCTGTTGCGCGGACCATTGCGGGTGGCGGGCCACCAGGTTGTCGCTGATGAGCTGGCTATCGGTGTTGGCCAGGCTGTTGCGGTACAGGCCAAGAATTGCACGGTCCAGTCGCACGCGGGCTTGCAGCAGCCGTGCTTCCTCGGCGATACGCAGCGGCACCCGGCCTGCAAGCAGGCTGTCCCGTTCGGCACTGTTGGCCTGGCCGGCCAGTTCGTCGAGTGCCCGCCAGGGCAGGCTGGGAAACTGCCGAGCGATGGCCAGGGTCGCGGGGGAAGCTGCCTTGGGCTGGTTGCTGTACAGACTGTCGAACAGCGATGCCCGCCTTGCACTCAGCCGGTCGGCCATCAGCGTCTGCAAGGCCTGTTGATGTTGATCGCCTGGAGTTCCTTCAGGCAACAGTGCCGCCACCGTTTCTTCGTCCAGGTTTTCCAGGACGATCCTGGCCAGGTATCCATTCTCAAGGTCGCTGCGGGTCACCTGTATCACCTGGTCGCCGAGCCGGTTGCGGCCATAGCGGGTGGCGCTGCCCATGGGCTCGGCACCGTCGAACACCTCCAGCGCCACATCCTCGGGCCAGCCGGGCAGTTCGCCGAGTACGCTGATGGCGAATTGTTTGTAGGCGGCCAGCGGACGGCCCTGGCGGGTTCGGGCGATGATGGTGTCGGCGGTGCTGTCGGCGTTCAACCGTCGCAGGGCGTCCTCGAGCAATGGCGCAGGGCGTCTGCCGTCGGCGTGGGCCTGTTCCAGCACGCCACGCTCCAGGCCGCTGCTGTCGAGTGCGGCCAGCAGGTCCTCATCGGTCAACCCCTTGCAGAGTGGGCCGAGACGACGCATCAGCTTGACCCGAGGCCACGCCTGAGGCCGCTCGTGCGCCACGCGCCAAGCGCCGTTGCCATTGCCGTGCAAGCGTGGCTGGTAGGCCTGTGGATCGTCCGGGTGGAGGATTCGCCAGTCCCCCCCGGCATCTTTGCGGACCTCGTGGAGGGCATCGTCCAGTTCCAGGAAATGCCGATCGTCATACTGCAGGATGCCTTCATCGTCCGGCTGCAGGTCCACCGGTAGTTCGACCGGGCTGCGATAGGGCGCGAGCTGAGGCTGCCACAGCCGTTCCTGGTCATCGAGCCGGAGGCTTTCCATCCAGTCGACGAAGCCCGAGGCCTTGGCCAGCCTGGCGACACCGGCGATGGCGACCACACTGCCGAGGTTGACGAGCAACGACTCGACCTGGCTCACGGCCTGGGCGTTGTCACCTTCGGACCAGGCCTCGAAACCGTGGAAGATGCTGCTCATCACCTGGCCGGCGCCTACGGCCAGCATGGCGACGTCCAGGCCCGGAACGAACATGGCCGCCACCCCCAGCAGGGTCAGGCCGCGTTCGCCCCACAGCATCAGGCGTTCCTCCCGGGCCTTGGTGTCGATATCCGCCGTCGGTACCGCTACCCTGCGAGCGTCGTCCAGCAGCCGCTGCACATGGTCGTTGAACAGCTTGGGCCACACCGGGAAGGCAATGGGCGTTTCATGTACCGCCAGCGCGGGGAAGCGGACGGGACGCGGTGCTGACTGATCATCTGATTCGCTGGCAATCTCCCTTCCTTGCCAGGGATGCGTGGCGGGCTCGGTCTCGGCAAAGGCCGGGGAAGGTGTCTCGAGAGGGGTCACTTCGGCCAGTGGGCCTTCGAACAACCTGGCCTTGAGTTTTCTTGCCAGCTCCGGGCGATCCTTCAGGGCGACATGTTCCAGAAAACGTTCGCGATAGTCGGGCTCCAGCAAGCGGCGACGCAGGTACCTGCCGAAGGCCAGCAGGTTGATGAATTCCTGTACAGGCCGATCGTCGTCGAAGGGCAGGTAGGCGATATAGACGGGATCGGACTGTCCGTCTGCCGCCAATAGCCACAGGTCGTGCAGTTGCGTGCCCAGCATGCTCAAGGTCCGCACAGAGGCTGTTGCCGCTCCGTAACCTGGCGCCTGGTCGCTGGCGCAGAGCTGGAGCAAAGCCTGGAGACCATCATCGGTCAGGTGTCCACGCATATGGGCGATCAGCGCCTGCGCGGTGAGTTCGTCGCGCCGCGCCTGGCTCCACAGCGGTTGCAGCACGTTTTTTCGCCTACCGCCATAGAAGCTTCGCAGGTGCTGCTGATAGCGCTTGCCCAGGTCGAGCGCACGGCAGTGGCCGACAAAAGCGCTGGTACTCAGACCTGGGACCGGGGTGGTGTCGTCGACGCTGAGCTGCAAGGTGCTGAAGGGGCCGACTTCGGCCATGCCTTCGAAGTTATGCAGGGCGGCTTCGAGCAGGCTGGTGAGGGTGGCGGCGCCGGACGGTTGTGCGCTCGGGATCGCAGGGCGAGGCCTGTCATGGGAGGCATCTGGATCGGGGAACCCGCCCTCCAGACCCTGGGTGAATGGTTGACGGCTGAACTGCGCTTGCGTGAGGGAAACCTGAACGCCCAACCGCGCCTTCAGCAAAGGTTCGCAGAACTCGGTAATGCCCTGCAGGCCCTGCAAGGCCTTGGCCAGTGCGTTGCTGCTGGCCGTACGCTGCTTGATGGCTTGGCGCAATTCGGCTTGTCGGGCAGGGGACGCCAGGACGAACCAGTCCGCGAGCTGCCCATCCGGTTGGACGTGCTCCCGGTGGGCGCGGCGCAACAACCTTTGAGCGTGGGCTGGCTGCAGCTGTCTGGTCCAGCCTGGCAGGCTGCGCAGGATCTGTTGCCGGTGGTAGGGCGGGTCGATGCTATGCATGGTCGCATTCCAATGAAGGGGAGCGGCCATTCAAGTGCAGGTGGCAAGGTCTCGGGCGGTACATAATTGGGCCGTCGCCAGGGTGATGGCTGACACGCCCCAGACCGTTTGGCCCACAGCACCTGCGGCGGACTCACCGTCGGCCATTGACGGCGACGGCCTAGGGTCAGTCGGCGGGGACGCTGCTATGGTCTAGACAAAGCCTGAACGTGGAGCACTGCCATGCCAGCTTTCACCATCCTGCATATCGACCACCTGGTCCTGCGCGTCGGCGATCTGCAGCGCAGCCTGGCCTTCTACCATGAACTGCTTGGCTGTCCGGTGCGCAAACGCCGGGATTCGCTGGGCATGATCCACCTGGGGGCCGGCGACGGCCTGATCGACCTGGTGGCGATCGACGGCCCGCTGGGGCGCCAGGGCGGCGCGCAGCCCGGCCCGACCGGGCACAATGTCGATCATTTCTGCCTGCGCATCGAGCCGTTCGACGAACCGTCGCTGAGCGCACTGCTGCGCGATGCCGGGGTACGGGTCGAGGCCGCGCAGAAACGCTACGGGGCTGAAGGCGAGGGTGTCTCGCTGTATTGCTATGACCCTGATGGCAATCGGGTCGAACTCAAGGGGCCGCCGTTGGGTAGGGAGTTTTAGAGGCAGGCCGTCAAGGTTGTTGGGCGTTGACCGAGTGAGGCTACCAGGTGTCCGCCGCAACCCTTGCAGCGCCTATCAGATCGAGCGCCGCCCGCGCGGCGCATCGCGACGCAAGGCCGCTCCTACATTTGTTGCAACGTGCCAAACCTGTCAGGCCATGGTTGCCCGCCTTGGTGCAGGTTAGGCGGCAGTAGTGCCCACAAGGCGGCCCAGGTAATGGCACAGGTTTGACTGGCCCGGAACAGATGTAGGAGCGGCCTTGTGCCGCGATGCGCCGCGCGGGCGGCGCTCGATTTGACAGGCGCTGCAACTACAACGCCGATCACCCTAAGGAACCTCGTCCGCCCCAAGCAACAACCCAACCTGCTGACGCTTGGGCAACCGCCCCACCACCAATTGGTGCGACCGCCGCAGCAGGTCGCTCAGCTCGTCGCGGCCCAAGGGGTAGGGCGGCAGCATGCTGATCCATTTCGCCCGCGCCAGGTAAGGCGCCGGACGAATGCCAGGGCGGTCGCAGTAGCCGAGGAACAGCTCGTCGGCCACCTTGAACGACAAGCCGGCGCCGCCCAGGTCCTGCACGGCGAACATCTTGTTGCCGGCCACCGAGAACACCCGGATGCCGCCCCATTTGTAGTCCTCCCGCGCCCCGGGCAGGGCCAGGCACAGCGCCGCCACCTGATCCTCGGACATCCTTTTCTCAGACATAACGCTCTCCACAGGCCTCGAACGAGACCGCCAGGTGATCGATCCACGCGCGTACCGCCGGCAGCAGGCCGCGGCGGTGCGGGTAGACCGCCTGCAGGTAGCCGCCGGGCAGCGACCAGTCTGGCAGCAGGCGCACCAGTTCGCCACGGGCCAGTTCCTCCTCGCAGAACATCGACGGCAGGGCGGTGAAGCCCAGCCCGGCGCGTACCGCGGCGTTGCGCACGACGAAATCGTCGATGGCCAGCCGCGGCTCCAGGGCAACGTCCTCCTGGCGCCCGTGCGGCCCATGCAAACGGAAGTGCACCAGGCGGTCGGCCTCGGCCGCGCCTAGCACTGGCAGGGTGGCCAGCTCGGCGGGTTCGCGGATATGGTCGGCGAAGCCAGGCGCTGCCACCAGCTGCATCTGCGCCTGGCGCAGGCGGCGGGTGACCAGCGCCGGGTCCTCGTCACCCAGGTCGCGTACCCGCAGGGCCACGTCAATGCCCTCGGAGATCAGGTCGACCCGGCGGTTGAGCAGCACCATGTCCAGCTGCACCAGGGGGTACTGGGCAAGAAAGCGGCTGACCACATCCGGCAGGAAGGCGTGGGCCAGGGCCACCGGGCAGGACACCCGCAGGCGGCCGCGGGGCTCGCTGGACATGCTGGCCACCACCTCGTCGGCCATTTCCGCCTCCAGCAGCATGGCCTGGCAATGGTTCAGGTAGCGTTCGCCCACGGCGGTGAGCTTGAGCTGGCGGGTGGTGCGCTGCAGCAGGCGGGTGCCCAGGCGCTCCTCCAGCTCGGCGATGCGCCGCGACAGGCGTGACTTGGGGATGCCCAGCTGGCGCCCGGCGGCGGCGAAACCACCGGCTTCGACCACCCGGGCGAAGTAGAAGAGGTCGTTGAGGTCTTGCATTTGGCTGTCTCATTGTTCCATCAGTGGAACAAACTAACGCGTTTTTACCGACTTATCAGCTATTCGATGTGCCTATAGGATTGCTCCCATCGTGATCGCCCACCGCCGCGGTCTTCATTCACAGGAGAGTCCCATGAAACTGTTGCATATCGATTCGAGCATCCTGGGCGACAATTCCGCCTCCCGCCAGCTGAGCCGCGAAGTGGTCGAGGCCTGGAAAGCTGCTGACCCGAGCCTCGAAGTGGTTTACCGTGACCTGGCCGCCGACGCTATCAGCCACTTCTCCGCCGCCACCCTGGTAGCCGCCGGCACCCCGGAAGAGATGCGCGACGCTGCCCAGGCCCACGAGGCCAAGTTGAGCGCCGAGACCCTGGAAGAATTCCTCGCCGCCGACGCCGTGGTGATCGGCGCGCCGATGTACAACTTCACCGTGCCGACCCAGCTCAAGGCCTGGATCGACCGCGTGGCGGTGGCCGGCAAGACCTTCCGCTACACCGAGGCCGGCCCTGAAGGCCTGTGCGGCGACAAGAAGGTGATCCTGGTGTCCACCGCTGGCGGCCTGCATCAGGGCCAGCCTACCGGCGTCGGCCATGAAGACTTCCTCAAGGTGTTCCTCGGCTTCATCGGCATCACCGACCTGGAAATCGTCCGCGCCCATGGCCTGGCCTACGGCCCGGAACACCGTGCCAAGGCTATCGACGCCGCCCAGGCGCAGATCGCAGGTGAGCTGTTCGCCGCCGCCTGATCGCCATTACGTACCCAAAGCCGACTGCCGCCCAGCGCGCCAGTCGGCTTTTTTCATCCAGTTTTCATGTGCCGCCGGCGCGCCGGGTTCTATGCTGGCATCCATACCTGAGCACCGCGCAGTGCCTTGCGACGAGGAGCGCCCTGCGATGAAGCGAACCCGCATGCTGATGGCGCTGTTGCTGCTGGGCGGCCTGCTGGCCCGCGCCGACGCGGCGCCGTGGGCAGCCGGCTTGCACCGCCTGACCTTCAGCGACCCGGTGGACGCCCGGCCCATGCAGGCGTTGGTGTTCTACCCCTCCAGTGGCGAGGCGCATCCGGTGCGCATCGAGGGCTACCAGACCCGTGTCGCCGAAGAGGCGCCGGTAGCCATGGGCCAGTTCCCGCTGCTGGTGATCTCCCACGGCAATACCGGCAGCCCGATGGCCTTGCACGACCTGGCCAATGGCCTGGCCCGCCAGGGTTTCGTGGTAGTGGCGGTGGTTCATCCCGGCGATAACAACCGCGACCACAGTCGTTTGGGTACCCTCAGCAACCTCTATGGCCGCCCCCTGCAGATCAGCGCCGCGATCACCGCGGCGCGAAGCGACAAGCTGCTCGCGCCGTACCTGAACGATGGCAAGGTCGGGGTGATCGGCTATTCCGCCGGCGGCGAGACCGCGCTGATCCTATCCGGCGCACGTCCCGACCTCGAACGCCTGCGCCGCTATTGCGAGCAACGCCCCACTGACGCTGACGCCTGCAAGACCCATGGCGTGCTGATCGCCGACCACAGCGAGCTGGCGCCTCGCGCCGATCCCCGGGTGGGCGCGGTGATGCTGATGGCGCCGTTGAGCCTGATGTTCGGCCGCCACGCCCTGGCCGGCGTGCAGGTGCCGGCGCTGATCTACAGCGGTGACAACGACCAGCTCCTGGCCCTGGAGCACAATGCCGATGCCCTGGCGCGCAAGCTGCCGGTCACGCCTGACTACCGCCTGCTGACCGGCGCCGGCCACTTCGTGTTCATGGCCCCCTGCGACGACGAGCAGCACCAGCGCATGCCGGTGCTGTGCAAGGACGCCGAGGGCGTCGACCGTCGGCATATCCATCGCTCGCTGCGCAGCGAGACCAGCGCTTTCTTCAGCCAGGCACTGGGCGCGCCGGAGCCCGCCGAGCGTTCAGCCGCGGCGGGCCAGCAGCAGGGTCAGGCCCACCCCTGACAGGGCGAGCAGGGCGGCGACGCAGAAGATCGAGGCATACCCCAGGTGCACCGCCACCGCGCCCATTACCGGGCCGGCGATGGCCAGCGCCAGGTCGAAGAACACCGCGTAGGCGCCCAGCCCGGCGCCACGGCTGCTGCTGGGCACCTGGCGGATCGCCTCGACGCCCAGGGCCGGGTACACCAGCGACAGGCCGAAGCCGGTCAGCCCGGCACCGATCATCGCCCACAACGGCGACGGCGCCAGCCATAGCAAGGTCAGCCCGAGCACCTCGGTGGCCATGCAGACGATGGCCACGTTGTAGCCGCCGAAGCGGTTGACCGCATTGACGAACAGCAGCCGCGACAGGATGAAGCACAGGCCGAAGGCGCTCAGGCACCAGGCGGCGCCAACCCAGCCACGCTCGAGGTAGTACAGGGTGACGAAGGTGGTCAGGGTGCCGTAGCCGATCGACGCCAGGGTCAGTCCCACGCCGCAGGGCGCGACGCGGCCGAACGCCGACCAGAACGGCAACCGTTCGCCGCGCACCACCACCACGTCCGGCCGGGTGCGCAGCACCAACAGGGCCAGCAGCGCCAAGCCCAGCAGTGCCGGACCGAGCACGGCGAAGCTCAGGCCACCCACCAGCAGCACGCCGGCGGGCGCGCCGATGGCGATGGCGCCATAGGAGGCGATGCCGTTCCAGGAAATGACCTGGGCAGTATGTTCCGGCCCAACCTGGCCGATCCCCCAGCTCAGCGTCGCGACGCCGATCAACCCCTGGGCGATGCCCAGCAACAGCCGGCCGCCCAGCAGCAGTGCCAGGCTCAGCCAGGGCAGGGTCAAGGTCCAGGCCGACAGCAGGGTCAGCACGCCACAGCCGGCGATGCCGTACAGGCCGTAGCGGATCGCGCGCTTGCCGCCGAGGGTGTCCGCCACCCGTCCGGCGAAGGGCCGGCTGAGCAGGGTGGCCAGGTACTGCAGGCCGATGGTCAGGCCGGCGATCACCGCGCCGAAGCCCAGCTGGTCGTGCACATGCCCAGGCAGCACCGCGATTGGCAGGCCGATGCAGAGGAAGGCGATGAAGGTGTAGAAGACGATCGAGAGGATCTGCAGGGTGACGCTGGAGGCGTGTGGCGCGGTCATGGGGCTCGTTCGCGGGCGGGCGGTGGGGCTGTGCCCATCATGGCCGCTGCGCGACGGAAAAGAAAGCAGGCTAACTAATTGGCCGCAGGCAGTGCAAGACAGTTGCTCCCACAAGCATGTCAAATACCGTTGTGAGAGCCAGCCCTTTCAAGGTTTTGTGCCGCGAAAGGGCTGCAAAGCAGCCCTGGCAAATCCAAGTCGGGCGCCAATTATCGACACTTGAAAGGGCGGGTTATGAGAGCGGACTCGCCCCGCGATGAAGGTTACTCAGCGTTGGCTCAGACCACCACGCCCTGGCTGCGCAGGTAGTCGTCGTAGGTGCCGCTGAAGTCCACCACGCCATCGGCCGTCAGCTCGATGATGCGGGTGGCCAGCGACGACACGAACTCACGGTCGTGGCTGACGAACAGCAGGAGGACCGCATACTTCTC
>Ga0247820_10000719_pt1 | contig 18113 bp, 13 predicted proteins | sample 13C_Glucose_Day1_2_FD_192480 | JGI IMG/M metagenome (GOLD analysis project Ga0247820, IMG submission 192480) | Soil microbial communities from agricultural site in Penn Yan, New York, United States - 13C_Glucose_Day14 | ecosystem: Environmental > Terrestrial > Soil > Agricultural land | place...
ATGGAGGACTCCCGGTTCTGCATCTATGCGGTGCCGGCTGAAGGCGTATCCCTCGAGGATCTCGAGCGCGCCGTGGACGAGGTGCTGAAGACGGTGCCCGAGGCGCTGGATCTGGACGCCATCGAGCGCGCCAAGACCCGCCTCGTCGCCGAGACGATCTATTCCACCGACAGCCAGTCCGCGCTCGCGCGCATCTACGGCTCGGCGCTCGCCATCGGCGAGACCATCGAGGACGTGCAGCGCTGGCCGGGCGAGATCGAGGCCGTCATGAAGGACGATCTGGCCTCCGCCGCCGAGCGTTATCTCGTCCTGCGCCGTTCCGTGACCGGCTATTTGAAGAAATCTGCGGCGTGAGCGCCGCGAGAACCGAGATGACCATGACAGCTTCCGTCGAAACCCTTTCCGCGTCGCCCACGACGGTGAAGACGCTGGTGTCGCCCGGCGGCGTCGAGGTGTGGCACGTCGAATCCAACGTGGTGCCTCTGATCGCCGTCGCCTTCGTGTTCGAGGGCGGCTCCGCCCACGATCCGGCGGACAAGCCCGGCGTCGCCCAGATGCTGGCGCGCCTCCTCGACGAGGGTGCTGGCGAGTACAATTCGGACGCGTTCCAGGAGCGCCTCGCGGGGCGCGCCATCGAGCTGTCCTTCAACGCCGGCAACGACGCCATCGGCGGCTCGCTGAAGACGCTGGTCAAGCATGCCGACGAGGCCTTCGATCTCCTGCGCCTCGCGCTGGTCGAGCCCCGCTTCGACCAGGACGCCATCGAGCGCGTCCGCGCCCAGACCATCGCGGGCCTGCGCTACCAGCAGAACGACCCCGGTGTGATGGCGACCCGCCGCTTCTTCGAGGAGGCTTTCGCTGGCCATGCCTATGGCCGTCCGACCTCGGGCACGCCCGAGAGCGTGGCGGCGATCACGCGCGATGACCTGATGACGTTGCATCAGGCGCTCATCACCCGCGGACGCCTCAAGGTTGCCGTCGTCGGCGCCATCGATGCCGACCGGCTCGCCGTGCTCGTCGACAAGGCGTTCGGGGCGCTGCCCGAGGCCAAGCCTCTCTCCATCGTCGAGCCGACCGTGCTCCAGCAGCTCGGCTCCCGCTTCGTGGTCGATCTCGATGTGCCCCAATCGGTGATCCGCTTCGGCACGCAGGGCATCGCCTGGCGCGAGCCCGGCTTCATCCCGGCCTATGTGCTCAACCACATCCTCGGCGGCGGCGCCTTCACGTCGCGCCTTTTCCAGGAGGTGCGCGAGAAGCGCGGCCTCGCCTACAGCGTCGGGACCTCCCTCGTGAGCTACCGTTCGGCCTCCATGACCTGGGGCTACACGGCCACCAAGAACGAGCGCGTGGGCGAGGCCCTGCAGGTGATCTCGGACGAGATCATGCGCCTGAAGAACGACGGTCCGACCGACGAGGAGTTGCAGAAGGCGAAGGATTACCTCATCGGCTCCTACGCGCTCGGCTTCGACACCTCGACCAAGATCGCCCACACCATGGTGCAGATCGCATTCGAGGGCCTCGGCGTCGACTACATCGCCCGCCGCAACGCCCTCGTGGCTTCGGTGACCCAGGAGGACATCCACACGGCCGCCGAGCGCATCTTCGGTGACGGAAAGATGCTGACGGTGATCGCGGGGCGGCCGACAGGGCTGTGAAGTCCACTCCCGGCTAGAGCCCGACTCTAGCCGATGGGGCCTAACTGCCCTAGTGTTTCGCTCTCCTGTTAAGAGTCGGAGCGCCCCGCATGGCCTTGCAGCAAACGATCGATCTCACCCTTGCGTCCAACATCGGTGGAGGCGGTTTGCCGGGGCAGGCTCTCGAGGCGGCGCTCGCCGCCGTCGGCAAGGCGATGAAGCGAATCGCCGAGGACGACGAAACGGGGCAGCTGCCGCTCCTTCACATGCCGCGCATGACGGACGACCTGGACAGCGTGCGCGATGCGGCCGCGTGGCTTCGCCGGGACGCGACGGATGTGGTCTTTCTCGGCACCGGCGGGTCGAGCCTCGGCGGCCAGACCCTGGCGCAGCTCAAGGATTATGCGGTGCCAGGGGCGGGTCGCTTCACGGAAAGCCCGCGCGTCCACTTCCTGGACAATCTCGATCCCGTCACCTTCGACCATATCCTGCACAAGCTGCCCCTGTCCTCGACGCGCTTCGTGACGATCTCGAAATCCGGCCGCACGGGCGAGACCCTCATGCAAGCGATCGCGGTCCTGTCCGCCCTGGAAAAGGCAGGCCTCAAGGCCCTGCCCAAGGAGATCTTCCTGGGGCTCTCCGAGCCGCGCAAGGCCGGCGGCAAGAACGCCCTGCGCGACCTTCTCGAGCCCGAAGGCGTGCGCTTCCTGGAGCACCACACCGGCATCGGCGGGCGCTATTCCGTGCTCACCAACGTCGGCCTTCTGCCCGCCGCCGTGATGGGCCTCGACATCGCGGCGATCCGCCAGGGTGCGGGCGATGCGTATGCGCCGTTCCGGAATGGGGCTGAGACCAAGGATGCACCGGCGGCGCTGGGCGCCGCGCTCAACATCGCCATGGCGCTGGAGGGCAAGAACATCGCCGTCACCATGGCCTATGCGGATCGGCTTGAGCGCTTCACCCGCTGGTGGGTGCAGCTCTGGGCCGAGAGCATCGGCAAGGACGGCAAGGGCTCGCAGCCCGTGGCCGCCATCGGGCCGGTCGACCAGCACAGCCAGCTGCAGCTCTATCTCGGCGGGCCGAACGACAAGTTCTTCACCGTGATGACCACCGGCGTCGCGGGGCAGGGGCCGGTGATGGACGCGAAGCTGGCGCAGCGCGCGGGCGAGCCCGGCTTCGGTGGCAAGCGTATCGGCGACCTCGTGGCTGCGCAGGGGCGCGCCACTGCCGAGACCCTGGCCAAGAACGGCCGCCCGACCCGCCAGATCCATATCGAGACCCTCGACGAGCGCGCAGTCGGCGAACTCCTCATGCATTTCATGCTGGAGACCATCCTCACCGGCTACGCGCTTGGGGTCGATCCCTTCGACCAGCCGGCTGTGGAGGAGGGCAAGATCCTCGCCAAGGAGTACCTGTCGCAGGCGACGTGAGCGACGCCGGTCCGCGTCCTGCAAGGTCGTGACCGACGATCCACGCCTTTTTCGCAGTGAATGCGCACGAGGAGTGGATGATCGAGCCTTATGCGGGCATGACGGGCGCGAGAGGCGATAAGGTCGCGCCGTCTGGCCGACTCAAGGCCTCGTCCCTATCTTGCCGTTACGATTCCTCGTTCGGACTGCATCGCATGGCCGTTCGCCGCCTTGATCCCATCCTGGTCGACCGCATCGCCGCCGGCGAGGTCGTCGAGCGTCCGGCGGCTGCCGTTAAGGAACTCGTCGAGAACGCCATCGATGCCGGCGCGTCCTCCATCGAGGTCGCGGTGGAAGGCGGGGGCCGGCGGCTCATCCGCGTGGTCGACGATGGCCAGGGCATGACGCCGGAGGATCTCGAGCTCGCCGTCGAGCGCCACGCCACCTCGAAGCTGCCGAGCGGGGACCTTTCCGCCATCAACACGCTGGGATTCCGCGGCGAGGCCCTGCCGTCCATCGGGGCGGTGGCGCGGCTCGCCATCACCACGCGCGCGGCCGATGCCGAGACGGGCTCGTCCATCGTGGTGGAGGCCGGCGTGAAGGGGGCCGTGCGGCCCGCACCCGCGCCCAAGGGCACGCGCATCGAGGTGACGGACCTCTTTGCCGCGACGCCCGCGCGCCTGAAGTTCCTCAAGAGCGACCGCTCGGAAGCGCAGGCCGTGGCCGAGGTGGTCAAGCGCCTCGCCATCGCCCATCCGACGATCCGCTTCACCCTCGCGGGCGAGCACATCACGCCCTTCACCTATCCGCCGGAGTCCGCCGGCGAGCATGGATTCCTGCGCCGCCTGTCCCGCGTTTTCGGCAGCGACTTCCACGAGAACGCCATGGCGGTGGACGTCCTGCGCGAGGGCGTACGGCTGTCGGGCTTCGCCAGCCTGCCGACCTATCACCGCGGCACGGGGGCGGGCATCCACTTTACCGTGAACGGCCGACCCGTGCGCGACAAGCTCCTGCTCGGCGCGGTGCGTGGCGCTTATTCCGACGTGATGGCCTCGGACCGTCATCCCGTGCTGGCCCTGATGATCGACCTCGACCCGCACAACGTCGACGTGAACGTGCATCCGGCGAAAACGGAGGTACGTTTTCGCGATCCGGCCTTCGTGCGCGGCTTCGTGGTGGCGGCCCTGAAGGAGGCGGTCAACCGCTTCGGCTTCCGCTCCGCCTCCACGGTCGGCGCGCGCACCCTCGACAGCCTGCGGCCGCAAGGAGCGCCGCCGCTGCGTCCCGCCTCGGTCGCGCACCGGGCCCCGTCCTTCAGGCATGTCAGCGCCTTCGCGGGCTGGCAGGCTCCGGTCGATGCCGGCCATCGCGCGTCCGGACTGGCCGAGATGCAGGGCAGCCTGCCCGATCTCGCAGTACCCTCCGCCGACAGCCGCGCGACGATGCCCGAGCATGGTTCGGGCCAGGACGATGCGCCCCTCGGGGCCGCGCGGGCGCAGATCCACGGCACCTACATCGTGGCGCAGACACAGGACGGCATCGTGATCGTCGACCAGCACGCCGCGCACGAGCGCCTCGTCTACGAGCGCCTGAAGCGCGAGCGCGCGGCTTCCGGCATCGGGCGGCAGCTGCTGCTGATCCCGGAGGTGGTGGATCTCGATCCGGTCGATGCGGACCGGGTGATGGCCGAGGCCGCGACGCTCGAGAGCCTCGGACTCGTGCTCGAACCCTTCGGGCCCGGCGCGCTCCTCGTGCGCGAGGTGCCGTCGGCGCTCGCGGGCGGGCGGATCAAGGCGCTGGTGCAGGACGTGGCCGATGCGCTCGCTGAATGGGGGCAGGGGGGCGCGAGCCCGCTGGAGGAGCGTCTCGACGCCGTGCTCTCCCGCATGTCCTGCCACGGCTCCGTTCGCGCCGGGAGGCGCATGCGGCCCGAGGAGATGAACGCGCTCCTGCGCGAGATGGAAGCCACGCCCCTGTCGGGCCAGTGCAATCATGGTCGGCCAACTTATGTCGAGTTGAAGCTCGCCGATATCGAGCGGCTGTTCGGGCGGCGCTGACGTGGTCGAGGCGCGGCAAGACCGACCGGAGGTCGCACACCCCATAGGTCTGCTTTCACCTCATAAACACGCCCGGCGACCTAATCCGCCACCCCATTCCGGCTCTCCATCGTCATCAGGGTTGCGGTGAGAAGTGCGACCAGCCTCTCTTCCCCGGCCGTCTCGGAGTAGACTTCCGTTTGCGCCAATGTCAGCGTCCGCCCAGCCTTGATGACGCGCCCTCGGGCGACAAGGCGCTCACCAGCCGCTGGCGCCACGAGATTGATCTTGAACTCGGTGGTCAGCACTCCTGCTCCCAGCGGCATGAGACTGAGCGCGGCATAGCCCGCGGCGCTGTCCGCAATAGCCGCCACGGCACCCGCGTGGACAAAACCGTGCTGTTGCGAGACGGACGGGCTTGCCGACAGCGCGATATCGACCGCTCCCGGTTCAATGTGCAGGATCGATGCGCCGAGGGTCCTCATCAGCCCCTGCTTGTCGAAGCTTGCTTGGATGCGGGCCCGAAAGGCCGGGTCCTTCGGAATCAGAGTGCTCACCCGTTAAGCCTCGTTGAGAAAACCGCCGTCTCAACGGGATAAGCCAACTTTTCGGGACGGCCAAGGTCTCGAGGTCGCCTGCGCGAACCTCCGATAACAGCCAGTGACGGAACGAAGCTCCCGATCCAAACCTCTTCGGTCGTCCTGCATATAAGGCTGTTTGCATCGTGGGTTTGGAGCAGTCCAGTTGCGGAAATGCGCTGTCCGAGTCACGCCGGTTTTCGGAATGCGAAATTTTGCAAGGCTTCCACCGGGTCGGTCTTGCCGCGGTTCGACCTGACGCCCCGCCTCTTCCATCCGATGATGGTCAACACACGTCGGGAGACTGCGCTACAATAGGCCTTGCAGGAGCGGCGCTCGTGGATACCTCGCGTGTCCGACTGGCGCCGCCGGAGCACGAGGAACAGGAGCGCACCATGGCAAAGGCCAATCTCGGGAACCTGGATGGGCGAGGCTTCAGTCCGCCATTGGCGGCAAGCCGCTGGTGGCTGTACACCGTGGGCTTTCTTCTCGTCCTCGCCGGGCTCGGAGCCCTTGCGATCCCGTTCGTCGCGAGCATCGCCGTCGAGGCAGTGGTCGGCTGGGCCTTCGTCCTCGCGGGCCTCGTCCAGCTCGCTTATGCGCTGCGCACGAAAGGATGGGGCGGGTTCGCGTGGCAGATCCTCATCGGCGCCATCTTCCTGATCGGAGGCTTGATGCTCATCACCAATCCGGTCGCGGGGCTGCTCAGCCTCACGCTCGTGATCATCGCGACCTTCCTGGCGAGTGGCGTGATCAAGATCCTGGTCGGCTTCCGCCTTCGTCCGATGGACGGGTGGGGATGGTTCGTCCTGCTCGGAATCCTGTCTCTCGTCGTCGGCGTGCTGATCTGGAATCGCCTGCCGAGTTCGGCTGCCTGGAGCCTGGGCCTGCTCGTCGGCATCGACTTCCTGTCCACCGGCCTGGTCTTCCTCCGCTTCGGATACCTCGCCGGGCAGGCTCCCAGGCCCGCCGACGCCATGGCGTGAGAGCAGCGCCGAACGCCGGCCCGTCTACTCGGCCGCTCCGGCCGGCTTGAGGAGCTGAAGCGCCTCGTGCGCGACGGCGGCGTGCGCCGTCTCGCCGCCTCCGGCCACCTGCACCGTCGGGAAGGCGAAGTGGATGCCGTTCTCGTCGAAGGCCTGCTTGATGCGCGCGAAGGCCTTGCGGCGGATGACGAACTGCTCTCCCGGCCGCGTCGTCATCTTGCAGCGGATCTGGATGGCGAAGTCGCCGAACTGCTCGACGCCCTGCATCTTCAGGGGATCAATGATGTTCGACGCGAATTCGGGATCGGCGGCCATCTCCTGGCCAATGGCCTTGATGAGCTTGCGGGCCTTTTCCAGGTTCGTGTCGTAGGTGAGGTTGATCGTGAACTTGTCGATCACCCAGTCCCGGCTCATGTTCTGCACCGCTCCGAGCTCGCCGAACGGGACGGTGAAGATCGGGCCGCGCTGGTGCCGGAGCTTGACCGACCGCAGGGAGAAGGATTCGACCGTGCCCTTGTAGCTGCCGCTCTGGATGTATTCTCCGACCCGGAAGGCGTCGTCGAGCAGGTAGAAGACTCCGCTGATGACGTCCTTCACCAACGTCTGCGCGCCGAACCCGATGGCGACGCCCACGACGCCGGCGCCCGCGATCAGCGGCCCAATCTCCACGCCGAGCGCGGACAGGGCCATCAGCAGCGCTACGACCGCCAGCACCGCAAAGAGCACATTGCGGAAGATCGGCAGGAGCGTGCGCAGCCGGGCCTGTCGCGACGCGGCCTCGCTGCCGGGAGGCTCCGCCATCTCTGTCCGGGCGAGACGCCGGTCGATCAGCGTCTTCGTCACCTCCCAGACGAGATCGGCGACGAGCAGGATGACGACACTGCTCAGGGCACCCCGCACAAGGCGGGTCGCAAGCGTATCGCGGCTGGTCATCTCGACGAGGTCGACCCGCCAGGCATGGGCCAGCAGCAGGGCGGCCCCGACGATCAGGAGCGCCCGCACGCCGCGGCCGAGATAGATGGCCGCCAGGCTGGTCTCGCCGGAGAGGACGTTGTCCGGCGGACGCGCCGCTTGGCGGCTGGCCTTCTCGGCCACCGCGATGGCGCGCGGAAGCAGGAGAGCCACGGCACCGAGCCAGAACAGGCCAATGAGGCCGGTCACCCAGAGGCCCCAGAGGAGCACGAGGCAGACGGAAAGCAGGCTCGCCACGACAGTGTGGGAAACCCGGCTCGGCGGAGCCGATTCCGGAGCCACGGCCGAGTCGCCGGGAGGCGCGGTCCAGACGACATTGAGCGCAATGGCCAGAAGACCGAGCCCGAGGGCGTAGGCCACCACCTCGCGTGCTTCCAGCGAGAAGCCGAGAGCCCTCAAGGAATCGACGCTGGCCCATCCGAAGGCGAACCAACCGACGAACAGGGCGAGGCGTCGGTACCAGAACCGGGCCGTCGCCGTGGTCATGGGGACGAGGCGGAAACGTTCGATCTCATGCGGGCTGTCGAGGTGGGGAGCCAGGAGGAACCGGCCGGCCACGAGGATGAGCCGCATGATCACTGCGCCGATCAGGTAGGCGGCCACGACCTGCCTCAGCAGCGGCGGCCAGTCGAAGGCCAGGAAGGCCCCGACGCTTCCCACCGCGAAGATCGCCACTTCGAGCGCATCGAAGGCGAGGCGCAGGCCGAGGAGGCGCAGCCGCTCCGACACGGTTCCGACAGGGCGCGCGAAGGCCCGGTGCCGGAGCGAGGCCGTGATCCTTCGAAACAGCCACTCGGTCCCGGCCCCCAGCGCCAGGAAGCCGATCACGAGAACGAGCACGGCGACGGCCCGGCGCCCCTGGAGCTCGTCGAGGAGCCTATGGCTGGCGTTCCGGAACTCGTCCGGCAGGCGCGGCACCGCCGCCGCCAGGGAGGCAAGATGCGCCCGAAAGCCCGTAATCCGCTCCGTCATCATCTCCGAAGTCATGGATTCCGCCGCAGGGCCGGGGGGCGCGGCCGCTGGCTTCTGCTGCGCGTCGATCCAGGTGCGCACGGCCGGATCCTGCAGCAGCTGAAGGAATTGCTGGACCTGCGGAGGCGGCGGGTTCGCCGGAGGGGCGGTTTGGGCGCATACCCCTGCGGCTCCCGCCAGGACGAAGAGGAGGACCGCCGCGGCGCGAAGCGGGCCTCTCCAAAAGCTGCTCTCCAAAGGGCTCGGCATGGCGGAAGAACCAACTCCCTCAAGGGAGGCATGACCGCCGAGCCTTGCGGGCCGACGGGACCGCCATGCTCCTGCGGCGGCGTTCATGCCACCAGGATCGCTCCAGCTTACACAGAGAACCGAGACTTCAGGAAGCCCTACTGCGCCGCGCGCTTGCGGCGCTGCACCGTGGGCGCGGTTCCTTGGGCGATCTGCAGGCATGTGAGCATGTCGACGTAGCTCGGCGTCCCTTCGATCTGAGATTCCTGCGCGCACATCTCCCGTTGGGCCACGGCGGCGCCGCTCCACATCCCCTGAAGCTGGCGCTCGGCGCTCGTTTCGTCCCTCATGCAGCTTTCATAGGGATTGGCGTCCTCGGCCGTGAGGGGCCGCGCGGCCCTGCACGTCGCCTCCACGTCGAACCGCGGAGGCTGCTGGGCCATCGCGGCCGATGCCCACAGGCTTGAGCAGATCAGAACCAATCCCAGCGAGCACGTCCTCATGGCAGCCTCCCATCTGTGCGGGCGGCGATCCCGCGCGGCGTCGAAGCCGGCCGCCAGATCCCCGGCGGGATCACGATATCCCGCGCGCCAGGAATGCGCCACGGACGAGAATGGGTAGTCCGGCCGTCCCGGCCGGTGCTTCAGAAGCGCGTGATCACGCCGATGCCCGTGCCCTCGAAGCTGTCCATTCGCATGAGGGCGGCGGGAGCCTCGTCGAGGCCGATCCTCCGGCCGACGAGCTTCTGCGGCGCGAGCTTGCCGGTCCGGATCATGTCCATCATGGCGCGGTAGCGGAACGCCTGCATGCCGTGGCTGCCCAGGATCTCGAGTTCCCAGGCGATGACCCTGTCCATCGGGATGCGCGGCGTCGCATGCTCGTCGAGCATCAGCCCGACCTGGACATGACGTCCCCGGCGGCGCAGGTTCGCGATCGAGTTGAAGCAGGTCGTCGGATGCCCCAGCGCGTCGATGGACACATGCGCGCCGCCCTTGGTGAGCTCCCTCACGGCTTCGACCACATCGGTCCCGGACGCATTGATCGTCGCCACCGCGCCCATTTCCCGGGCAAAGGCGAGCTTGTCCTCCGTCAGATCGACGGCGATCACATTGGCGCCCATGGCGCTGGCGATCATGATCGCCGACAGGCCGACGCCGCCGCAGCCATGGACGGCCACCCATTCGCCGGGCGAGACGCGGCCCTGATCGACGATGGCGCGAAACGAGGTCACGAAGCGGCAGCCGAGGCTCGCCGCGGTGGCGAAGTCGAGATCGTCGGCGAGTGCGACAAGGTTGGTGTCCGCGTAGTCGAGAGCGACGTATTCGGCAAACGAGCCCCACGCCGTGAAGCCCGGCTGGAACTGCTGCTCGCAGACTTGGTGGTTGCCGGAATTGCATTCCTGGCAATGGCCGCATCCGCCCACGAAGGGCACCGTCACCCGGTCGCCGATTTTCCAGCGCGAGACCCGGGAGCCGACCGCCTGAACCGTCCCGGCGAGTTCGTGCCCCGGCACGTGGGGCAGCACGATATCGGGATCGTGACCCATCCATCCATGCCAGTCGCTGCGGCACAATCCGGTCGCCTCGACCTTCACCACGACGCCTTCAGCCGTGGGCGTCGGATCGGGAACGATCCGGAGGCTCGGCGGCTGGCGGAATTGCTCGAACACGACGGCTTTCATGGAATGTCTTTCATTCTTGTTCGGCGGGACAGCGCGGTATAGCGCGCAGCCGCAGCGTTCCCAAGCGGCACTTGCAACGGGCATGCCGGGGATGCGCTGTCCACATCCCCTCCCTGCACGAACCATCGCGCTCCACGTGGCGTTACCCCGACGCCGGATGGCTGATCCAGAGGTGAGCTCATGACGGGCGTGAGGCGCAGTCCCGTTCTTCTCGTGGCGGCCGTCCTGGCCGCACTTTTCGGGACCGCCCTCGGCACCGGCGGCGTCTGGCTCGTCACGCTGGGCGGCTCATGGTACTACCTCATGGCCGCTCTCGGCTTTCTCGCAACCGCTGTCCTGCTGCTCCGGCGCAGCCCGGCGGCTCTCTGGGTCTATGCGGCCGTCGTGGCCGGAACCCTCGGATGGGCATTGTGGGAGGTCGGGTTCGACTGGTGGTCCCTGGCGGCACGCGGCGGCGTGGTCTTTCTCCTCGGCCTCCTCCTGCTGACGCCGTGGGTGACCCGTTCCCTCCGGGCCGAGGCCGCCGTCGCCATGGATGCGCCAGTGCGCCGCGTCTCGGCGTTTCGCGGCGCCGGCGCGCCCCTGACGGCGATCCTCGCCATCGCGCTGATCGCCGCCGTCGCATCCTGGTTCGTCGATCCCCACCTCGTCGAAGGCATGGCGCCGGATGCTCGCGCGCAGGTCCCGGCGGATGCGCTCGGCGTCCCACCGGGCGAATGGCATTCCTACGGACGCACCGCCTACGGCCAGCGCTACTCGCCCGTGAGCCAGATCACCCCTACCAACGTTGCCCGCCTCGACGTCGCCTGGACCTACCGCACCGGCGATATCCGCGGACGGCCCGGCGACCCGGAGGAGACGACCTTCCAGGTGACGCCCCTGAAGATCGGCAACAGGCTCTTCCTGTGCACGCCGCATCAATCCGTCATCGCGCTCGACGCGACGACCGGCGCCGAGATTTGGCGCTACGATCCGAAGATCCGCGGCAACCTCGCGCTCCAGCATCTGACCTGCCGCGGACTGTCCTATCACGCGGGTGGGTCTGCGACGCCCACGCCCGCTCCCGCATCGGCCATATCGCCTCCGCCGGCACCGCCCATTGCCGACCTGCCCATCGCGGCCTCCGATCATCGAACCACGCAGGAATGCCCGACCAAGCTCTTCATGCCGACGGTCGACGGCCGCCTGATCGCCATGAACCCGGAGAACGGCACCGTCTGCGCGAGCTTCGGAGGCGGGAAGGGGCAGATCAATCTGTGGCGCAACATGCCGAACGTGAAGCCCGGTGCCTATTACTCGACCTCGCCGCCGGTCGTGACGCGAAATCTCATCATCGTCGGTGGCACGGTTCTCGACAACGTCTCGACAAAGGAGCAGTCGGGCGTCATCCGCGCCTTCGACGTCAATACGGGGCAGCTCGTCTGGAACTGGGATTCGGGCAATCCCGACGTCACGACGCCGATCGCACCGGGCGAAACCTACGTGCCGAACTCTCCCAACAGCTGGTCGATCTCCAGCGTGGATGAGGCGCTCGGCATGGTCTACGTGCCCCTCGGCAACCAGCCGCCCGACCAATGGGGCGGCAGCCGCAGCCCGAACGTGGACCGCTTCTCATCCTCGGTCGTCGCCCTGGACCTCGCCACCGGCCAGGTGCGCTGGCATTTTCAGACGGTGCATCACGACCTGTGGGACTACGATGTCCCGTCCCAGCCGAGCCTGATCGATCTCACGGTCAACGGGCAGGTCGTTCCGGCGCTCGTGCAGCCCACCAAGCAGGGCGAGCTCTTCGTGATCGACCGGCGCACCGGGCAGCCGGTGCTTCCTGTCACCGAGAAGCCGGCACCGCAGGGCGCGGTGGAAGGAGACCGCACGGCGCCGACTCAGCCGGTCTCCCGGCTCTCCTTCGATCCGCCGCCGCTGCGGGAGCGGGACATGTGGGGCGTGACCCTGTTCGACCAGCTCGCCTGCCGCATCCAGTTCCGCCGCCTGCGCTACGAGGGCCGCTACACCCCGCCTTCCACGCAGGGCACGCTGGTCTATCCGGGCAATTTCGGCGTGTTCAACTGGGGCAGTATCGCGGTCGATCCGCGGCGCCAGATCGCGTTCGCCACGCCGACCTATCTGGCCTTCGTGTCACGGCTCGTTCCCCGTACCGACGCGACGACGCCCGTTGTCCAGGGCGAGAACCGGCCGGAGGGAAGCCTGCCGGCGCTGAACGAGAATTTCGGTGCGCCCTATGCGGTCGAGCTCTATCCGTTCACGTCGCCCATCGACCTGCCATGCCAGGCGCCGCCCTGGGGCTACGTGGCAGCCGCGGACCTGACGACCGGCAACGTCATCTGGCAGCACAAGAACGGCACCGTACGGGACCGTTCCCCGATCCCGCTTCCATTCGAGATGGGCGTGCCCAATCTCGGGGGGCCGATCATCACGGCAGGCGGGGTGGCCTTCCTGTCGGGCACCATCGACTATTACGTTCGCGCCTACGACATCCTAAACGGCAAGCAGCTCTGGGAAAGCAGGCTCCCGGCAGGCGGTCAGGCGACGCCCATGACCTACAAGGGCACGGACGGGCGGCAATACCTGCTGGTGGTCGCCGGCGGCCACGGCTCGCTCGGCACCAAGGCGGGAGACTACGTGATCGCCTATGCGCTGCCGCGGTGAGCGTCCGGTCTAGCGCGCCGCGCTCCCGGCGAGAAACCGCCCGAACACCACCTTGGTCTCCCCATAGTCCCGGCGCTCGATCTCCTCGAAGTGCTCGGGCAGGGTGACCTCGATGCCTTGCGCCTCCTCCACGACGACAAGCGCATCCGGCACCAGCCAGCCGCCCTCGGCGCAGGAGCGCAGGGCCTTGGGGGCGAGGTCCTTGCCATAGGGCGGGTCGCAGAAGACGACGGAGAAGGGAGCATTGGGCGCAGCCGCGCCCATGCGCGTGGCGTCGCGGCGAAAGAGGCGTGTGGCTCCGCCGGCGCCCAGGCTTTCCACGTTCTCGCGGATCAGGCCCCGCGCATGCGCGCCGTCGTCGACGAAGAGCGCGAAGGCCGCGCCCCGCGACAGGGCTTCCAGTCCCATGGCGCCGGTGCCGGCGAAAAGGTCGAGCACGCGCGCGCCCTCGACCGGGTCGTCATAGGAATGCTGGAGGATGTTGAAGATCGTCTCGCGCAGGCGGTCCGAAGTCGGACGCACCGCGTCCAATTTCGGCCCTGCCAGCGAGCGGCCGCGCCAGCGCCCGCCCACGATTCTCACGGTTCAGCCCTCACGGGCGGCGGCCGCGCGGGCCGCCCTTTTGGCCGCCCTTCGGTCCCCCTTTGAAGCCGCCTCCCGAGCCGCCCCTGGGGCCGCCCTTGAAGCCGCCGCCGAACCCACCTCTCGGACCGCCGCGTGCCGGACCTTCGCCCCGGGGCGGGCCGCGACGCGGACGGTCATCGCCGCCGCCGGACCGGAACGGCTTGTCGCCGTCGCGGCTGCGGAACGGGCGGTCGCCCTCGGGACGAGGCCTGCGCGGGCGGTCGTCACCCTCGGAGCGGGCGCGGAACGGCTTGTCGCCGGCCGGACGGCGCGGACGATCCTCGTCGCGACGGGGGCGTTCGAACCCGCCCTCGCGCTTGCCCCTCGGGGCGCGGTCGTCCCGGTCCGTGCTGCGGCGCGGACGGTCGTCTCCCCGCGAGAAGGGACGGGTTTCATCCCGACGCGGCCTGCGCTCCGGAGCCTCGTCCCGGGGCTCGCTCACCAGGCGCTCGACCATGACCTTGCGGTCGCCCGACGCGATGGCGCCGACGCGCTGGCGTGGGCGCTCGGCGCTGGCCGCGCGGGCTTCGCGCGGATCGCTGCCGCGACGCGGCTGCTTCTTGCTCGGGGCGCCCTCGGTCTCCCCGGCGCGCCAGATGCTCGTCTTCGGCTCCAGGCGGGAAGGGCGCTTCTTCGGCTCCTCCTCGTCCCGGCCGCGGCGGTCGTCGTCGCGCGCGCGGAAGGGCCGCTCGTCGTCGTCGCGGCGACGGCGCGGGCGCTCGTCGTCCCGGTCGCGGCCGAAGCGGGCCGGTCGCTCGTCACGGCCTGCCCGCTCGCCACGCTCCTGGCGTTCCTCACGCTCTTTCTTCTTCGGCGAGCCGAAGGGCGCGATGGGCTCGCGCACCGGGCTCTCGAAATCGACCCCCGCTTCGATCGCGAGGGTGGCGCCGAGCTGGTCCTTCAGGACCTTGGTGCGCACCTCTTCCACGAGGCCCGGCTCGATGTCGCCGAGCTGGAACGGTCCGAAGGAGAGGCGGATCAGGCGGTTCACCTGGAGGCCCAGATGCTCGAGGATGCGTTTGACCTCGCGGTTCTTGCCCTCGCGCAGGCCGAGCGTGATCCACGCATTGTCGCCCTGCACCCGGTCGAGGCGAGCCTCGACGGGACCGTATTCGATGCCGTCGATGGTGATACCGTCGCGCAAGGAATCGAGATCGGCCTGGGTCACCTCGCCATGGGCGCGCACCTTGTAGCGGCGCAGCCAGCCCGTATCCGGATGGGCAATGACGCGGGCGAGGCCGCCGTCATTGGTGAGGAGCAGGAGCCCCTCGGTGTTGATGTCGAGCCGGCCGACCGCCACCACGCGCGGCAGTTCCTCGGGCAGGCTCTCGAACACGGTCGGGCGGCCTTCCGGGTCGCGGGCGGTGGTCACGAGACCGCGCGGCTTGTGGAAGAGCCAGAGGCGCGTACGCTCGCGCGAGGGGAGGGCCTCCCCGTCCACCGTGATCTTGTCGGCAGCCGTGACGTTGACGGCCGGGCTGTCGAGCACCTTGCCGTTGAGGGTGACGCGGCCTTCCGCGATCATGGCCTCGGCATCGCGGCGGGAGGCAAGGCCCGCACGGGCGATCACCTTGGCGATGCGCTCCTCGGCCGGTTCCTGGGGCTGTGCCTCGGCGGACGCTTCGGCGCCGGCCTCGAGGACGCGGCGCGGCCGTTCCTCGCTCGCGCGGTCGAAGCGGCGCGGACGGTCCTCGCCGCCCCGGCCGCGGAACGGCCTGTCGCCCTCGTCCCGGCGCTGGCGGAACGGCTTGTCGCCCCCCTCGCGGGGCTTACGGGGGCGGTCGTCGCCGCCGCGCGCGCGGAAGGGGCGATCCCCATCTTCGCGGGGCTTGCGGAAGGGCCGGTCACCCGAGGTGCGGCTTCGGTCGGAGCGTCCCGGCGGACGGCCCTTCCGATTATCGTCATTGCTGTCGGTCATGGAGGCCTGATAGCAGAGGATACAAAGAGAAGCGAGGGCCATGGACAACGTCGGCGGCAACAAGTTCGATCCCATGGGAGCGGCCTTTGACGAGGCCCGGGCCGCAGCCACGCGCGGCGAGGTGCCGGTCGGGGCCGTGATCGTGCGCGACGGCCGCCTCATCGCGTCGGACGGCAACCGCCCGCGCCAGCTGCGCGACCCCTCGGCGCACGCGGAGATGCTGGCGATCCGCCGCGCCTGCGAGGTGCTGGACGATGAACGGCTCACGGGCTGCGACCTCTACGTGACGCTGGAACCCTGCACCATGTGCGCCGCCGCCATCTCCTTCGCCCGCATCCGGCGGGTCTATTTCGCGGCATACGACCCGAAGGGCGGCGCGGTGGAGAACGGCGTGCGCTTCTTCGACCAGTCCACCTGCCACCACGCGCCGGAGGTCTATGGCGGCATCCGGGAAAGCGAGGCCGCGACCCTGCTCAGGGGGTTCTTCGAGGGGCGGCGGTGATCCAGAGCGCTTTTCGGCGAAGTGGACCCGGTTCGCCGTCAATAAGCGCGGCAAAGCAAAAAGTGACGACCCCACGCAAGTGGAAACAGCTCTAGCCCTGCAAAAACGCCTGCAGGGCCTCCAATGTGGCGCCCGGGTTCTCCTCGGCCACGAAATGGCCCGAGGTCACGCCCGTTCCATGGATTTTCGGCGCGAACGAATTGCGCCAGACGTCGAGCGGGTGCTCGGCCTGACCCACCGGGCCGCTCACCAGATAGAAGTCGCTCCAGATCAGGTAGGTCGGGCAGCCGATGGTCTTGCCGGCCGCCAGATCGGCTTCGTCCGCCTCGATGTCCCGGGTGGCGCCGGCCCGGTAATCCTCGCAGAAGGCGTGGATGCGGGTGGGCTCGTTGCAGCTGTCGCGGTAGGATCGGAGCGCCCTCCGGTCGAGGAACGACAGGTCGCCCGGAGCCGACCACTTGGCGAGCAGCCCTTCGAAATAGGCCAGCGGGTCCTTGCCGATCTCCTGCTCCGGCTTCGGATAGGGTTCGGACAGGAAGCCCCAATGGGCTGCCGGCACCTTGCCGGCCTTCATCTGCGCCCAGACATGGAACGTCGGGAGGATGTCGAGGAGCGCCAAGCGCTCGACCCGGCCGGGATGGTCGAGGGCGAGCCGGTAGCCGACCCGGGCGCCCCGGTCGTGCCCAGCGACCGCGAAATGCACGTGGCCCAGCTCCTCCATGACGGCGACCACGTCCCGTCCCATGGCGCGCTTGGAATAGGTCTCGTGGGCCGGGTCGCCCTTCGGGGCCGTCGACCAACCGTAGCCGCGCAGGTCCATGCAGACGACTCGATGGGTCTGCGCCAGCTCGGGGGCGAGGCGGTGCCACATGGCGTGCGTCTGGGGAAAGCCGTGCAGGAGGACGAGGGGAGGACCGTCGCCCTTCGAGCGCGCGAAGATGCGGCCTTCCTCCGCGTCGATCCAGTGGGACTCGAAACCGGGAAAGAGGTCGTCGCTCATGAGGGCCGCCTGGCGATGTGGGACTGGTCTTTTGCCTATCTAGGGGAGCGCCGCCGCCTGTCAGCCCCGTTCCCGCTCTACCGCGCGCCAGCCGATGTCGCGGCGGCAGAAGCCCTCCGGCCAGTCGATCCTGGACACGGCCGCATAGGCTTTGGCCTGCGCCTCCGTGATCGTGCGGCCCATGGCCGTCACGTTGAGCACGCGTCCTCCGTTGGCGACGATCCTGTCGCCGCTCTGCTTCGTGCCCGCATGGAACACGAGGACGCCATCGAGGGCTTCGGCCCTGTCGATGCCGTGGATCTCGGAGCCCTTCTCCACGGCGCCGGGATAGCCCTTGGCGGCCATCACGACGGTGAGGGCCGCGTCATCGGCCCATTGCAGGGAGATGCTGTCGAGCACGCCGTCGCAGGCGGCGAGCAGGGCCGTCACGAGGTCGGATTTCAGGCGCGGCAGCAGCACCTGCGTCTCGGGATCGCCGAGGCGGGCGTTGTATTCGATGAGCTGCGGCCCGGCCTCGGTCAGCATCAGCCCGGCATAGAGGATGCCCGTATAGGGCGCGCCCCGCGCCCGCATGCCCGCCAGCGTCGGCTCGATGATCTCACGCATGACCCGGGCTTGGAGCTCGGGCGTCAGCACGGCAGCGGGCGAATAGGCGCCCATGCCGCCGGTGTTCGGCCCCTGGTCGCCGTCGAAGACGCGCTTGTGGTCCTGCGCGGTGCCGAACGGAATGGCGGTTTTGCCGTCGCACAGGGCGAAGAAGCTCGCCTCCTCGCCCTCGAGAAAGGCCTCGATCACCACCTCGGCGCCTGCCGCGCCCAGGCCGCCGCCGATCATCATGTCGATGGCGGCTTCCGCCTCCTCGAACGACGTGGCGACCACCACGCCCTTGCCGGCCGCGCAGCTCGAAGG
>Ga0247820_10000721_pt1 | contig 18102 bp, 17 predicted proteins | sample 13C_Glucose_Day1_2_FD_192480 | JGI IMG/M metagenome (GOLD analysis project Ga0247820, IMG submission 192480) | Soil microbial communities from agricultural site in Penn Yan, New York, United States - 13C_Glucose_Day14 | ecosystem: Environmental > Terrestrial > Soil > Agricultural land | place...
GGGTCTCGCCGCCTTCTGCTCGATCGTATGGCCGCAGGCGGCGAGACCCAGGGCGGAAGCCCCCAGGGCGAGAACAGCGACGGCGCGGATCGAAATACGGGTCATCAGGCGGAGAACTCCTTGAAATGGTTGAGCTTGCAACGCCTTCGGCCGCGATCAGTTCCGATCTATGGCCGGACTCGGAGCAGAAAGTAGACACTGCCCCCGCAATAGGGTTTCCGCTCCGCCCATCCGGCGATCAAAATCATCGCATTGTAATCGAATACAGATTTCAGAAGATGTTCTGAAGAATAAACACGCCGCATTCATCAAGTGGAAATTGGACAGCTCTAACCGGCGGGCCGCTTTGCTGCGCCGCAATAACAATTGTCGAATCAACCACATTGAGGCCATAAACCGATGGCTTAAGGCCCGCCTTCCGGTGGTCGGCCGTTCGTCGACCCTGGGTCCGGAGCTGGTTCGCGACGCGTCATGTCGCCTGGTTTCGATGAGTACGGGGGCGGCATCCTCGCCCTGCTGAACAGGACTACGCCATTGAGTTTCTCTTCGCACACGCGTGCGCTGATGCACGCCGCCCAGTCTGTTCGCCTGCGCCCCAAGACGGCGGCCGCGGCGTTCGGCGGCGTGGTCAGCCTCGCAGTCGGCGGAGCCTATCTGGGCGGCATGGCCGCCCAGGCCTCCACCGTGCGCGCCCAGGCCGAGCGCCTGCAGGGCGCGGGCGCCGAGGGCTATACCCAGGAAGCCATGGCCGCCGCGGCCGGCGGTCTGGACGCCAGCGCCCTGGCCATCGCTGATCGCCACGATCCCTATTCCGTCGCCGGGTCCGCCCAGCGCGACCGCCAGGCGGAGCTGCTGACCGCCCGTCTGGATGAATCCCGGAACGGCCTGCGCCGCGCCAACCTCGCCAATCCCGCCGCCCAACCCTTCCGCCTCGGAAGCGCCCTGGACCAGTCGCGCGATCTGGATTGCCTGACCAAGGCCGCCTACTACGAAGCGCGCGGCGAAGGCGTCGACGGCATGAAGGCCGTGGCCCAGGTGGTCCTGAACCGCGCCCGTCACCCCGCCTTCCCCAATACCGTCTGCGCCGTCGTCTATCAGGGCTCCAACCGCAGCACCGGCTGCCAGTTCAGCTTCACCTGCAACGGCGCCATGCGCGGCGCCGTGAACCGGGCCGCCTGGAATCGCGCCCGCGACGTGGCCTCCAAGGCCCTGTCGGGTCAGGTCTACGCCGCCGTGGGCAACGCCACCCATTTCCACACCACCGGGGTCTCGCCCGGCTGGCGCAACAGCCTGGTCCGGGTCGGACAGGTCGGCGACCACCTCTTCTATCGTTTCGGCGGCCGCTCGGGCTCCAGCGAATCCTTCCGCTACACGCCCCGCCCTTCGACCGCCGAGCCGCGCCTGATGCAGGCCAGCCTTGAAGCTTCGGAACCGGCCCGATCGACCGGGGGCGCCGTCGCCTATTCCGCGATCCTGGCTCGCGAAGGCGTCAGCCTGCCCAGCGCCCAGCCCGCCTCGTCCGTGACGACCGTCGAGGGCGCGGCCGAATAATCCCGGTCCGCTTCAGCGGTTCTGCGTCTTCCACTGGGGCGTCATGTTCTGCCTCATATTGCCGAACCGCCCTTGTTCACGGGTGTTGACGTCTGCGTCGCCCGGCTGACCGGACTGAACGCCAAGGGCCAGGTCGCGACGATCCCTGGCCTCCTCGACGGAACGCGCGCCGTGGTCCGCGAAGCTGCGCTGCTCCTTCGGGACAGAGGGGGACTTGCTCATGGCGCTCTCCTTTCACTGAAAGGAAACGAGGTCCGGCGCACAGACGTTCCCGGCCTGCTTCTTGCTAGAAGCGGGGCAAACGTCCCAGACGTCCCGGAAAGCGCCGCATGACCCTGACCTCCGCAGCCCCGCCCGCCGCCTCCAAGATGCGCGGCGGCGCGCTCGACGCCCTGAGATTCGTCGCCGCCCTGTTCGTGGTGGTGTTCCATTTCGGGGATACGGCGCCGATCTCGCTGCAGTCGATGCACGGCTTCCTCGGTCGCGGCTATCTGGCCACCGACTTCTTCCTGATCCTGTCGGGCTTCGTCCTGGCCAAGGCCTATGGCGCGGGCGTCGCCAGCGGCAAGGTCTCCCTGGGCCGCTTCTGGCTCAAGCGCTTCGCCCGCTGCTATCCGACCCACCTGATCACCCTGGCCATTCTGGTCGTCATGGTCCTGACGGCCGGCGCCCTGGGGATGCAGGCGACGAACGCGGGGCGTTTCGACCTGGCCGGCCTGCCCGCCCAGATCTTCCTGCTGCACGCCTTCGGTCTGGGCGGCGGTCACTGGAACATCCCCAGCTGGACCATCTCCACCCTGCTGATCTGCTACGCCTTCTTCCCCATGCTGTGGCGGGGCATGCTGAGGATCAACAGCCTCTGGATCAGCCTGGGGCTGGGCCTGGCCATCATCGTCGGCTCCAACGCCCTCAGCCTGGCCCTGCTGGGCGAGCAGCAGTTCAGCCTGCCCTTCCAGTGGTGCATGTTCCGCGCCGCCCCCCTCTTCCTGGTCGGCCTGACCCTGGCGCGGGCGGTTCAGACCGGACGATGGACGGGCGGCTCGGCCCGTCTCGTCGGCTTTGGCGGCGGCGCCGTCCTTCTGGCCAACGCCTGGCTGGTCGGGCCGGACCTGATCAACGTCCTGGCCATCTGCGCCGTCATCATCGGCTGCGGCGCCTCGCCGGTCACCAGGCCTATCCCCGGCGCCGAATGGGGCGCCAAGGTCAGCTTCTGCCTCTTCATGGTCCACACCATCACCGGCGCCGTCTGGTTCGACGTGATCGAGCCCCTGGCCGCCCGCCTGCACCCGGCGGTCGAGAGCGTGGCCTGGGAGGCCTGGGCCATGTGGTTCGGCGCCCTGGCCTTCACCCTGATCGCCTCGGACCTCTACAACCGCTTTATCGACGAGCCGATCCAGAAATGGATCGGCCGCAAGTGGTTCGCCCGGCCGGCTAATTCGCGTCCAGACCCACGTCCAGCTGCGGAACAGAGTGCGTAAGGGCGCCGACCGAGATCACGTCCACGCCCGTCGCGGCGATGCCCGCCACCGTCGTCAGGTTGACCCCGCCTGAGGCCTCCAGCACCACCGGCCCGAAGGCGCTGTCCTTCACCCGGCGCACGGCCTCTTCCAGATCGGCCAGGCTGAAGTTGTCCAGCATGATGACGTCGGGGCGTTCGGGCAGGACCTCGTCCAGCTGATCCAGACCATCGACCTCGACCTCGACCTTCATCAGGTGGGGCGCGAAGGCTTTCGCGCGGCGCACCGCCTCGCCCGCCCCGCCGCAGACAGCGACATGGTTGTCCTTGATCAGGATGGCGTCATCCAGCCCGAAGCGGTGGTTCAGGCCGCCGCCGCAGGCCACGGCGTGCTTTTCCAGCGCGCGCAGACCCGGCGTGGTCTTGCGGGTGTCGGCGATGCGGGCGGTCGTTCCCGCCACAGCCTGCACATAGGTCCGCGTCAGGGTGGCGATGCCGCACATCCGGCCCAGCAGGTTCAGCGCTGTGCGCTCGGCCGCCAGCAGGGCGCGGGCATTCGCCTCGACCTCGACCAGAATGGTCCCGGCCTCGAAGGCCTCGCCGTCGGCGACCTTGAGGTTCACCGTCGCCTGCGGGTCCATGGCGTGAACCGCGATCCGCACCACCGCCCCGCAGGCCATCACCCCGGCCTGACGCGCGGCGAAGACGGCGCTGAGGCGGGCGTCCTCGGGGATGCAGGCCTGGGCCGTCACGTCGCCGACGCGGCCCAGGTCCTCGGCCAGGGCCATCCGTACGACGGGCTCGATCAGCAGGTCCGGCAGGGTTCGGGTCACGCAGGCGTCCTTTAAAATCAGATGGTGGCGGCCAGGGCGGCGAGCACCGCCGCCTCGGCCTCGTCGTCGCGGGCGAGCGTCAGCCGCATCCGCGTATGCTCCGCCGCCGGCAGGCTGTCGGGATAGTCGGCGCGGAAATGCCCGCCCCGGCTCTCGCGCCGGTTCAGTGCCCCCTCGGCGATCAGCCGGGCGGCGGTCAGGACCACGGCGTCAGGATGCGCCCTGGCCAGTCTGTCTATGACGGTGATCAGGGCGCTCAACCCTTCCTCGTCGCGCACCACGCCCGCGAACCGGGTCATGGCGGCGCGCAGTTCGGCCATGGCCTCGGGCGGCAAGTCCCTGGAAACCCGCGTCGCCCTCAAATCAGCCTTCGGCGACTGCACCTCCTGCGCCGCCGCCCGTCCGGCCCGCCGCCCGAAGGCGCCCGCTTCCAGCAGGGAGTTGGAAGCCAGCCGGTTGGCGCCGTGCACCCCGGTCGCCGCGCACTCGCCGATTGCGTAGAGGCCCGGCACGCTTGTGCGCCCCTCGTCGTCGGCGACGACGCCGCCCATGTGGTAGTGGGCCGCCGCCGCCACCGGAATGGGGCTGACGCGCGGGTCCAGACCGGCACGCATGCAGGCGGAAAACACCGCCGGAAACTCATGCGGAAAGGCCTCGCCCACCGCCTTTGTCGCGTCCAGAAACGCTCCGCGCCCGTCCACGCGCGCCGCATGGACCGCCCGCGCCACGATGTCTCGCGGGGCCAGGTCGGCGTCTTCGTCCGCGCCCAGCAGGAAGGCGCCGGTCCCGTCAACCAGCCGCGCCCCCTCGCCGCGCAGGGCCTCGGTGGCCAGGGGCGCGGGGTCCAGACCGACGTCGATGGCGGTGGGGTGGAACTGCACGAACTCGGGATCGAGGATCTCGGCGCCCGCCGCATAGGCCAGGGCCAGCCCCTCGCCGCGCAGGGCCGAGGGGTTGGTCGTCACCTCATAGAGGCCGCCGACCCCGCCGGTGGCCAGGACCACGGCCGGTGCGAAGACCTCGTCCACGCGACCGCCGCTGCGTTCGATCAGGGCGCCGCGCACCCGGCCGTTGACGTCCTGGATCAGGCCGCGCAGCCGCCCGTCCTCCCAGATCTCGATATGCTTGGAGGCCCTCGCGGCGGCCACCACCGCCGACAGGATGGCGCGCCCCGCGCCGTCGCCGCCGACCCGCGCCACGCGCGGCAGGCTGTGCGCCGCCTCCAGCGACACGGAAAAGCCGCCCGCCTCGTCCCGGTCGAAGGGCGCGCCCAGCGCGGCCAGCCATTCCACCGTCTCGCGCCCGCGCTCGGTCAGGGCGCGCGCGGCGTCCGGCTCCACCAGACCGGCGCCCGCCCCTTCGGTGTCCTGCGCGTGCAGCAGGGCGCTGTCCTTCGGCGACAGGGCCGCCGCCAGCCCGCCCTGGGCCCAGGCCGAGGAACAGGCGTTCAGCAGGGGCTCGGGCGTGACGACAAGGGTCTTCGCCGGCGCCGCCTCCAGCGCGGCCGACAGCCCCGCCAGCCCGCCGCCGATGATCAGCGGCCCCTCATGCCGGATGCGCGCCATGCGTCTAACGGCCTCCCACGCCGATGAATCTCAGGCCCATGTCGAAGGCCGGCTCGACCGCACCGCCGGTCAGAGGCAGCAGGGCGCCGATCGCCGCCGCCGCACAGACCGCCGCCGTCGCCAGATAGAGGGCCAGGCTGCGCCCCGCCTCGGGCCAACTCAAACGCCCCCAGGCCGCGCGCCAGACGCCGCGCTTCAGATGGCTGATGACGGCGATGCCGAGGAAGACCGCCAGGATCAGCCGCCCGGTCGACAGCCCCCACCAGACGGCCAGACCGCCGACGGCCAGAAGCGCGACCTGCTCCAGCCGCGGATGCACCCGCGTCAGCACCGGGCCCAGGGCCTTGGACCCGTCCAGCGGCGGGGCGGGCAGCAGGTTCACCAGATTGATCATGGCGATGAAGAAGGCGCCCATCAGCCATTCGGGCGAGCGCAGCCACAGCCCCGCCGCCACGAAGGGGATCATGGCGATCAGACCGAAGGCCGGCCCCGCCAGCGAGACCAGCACTCCGTGCCACTCGCTCTTCGGCTCGCGCTGCGCCTTGGCCAGTCCGCCAAGGAAGGGAATGATGTAGATGCGCGCCGGCCCCATGCCGAGGCGGTTCATCGCCAGAACATGGCCGTATTCGTGGACGAACAGGCCGAACAGGACCGCCCCCGCCACGATGACGCTGCCTGTGATCCACCACAGGAAGCCCGCCATCAGCAGGGTCGAGGCGATGGCCCAGGCCGGATGCTGGCCCTTGTCCTCCAGCGGCGCGGCCTTGCGAGCGCGTGCGGGCTCAGGCGAGGCCTGTTCGGGCGGCAGGTCCCAGGGACCGGGACGGCGCGTGGTGTGGTCGGTGTCGCTCATGGCGTCGAACTGGGCGCGCGACGACCGGCCCGCAACGGGCCGCATCGCCGCAGGGCCTCAGATCAGCTCCACATCGACGTGGTGCCTGGCCTTGATCAGGTCATAGCGCGCCGGGATCGCGGGCGGCGGCAGGTCGATCATCCGCTGCACCGCCAGGGCCGCGCGCTCGGCCATGTCCGGCTCCACCGTCACCTCGAACTTCATGTCGCGCAGGCAGTCGCGAATGTTCTCCAGCGTGATGCGCTTCATGTGCGGGCACAGGTTGCACGGGCCGATGAAGTCGACGCCGGGCACGTCGCCCTTGACGTTCGAGGCCATGGAGCACTCGGTGATCATCACCACCTGCTTCGGCTTCCTGGCCTCGACATAGTCGATCATCGCCGCCGTCGATCCGGCGAAGTCCGACGCCGCCAGCACCTCTTCGGGGCATTCCGGGTGGGCCAGGATTTCCGCGCCCGGATAGGCGGCGCGCATCTCGGCGATGTCATCGGCGGTGAAGCGCTCATGCACCTCGCAGCGGCCCTTCCAGGCGATGATGCCCACGGTCGTCTGGGCCGCGACGTTGCGCGCCAGATATTCGTCGGGGATCAGGATGACCTTGTCGACGCCCCATTCCTTCGCCGCCCATTCCACCACCTGAACGGCGTTGGCGCTGGTGCAGCAGATGTCGGTCTCGGCCTTCACGTCGGCGGTCGTGTTCACATAGGTGACCACCGGCAGGCCCGGATGGCGCTGCTTGATCAGTCGCACGTCGGCGCCCGTGATCGACGACGCCAGCGAGCAGCCTGCCCGCAGGTCGGGGATCAGGACGGTCTTGTCCGGCGACAGGATCTTCGACGTCTCGGCCATGAAGTGCACGCCCGCCTGGACGATGACCCTGGCCTTCGACTTGGCGGCCTCCTTGGCCAGACCCAGGCTGTCGCCGACATAGTCGCCGACCCCGTGGAAGATCTCGGGCGTCATATAGTTGTGGGCCAGGATGACGGCGTCGCGCTCCTTCTTCAGCGCATTGATCTCGCTGATCAATTTTGCCTGCTCCGGCCACTCCAGCGGGGTCACCAGACCCTTGACCTTCTCCCAGACAGGAGCGGTCTCTTCCGCCAGTTCCTTCGACAGACCGAAAGCGCCGTCCGCCATCGCCTCAACTCCCTTGCGGCCGTCTGCGCGGCCCCGACTTATGCTCAAAGTTAGCATAAGCAGGCGCAATGTAGGCTCTTCCGCACACGGCGCAAGGGAAAAGGGCGCGAGCGCCCCTACAGCGCCTCCGCCGCCAGCCGCGCGATCCACAGGGCGGCGCGCTTCTTCAGCTCGTCCTTGCGGGCCATGTCGGACAGGTCCGGCGACAGGCGATCCAGTTGCTCGAAGCGGAAGCTGTCGGCGCCGTGGGCGTTCCATTCGGTCTGAAGCGACCTGTAGGGGCTGCCGCCCATCCTGAGCGCGAACCACAGGCCGTTCTGCTGGGTGTCGATGTGGCGGCTCTGGCCCACCCAGGCGCGGCCGGTGGCTGAACAGATGACAGCGAACACCCCGGCGACGGTTTCGCGGTCCTTGTAGTCGTTGATGAGCGCCTTGCGGTCTACGGACGTCATGGACGCCTCCTTATGTTTTACCCGGATCAAATAGACGAACATATTACCCGGGTAAATATGCAGCGCACAAACAATCCGCCAAGCGCCCGCCGCAAGACCCTTCCCCCGCGTGCGAGTTCTGGCCTAGACCAGAGGTCGTTTGATCCTCCCGACCGCACCGTTTCGAGTTTATTCGTGCAAGACACCGTCCGCCGCATCCTGACCGCCCGCGTCTATGACGTGGCCGAGGAAACCCCTCTGGACCCGCTGAAGCGGCTTTCGGCGCGCATCGGCCGCCCCGCCCTGCTCAAGCGCGAGGACCTGCAGCCGGTCTTCTCGTTCAAGATTCGCGGCGCCTACAACCGCATAGCCAACCTGAGCGAGGCCGAGCTGGCGCGCGGGGTCATCTGCGCCTCGGCCGGCAATCACGCCCAGGGCGTGGCCCTGGCGGCGGCCAGACGCGGCGCGGCCTCGACCATCGTCATGCCCACCACCACGCCGGGCATCAAGGTGGCGGCGGTCAAGGCGCTCGGCGGAAACGTGGTCCTGCATGGAGACAGCTTCGACGACGCCTACGCCCACGCGCGGAAGCTGGAACAGGAGACGGGCGCCGCCTTCGTCCATCCCTTCGACGACCCCGACGTCATCGCGGGCCAGGGCACGGTGGGGCTGGAGATCCTGCGCCAGCACCCCGACCCGATCGACGCCGTCTTCGTCCCCATCGGCGGCGGCGGCCTAGCGGCGGGCGTCGCCGCCATCGTCCGCTTCCTGCGCCCGGAGACGAAGATCATCGGCGTCGAACCCGCCGACGCCCCGACGATGAAGAGCGCCATAGACGCCGGTCAGGTGGTGACCCTGGATCAGGTCGGCCTGTTCGCCGACGGGGTGGCCGTACGCCGCGCCGGCGACGAGACCTTCCGCCTGTGCCGCGACCTGCTGGACGAGATCGTCCTGGTCGACACCGACGCCATCTGCGCGGCGGTGAAGGACATCTTCGACGACGTGCGCGCCGTGGCCGAGCCCTCCGGCGCCGTGGCCCTGGCCGGGCTCAAGGCCTGGGCCGCGCGCAACCCCGGAAGCGGCGCCCTGGCGGCGATCAACTCGGGCGCCAACGTCAACTTCGACCGCCTGCGTCACGTGGCCGAGCGGGCCGAGATCGGCGAGGGCGCCGAGGCCCTGCTGGCCGTGGCCATGCCCGACCGCCGCGACGACTATCACCGCTTCCTGCAAAGCCTCGACGGCCGCTCTGTGACCGAGTTCAACTATCGCTGGTCCGGCGACGGCACGGCCCAGATCTTCGTCGGCGTCTCGCTGAAGACCGGCGGCGCCCTCAAGCAGCCGAGCGCCGCGCGCGAGGCGATAGGGCAAGAAAAAGAAGACCTGATCGAACGCCTGCGCGCCGACGGCTACGCCGTCGAGGACATGAGCGACAACGAAACCGCCAAGCTGCACGTCCGCTACATGGTCGGCGGGCGCACCATCGGCCTGCCGCACGAGCGGCTGCTGCGCTTCGAATTCCCCGAGCGGCCGGGCGCCTTCCTGCGCTTCCTCAACAGCCTGCAGCCCGCCTGGGCCTTGACCCTGTTCCACTATCGCAACCACGGCGACGACGTAGGCCGGGTTCTGGCCGGGATCAGCGTCCCGCCGAACCAGGCGACCGACCTGACGACAGCCCTGGACGAGCTGGGCTATCCCTATGTGGACGAAACCGACAATCCGGCCTGCCGGCTGTTTCTCGACGGCGCGGCCTAGCCTCACGGCCGGGCGAACCAGCGCCAGACGAACAGGACAGCGATCACCGCCAGGGTCACGAGGGCCACGGCCCCGTGCGACATTTCCAGAAAGCCGGTCTGCCACGGGTGCGCGGCGCGCGTGGCGGCGTCGAACGTCCACCATGTGTCCGGTCCTCGAACGCTGGCGCCCCGCCGGATCATCTCGCCGTCGAGGCGTTCCGCCATGGCGGGCCGCACCACGGCGTTCAGCAGGACGCCGACCGCCAAGGGGAGCACATACCAGAGGGAATCGATAAGGGCCTTGCGCCGCAGCGTGGTCATGGACGGAAACAGAGAAGGCCCGCTGGACGATGTCAACGCCGCCGTGCGGTTAGGCCCGGCTGATCGCCTCCGCGATCTCTTCCGCCGGTCGACCGGCCAGATCCTTGGGGATTTCACCGACCAGGCGCTCCTCCAGCGCCTTGTGCCAATGCTTGCGCAGCTGGCCGAGCGTCTTGGGCGCCGCGACCACGGCCAGGGCCTCAATCCTGTTGGTCAGGGCCATGTAGTTCAGAGCCTCGGCCACCCCCATGGCGAAGCCGTCCTCGGCCTGGGTGTCGTTGTCGGGGTTGGCGTCGCTGGATCGGCGGCCCGGCGCGCCGGACAGACGCTCGGGAATCTCTGGCGTCGCCATGGGCTTGAGCTGGATATCGAGGTTGTGGCCGCCGTTGCGGAACAGGCTCAGCTTCGCGCCGTCGGCGACGGCGACGAGGGCCCCGTTGGGCAGGTTCATCATCTGACTCCGGTTTGAGCGCCGGAAAGGGAGGGCGCTGTCAGTCTAGCGCGAACGCCCCTTGCACCGTTCCATCCTGCGACGCTTCGTGCGCCAGCAGCCACCGCTTGCGCTCCAGTCCGCCGGCATAGCCCGTCAGGGTCCCATTGGCGCCGACGACCCGGTGGCAGGGCACGATGACGCCGATCGGATTGGCCCCGTTGGCCAGCCCCACGGCGCGCACGGCGGCGGGCTTGCCGATGGCCTGCGCCAGTTGGCCGTAGCTCCAGGTCCGACCCGCCGGAATGGTCCGCAGCGCCGCCCAGACCGACCGCTGGAATTCCGTGCCGCCGGTCTTCACGGCAAGGTCGTCCAGCGCCGTCAGATCGCCGTCGAAATAGGCGACGACCGCGCCGCGCACCGCCTCCGGCGCCCGCCCCGGCGTCAGCCGGACCTCGCCGTAATGACGGGCCAGCAGCTTCATCATCCGCGCCTCATAGTCGGTGAAGTCGAAGGCGCGCACGGCGCCGTCGGCGTCCGTGACCAGCAGCACCTCGCCCACCGGCGTGGCGATGCGATCCAGGATGAAGACTTCAGGCTGCGTGTTTTTCATCGTCATTCTCCATGATCGCCATGCCGCCGATCCCCGCCTCGCGCAGGTGCAGCACGCCATAGGCCCGCCAGGGCCGCCATTGCTCGGCCCGCCCCGCCAGCCGCTCGTCTTCCAGCCGGTCGCTGGCCATGTCCGCCGCCTCATCCAGCCAGAGGCCCGGCAGACGCAGACCCGGCCGCGCCTTCACCAGCGGCGCCAGCAAGGGGTCCGCCGCCAGATCGCGCCGGATCGCCTCGGGGTCGGCCGACAGGTCGAACAACCGCCGCACCCGCGCCAGCACGCTCGGCAAGGCCTTCAGATCATCCAGCGCCGCCGTGACCGCCAGCCGCTCGCCCGCCTCGAACCGGGCCGAGACCTCGCCCGTCGCCCCGTCCGTCGCGGGGTTCAGAACGCGGCGCCAGACCCCGCCCTCGACCGTCTCGCCGTTCGCTTTCAGCGCCGCCAGCATGGCCTCGACCTCATAGGGCGGGCGATAGGGCAGGCTCAGCCGCACCCCTCCATCCCACGGCCGCTCGGCCCGTGCCCGCAGCGCCGACGGCGGCCGCCCGTACAGGGCTTGAAACGTCTCGTTGAAGCGGCGCACGCTGCCGAAGCCGGACGCCATCGCCACCTCGGCCATCGGCAGGTCGGTCTGGTGGATCAGGGCCTTGGCCAGCAGGACGCGGCGCGTCTGGGCCACGCTGACCGGGGCGGCGCCCAGATGCTGGCGGAACAGGCGGCGCAGGTGTCGCTCGCCCACCCCCAGCCGCGCGGCCAGGGCGTCGACGTCGCCCTCATCCAGCGCCCCGGCCTCGATCAGATTCAGCGCCCGACTGACGGTGTTGGAGGTGCCGCGCCACGCCCCCATGTCGGGCGCAGTCTCGGGCCGACAGCGCAGGCAGGCGCGAAAGCCCGCCTCCTCAGCCGCCGCCGCGCTGACGACGAACCGCATATTCTCCCGCTTGGGCGTCCGCGCCGGGCAGACCGGGCGGCAATAGATCCCGGTGGTCTTCACGCAGGTGAAGAAGCGCCCGTCGAAGCGCGGGTCGCGCGTCAGAACGGCCCGATAGCAGGCCTCCTGATCCAGCATGTCGCGGGCGTTTTCCATGCCCGCAACATGCGCCCGCCGCGCCGCCCTGTCTCGCGGTTTTCGGACATGACGGCGCCGCGTGGTTCAGCGGCTGCGCGCCGTCGCGATCCGCCACAGGTTCTGCGCGATGCTGAAGCCGTAGCCGATCATGGCGATCACCAGAACCCAGCTCAGGACCGCCCCCAGGGTCACAGCGGTTTCCTCCAGCCCGCGTCCTTCCAGACGCAGCGCCTGCAACAGTTCCGTGCCGATCCGGTCAGCAGGCCCGCCCGTCACCTTCGCGACCTGCTCGCCCTGGGTCAGGGTGAACCACCAGCCCGCCTCGAACAGGCGCCACGCGATCCAGATCCCGGCGCCCGCCAGAGGAATTCGCAAGACCCAGGTCACGCGATCCGCTCCACCGCGCGCCACGGTCACGGCGTCCACGACCAGACCCGCGATCACCCAGGCCAGGATGACTCCATAAAGGGTGGACCAGACGGGCGCAGCCGCCACCGCCACCTCGCCGCTGCGCAACATGAACTGGCTCAGCCCGTCAAAGCGGATCACGCCCATCCACCACAGCAGGAAGACGCCGCTGAAAACGATGGACCACAGGGCGTCGGCCACGCGCGCGCCCTGCGCCTTCGCGCCCGCGCCCTTCATTCCCCTAGACAGCCACTCAGCCTTGGCCTTCTCGGTTCCAGCCATCGACGCGCCCCACTTCGCCGGATCGGCCAGACCGAAGGCCGACAGGTCGCGCACCCGCCATTTCGTCAACCAGGCCGGCTTGATGTCGTAATGCTCCATGATCGCACCGGCGAGCGTCAGCGCGCCCAGCAGGGTCAGGGCGCCGGAGAAGAAGCCGTGGAATCCCTGGCTGATGGCCCGGCCGAAATCGGCGGGCGCGCCCAGCACATGGACCATCAGCCCCAGCACCTGCACCGCAGCGATGACGATCAGGCCCGCCTTGGCCCCGAACAGCCAGTAGGGAAACAGCTCCGGTCCGATCAGGCTGTCCGGCCCCTTGCGATAGCGGGCGGCGACGATCAGGGGATGGCCGATCTCGTGCAGGATCGCCTCCTTCTCCTCGTCGCTCAGGGCGCGGCCCAGTTCCTCTTCACGCGCCTCGATCCGGCTCAGGATCAGGTCGCGCAGTTCGGCGACGATGTCCTCGCGGTCCTCGACCGACAGTTGGGCCGCCACGGCCTCCAGATAGCGTTCGATCACGTCCATATCGGTCTCCCTCCCCCGAAATTTCACAGCATTCGATCCAGCGAGGCGTTGATGCCGCGCCATTCCTCGGTCAGGGCGGCCAGCATGGCCTCGCCCCCCGGCGACAGGACGTAGAAGCGCTTCTTGCGCTTCTCTTCCTCGCGCCATTCACTGGTCAGCAGCCCCTGCCCCTCGAGGCGCCGCAGCAGGGGGTAGAGGGTGGATTCCTCCATCTCCAACCCGTCCGCCGCCAGGGCCTGACGCAGGGTGTAGCCGTAGCGTTCGGTCCGCAGGCAGGCGAGCACCGCCAGCACCAGCGATCCGCGCCGCAATTCCAGCCGCATCGTTTCGAACAGATCCTTGTCCACCCGCGGACCACCTCACCTGTCGCCACATAGTGTGTGACACACAGTGTATGAGGCATACTGTATGAGGCTGTCAACAACCTGGGTTGTCTCATTATCGTCGGGACGAGCGCCAAAGCTCTCCTAAGGCGACGTCACCACATCCGTCACGGGCAGGCCGTCGACGATGACGGCGACAATGCTGCGGCTGTTCTCGATCTGCGTCAGCGGGTTGCGGGCCAGGAGCACCAGGTCGGCCTCGTAGCCGGGGGCCAGGCGACCGATCCGGTCAGAAGCTCGCAGCATGGCGGCCCCGCCCGGGCCTGCGGCGTGAAGCGCCTGGGCCGGTGTCAGGCCGGCCCGGACCATCCAGGACAGTTCCTCGTGCGCCGAGTATCCGGGGAAGACGAAGGGATTGTTGACGTCCGTGCCAAGGGCGATCGGAACACCCGCAGCGGCCGCTCGCCTGAGATTGTCCGAGGCCTGAGCCAGATAGCCAAGCGCCCCCGCCTCATCCTCCGCCGCAGCATCCAGAAAGGGCGGAGCCATCAGACTTTCAATGGCCGAAGGCTCGACGCCCGCCAGGGCGTAGGGATCGGACTCTCGCGCCCTGCGCGCCCAGGTAAGGAGACCGTCGTACAGGGCGAACGTCGCCACGAAGGTCATGCCCTGATCGGCCATCCGGCGGATCAGATCATCAGGCAGCGGGTCGACCGGCGCATGCATGAGCCCGTCGACGCCTGCATCCAGCGCGATCCTGACATGATCCGAGGCGCTGACGTGGGCGTACACGGGCAGCGAGTGATCATGCGCCGCCGCGACGATCCGGCTTACCTGGGCGTCGGTCAGACGCGGTTTGGGACGCCAGGGCGGCGGCCCGTCCTCGATGATGATCTTGATCGCATCCGCGCCCGCGGCCTTCCTGGCCGCGATCAGGGCGTCGATATCGGCATCCGCCGCCAGCATGGTCACGCCGACAGCCTCCATGGCCGCTGACGGCGGATCGACAGGCAGGTTGAAGATGGTGGAGATCGGGTGGCTTCCCGGCGCCGTGATCAGAGAACCCGATCCATAGAGGCCGGGACAGGCGCCGCCGTCGGAACGGCAACGCTCGCGCAAGGCCGCGAAGTCCGCATCATTGGCGCCCGTCCCGCCAGGGACGAAGATGGTCGTCACCCCATAGCGCAGGAGCTGCCGCAGGGCTCGCGACCGGGCGGCCTCGTCGGCCGGCGCGATCCCGCCTTCGCCGAGGTGGGCATGAACATCGATCAGCCCCGCCATGGCGAAGCGACCGGCGCCATCGACGCTCGGCGTTCCAGCCGGCGCCGTCAGCGCGCCCGCCGGCGCGATCCTCGCGATCCTCCCGGCCTCGATCAGGATATCCTGCGGCGCCGACGTCGATCCACTTGCGGGATCGACGATCGAAACGCCCGTTACGAGCAGGGACCCCCGCCCCGCCCCGGTCATTGACGGGTCCTCTGTGGACAAGGGCTGCGAAGCCATGGCGCACGACGCCGCCAAGACTGTCAGGCAAGGAAGCAGAGCAGCCAGCGAACGCATCGGCATTCTCCGTCAACACAGGGCGGACCTGTCCACATTCATATATCACAGGTCAATAAAAAGGCCCCAGACCGACAATGTCGGCAGGCGCCGATCAACAGCGAGCCGCCTCATTTCACCGACGGCTGCGCTCTTCGACGAGACTTCCCTTCGTCGTGAAACGACGGTTAAGCTGACGATCAGTCGGGGGAAGTCTCATGTCACGTCGTCGCATCGCCACGCGTCCTTTGCTCGCGCTCAGCCTGGTTCTGGCCGCCGTCGCTTCGCCGGTGACGGCGCAGCAGACGCCGCCGACGCAGGAGGCCGTCCTGGGCCACGCGTCCGGCGAGCGCATCACGCCGCCGGCCGAGGTTCGTCGCTATTTCGAAGCCCTGCGCGCCGCCGCGCCTGAGCGCATGGTCATCGGCGAATACGGCTCGACCTGGGAAGGGCGCCCCCTGTTCTGGGCCGCCGTCGGATCGCCGCGCAACATCGCCCGACTGGACGAAATCAAGGCTTCGGCCCGCGCTCTGGGCGACCCGCGCAAGACCTCGCCGGACCAGGCCCGCGCCCTGATCGCCGACATGCCGGTCATCGTCTGGATGGCCTATTCCGTCCACGGCAACGAGATCAGCCCCGCCGACGCCGCCATGGCCGCCGCGCGCCGCCTGATGGACCCCGCTGACGCCGAGGCCCAGGGCTGGATGCAGAACGCCGTGGTCGTCTTCGTGCCGACCCAGAATCCCGACGGACGCAACCGCTTCATCAACAGCTTCGAAGCCGGCCTCGGGGTCCAGCCCAACCCCGACCCCCTTTCCGCTGAACGCGCCGAGCCCTGGCCGTCCGGCCGCTTCAACCACAACCTGTTCGACCTGAACCGCGACTGGTTCATCCAGTCCCAGCCCGAAACACAAGGCCACGCCGCCCTGATCCGCGACTGGCGCCCCCAGGTCCTGGTCGATTCCCATGAAATGGGCACGGACGAGAGCTTCTTCTTCCCGCCTGAGGCCGAGCCGCTGAACCCCTGGATCTATCCGCCGATCCTGGAAGCGCGCGAACGCTTCGGCCGCAACAACGCCGGACGTTTCGACCAGGCGGGGCTCGACTACTTCACGCGCGAGACCTTCGACGCCTTCTATCCCGGCTACGGCGACGGCTGGCCCGCCTATTTCGGCGCCGTCTCCATGACCTATGAACAGGGGTCGGCGCGCGGGCTGATGGCGCGCCGGTCCACCGGACAGGTCATAACCTATGCCGACACCGTCAAGGGTCACCTGACCGCCACCCTGTCGACCATCGAGACCGCCGCCAGGGATCGCGAACGCCTGCTGAACGACTTCTACGCCTTCCATCGCGACGGCGTGGCGGGCGGACGCGGCGCCTATGTGATTTCACGCTCCGCCGCAGCCGACCCGGCGGCGGCCGACAAGCTTGCGGGCCTGCTGGTCCGCTCCGGCCTGGAAGTCGGCCGCGCCACAGCATCTTTCTCGGCCTGCGGCCAGGCCTACCGGGCGGGCGACTTCGTCGTGAACCTATCGCAACCGCAACGGCGAATGGCGGAGGTGCTGCTGGCCAGAGACGTGCCCCTGGATCCAAAATTCCTGGCGGCCCAGGAAGCGCGTCGCGCCCGCGGTCTCAGCGATCAGATCTATGATCTGACCGGCTGGTCCCTGCCCCTGCTGTTCAATGTCCCCAGCCAGAAGTGCGGCGCCGCTCCTGCGGTGCAGACGGCGGCTGTCGGCCCGGAGATCATCCGCCCCGCCGCGGTCGCCTCGGGCGAGGCGACCTACGGCTACGCCATTCACCCGGGTACGGCGGGGATGCGCTTCCTGACCGCGGCCCTGACGGACAAGCTGCCGGTCCGCTCGATCGAAGAGCCCTTCACCCTGGACGGTCAGGCCTATCCCGGAGGCGCCTTCATCGTGCCGCGCGCCGGCTCGCCCGCCGACCTGGACGACCGTATCCGCCGCCTCGCAGCCGGCAGCGGCGCCCAGGTGACGCCCCTGGCGACGTCCTGGGTTTCCAGCGGCCCCAATGTCGGCTCCGAAGCGGCGACCGTCATCACGGCGCCCCGCGTGGCGATGGCCTGGGACGAACCGACGGATCCGGAGTCCGCCGGTTCGATCAGACACGTGCTGGAGCGTGAATACGGCTGGCCCGTCACCCCGGTCCGCACCCGTCGCCTGTCGAGCGCCGACCTGGCGCGCTATCAGGTGCTGATCCTGCCCTCGGGCGGCGACTATGAGCGCATCCTGGGCGAAAGCGGCGTCGCCAATCTTCGGTCTTGGGTCCAGAACGGCGGCGTGCTGATCGGCGTCGGCTCGGCCAGTCGGCTGCTGACGGATCCTGACGCCCAACTGCTGGACAGTCGCCGCGAAACCGCCGTCTCTCCCAAAGGCGAGCAGGCCGACGCCGGCTCAGGCGCCACCGTGGCCGGCACCGAGATCGCCTCCGATATCGACTACCTGGAGCGGACGGCTCATCGCGACGGCTCGCCGGATTCGGTGGCGGGGGTTCTGGCCCACGCCGTCGTGGATCAGGAACACTGGCTGGGGGCCGGCGTGGCGCGCGAGCTCAGCGTCATGGTGCGCGGCTCGGACATCTACACGCCCCTGACCCGCGATCAGGGCGCCAACGTCGTCCGTCTGGCCGGGCCGGATCAGGTTCTGGCCTCTGGCCAGCTATGGGCCGAAAATCGCCGGCAACTGGCCTACAAGCCGGTCGCCATGGTTTCTGAGGTCGGGCGCGGCCAGGTCGTCGCCTTCACCCAGGACGTCACCATGCGCGCCTTCCTGGAAGGGTTGAAACCCCTCTTCCTGAACGCCGTCTTCCGCGGCCCTGCCCATACGTCGGGGGTGAAGGGCGAATGAGCCCACGTGCGTTCTGTGAAGGAAGCTGAAGCCGTGTTCAGGGCGATAGGGACGTGAGCCGCGCTCCCTGGCCCGGTCTTGCGGCAAGCGCGATCCTGCTCAGCGGTTGCGCCTCCGGCGTCGGCGGCCTGCCGGTGCAATGGCGCGGCGACGGCCCGCCGGT